>Ga0247842_10007282_pt1 | contig 12055 bp, 14 predicted proteins | sample LaCruzMarch2015__3_FD_192411 | JGI IMG/M metagenome (GOLD analysis project Ga0247842, IMG submission 192411) | Freshwater microbial communities from meromictic Lake La Cruz, Castile-La Mancha, Spain - LaCruzMarch2015_19m | ecosystem: Environmental > Aquatic > Freshwater > Lake | place: Spain...
ATTCGAATAAAAACAATAATCTGTGCGCATCTGCGTAAATCTGCGGATAAGTATTCCCTAGGCCGCAACCATGCAGAACCAACGGCGATTGAAGGCCTGCAACAGAGGCCAGCGCGTTTCCATGGCTATTCACTATTCGATGAATCGGGTGGCCCTGACGGGATTTGCACCCGTCAGGGCTCCCACACCACCGGACGTGCGGTTTTCCGCATCCGGCGGTTGAGACAGGTGACGACTCATGTCGCCGCCGTTTCCCACGGCAGGGTGAACCCATAGCGGTTGAGCGTGTTGTTGTTGAGCGCACGCTGCAACACCCAGTGCCGCGCGATCGCCCATGCACCCTTGCTGCTGTAGGCCATGCCGAGGATTGCTCCCCGCAGCCCAAGCCGCTTGAGCGCATTGCGGCGTCCGCGCGGATGATGCCATCGCAGCCAGAAGCACTTGCGCATGTGGCGGCGTATCCAGCCGGAAAGGTCGCTCACGTCCCAGTCCCTTTGGGTCAACCGGTAGTAGCCCCACCATCCGCGGATGTAGCTTTGCCACTGCTCGCGCAGCTCCCGACTCGTCAGGCTTTGCCGGGCGTCCCACAGTTGGCGAACTTTCTCTTTGACCCGCTCCACGCTCTTGGGCGCAAGGCGGATCCTCCCGTCGGTTTCCAACCGGAACCCGAGCAGCGCCGTCCCATCGCTGGGGCCGTGCCCGCTCTTCTCCCGATTCACCGGCAGCTTCAGTTCGCGCTCGATCCACGCGGTCACGCTGGCTTCCACCCTTTCTGCCGACCTCTGGCTCGAACAGAAGATGGCGATGTCGTCGGCATAGCGCACGAACGACAACCCTCGCTTCTCCAGCTCGCAGTCCAGAGCGTGCAGGTAGATGTTGGCCAGTAACGGCGAAAGCGGCCCGCCTTGCGGCGTGCCCTCGCGGCGGGGTTCTTCCCGCCCGCCCCGCAGGCGCATGGGTGCCCGCAGGTAGTCGCCGATCAACCGCAAAAGCCGCTTGTCGCGCACTTTGCGGCCGATGTGATGCATCAGCCGGTCGTGGTTGACATGATCGAAGAAGCTCTTCAAGTCGATGTCCACCACCCAGCTTTTGCCCGCTCGGATGTGGGCTTGGGCCGCACGCACCGCGTCGTGCGCGCTGCGCTTCGGCCGGAACCCGTAACTGTGCTCGCTGAACTCGGTCTCCCACAGGGGGCCGAGTTGTTGGTGAATGGCTTGTTGGATCACTCGATCCAACACCGTCGGTATGCCCAGCCGCCTCCTGCCTCCATCCGCCTTGGCGATCTCCACCGCTTTCACCGCCGCGGGCCGGTATCGGCCCGCGCGCAGTCTCGCGAGGATTTCCTCCTTGTCCGTCTTCAGCATCTCGGCGCTCTGGGCCACACTGCGTCCATCCACCCCGGCGGCTCCGGCGTTGGCTTTCACCTGCGCCCATGCCGCCCTCAGGTTCTCCGCCGCCAGGACGTCTTCCAACGTCACCAGCGGCCTCTCTCCGGCGCTCATCGTTCTCCTCCCCTCGCCCGCCGCGCGACTCGGACCCCGTGCTCGATCTCCAGACGGGACTCCACCCGCCCTTGCTTCTCGCACCTCGCCGGGTGGTGACCGTAGTTGTCGCGCCCAGCGTGTTTCAGAGTCCTCCGCGCTCGCACCGGCGGAGAGGTTCGGCGATCTCGCCTTCTCCTGTCTCTTCGGCCCTTCGCTCCTCCTGCCATTACGCGGGCCTCTTCGCTACTACGGCCTCTGCTGACTCCTCCCGCGCTCTCGCGCGCGAGGCCTCCCCGGGTAAGGTGCATGAACTCTCGGCCCGTGCCGTCCGGCTCTACCCGATGCGTCTTTCGGTGACTCTTGGATTTCGCGTTCTCTCGCACGCTCATCGCACGCATCGCGGCCTCTCTGCCGGTTCGTCTTCCTACGGTCGTGCCTTGGCTACGGCCTTCTTTCAGCTGACCTTCCTCACGGAGGCCGCCTTGGCTTTCACTACGGTTGCTGTCACTGCTTCCGAACATTTCCCTTCCTATGTTTAGTTCATGCCCATGCCGGGCACACGAGGCTTGGCCCGTGGCCAAGGAGCACGGGCGTTTGCCTGGGGGCCATCTCCGTCCCGGCAAGGTGGGACTCCGGTTCGCCCGTCACGACCCGACAACACAGGCGGGACGCCTGTGCTCCCTGGTTCGCCGAGAGAATTCTTCGCGCCCTTGGCGTGCTTGGCGCGATGGGTTGCTTGATACTTGGACCGCTGCTAACTCTCCCGCATGTCGCACAAATTCCCGCTTCATGCCACATCACCGCAGGTTTCCAACGAATGCGGGGCGAGGACCTCGGCCAGTAAAGAGAACTTTCCCATTCTGAAGGGAATCTCGGCCTACCGGTTGGTCATCAATGAAGGCTGCTTCCGCGAACCGCACTGGCACGCCAATGCGGACGAATTGGCTTACTGCACCGTCGGTGAGGCGCTGGTCACGATCTTTGCCAGCGGCAACGTGCATGCGCAGTTCACCATCACCGCGGGCGAAATGTTTTTCGTGCCCAGCGGGTCGCTCCATGCGATCGAAAACACCGGAGCGGGACAATCGGAGTTCGTCATCACGTTTTCCCACGAGATGCCGGAAGATTTCGGCCTCTCCGGCTTTGCCGGCTGCCTGACCCCGGCGGTTCTCGGCAACACGTGGGGGCTGCCTTCTGCGGAGGTGCAGGGCGTGACGCGCTCGGCGCAGAGCATTGAGTTCGGCCGGCTGCGCGCGCCGAGCCAGATCACCGAGTCGGACGGGTTTGTCAGCCCGTTCAAGTTTTCCATCGAATCGCGGCCCCCGCTCCTGGCCAATGAAGACGGTTCGGCCATCGTGGCCCGCCGCGACACTTGGCCGGCGCTCAAGGCCCAGGCCATGTATTCCGTGCGCCTGCACGGCGTGGGCATGCGCGAACCCCACTGGCATCCGGAGACGGCCGAACTCGGCTACGTGAAACAAGGCCACGCCCGCATGACCGTGCAAAGCCCGGGCGGCGCGGCCGAGACCTACGAGTTGCAGCAGGGCGATGTCTATTTTATCCCCCGGGCCTATCCGCACCACATCGAGAATCTGACCGACGGCGAAATGCATTTCCTCATCTTCTTCGACACGCCCGACGTGCAGGACATCGGTTTCACCGGCGCGATTCCGGCCTTCCCGAATGGTATGGTGGGTCCGACGCTCGGTCTGACCGAGGCTCAGGTCGAACGCATCCCGCGCCGCCCGGCGGACCTGCTGCTTGTCGGCAAGTCCAACCCGCTGGACTGATCCCAAAGTCCCCTTGCTCTTGGACTTTTCCGATCGCCTGGTAGGGGCGGCTGGCCCCAGCGGCCCGCACGCTTTCTCTGGCCTAGTTGGCGGCCCGCTGGGCCAGCGGGCCCTACCGAGAGGGTCAAACATCGCTGAGGTCCATAAGCTTCGGGCGATTGGTCGGACTCCCGTCCCCTTGCGCCGGAGCGCAAAAAGCGGCTATCGTGTCCGCATGCCCGAGTCCATGGACACGTTGGGGATGTTCCGCTTGGTCGCGGACAAGCTGGAGAAGAATCCTGCACTGTTGCAGGTGGGGTTGGAGAACATCGCCCGGTGGCTGGGGCAAGGCACGGATGCGCGTGCCCGCCTCGAGGAATGGCGCGAGCGGATCGTGGCTGCGGGTCAGACCGAGGCCGGAATGCAGTCGCTGCTTCGCCTGCTGCGGGAGGAGAGCGAGCAGGCGGACTACCTGCGAAACTTCGCCCCCTTCGCCGGCGTGCTTTCCACTGCAGAGCGGCGGCGTTTCATCGAACAATGCGCCTTCACGCATTAAAGCATCTGACCACCGCGGCCAAGGCGCTCGGCCCCAGCCGACGGCTCGTTGTTTTGGGGTCTTCCTCGCTGCTGGCCATGTTTCCGGAGTTGGGGGAAATGGAGGGGCCGGTCCAAACCACGCTCGATGCCGACATTCTTCCCGAGCCGGTGGATGAAGGCATTGCCCGAATGCTGGCGGAAGCAGTCGGTCCAGCGAGTTTTTTCAGTCAGCAACACGGCTACCATGCCGATGTGCTGCATCCGGACATTGTCGAAGCCTTGCCCCCGGGCTGGGAGGGCCGCCTTGTGCCGCTCGAGGATGTGAGCGGCGTGTTCTGTCTCGATCCGCACGATGCCGCTGCGATGAAAACGGTCGCGGGGCGCGGCAAGGATGTGGCTCTGGTTCGCCATCTTTTGCAGACGGGAAAAATTCAAGCCGGTGTGCTGCGCGAGAGGCTGGCCGCGCTGAACTTGGGGGAGAAGGAGCAATTCCGCGCGGCCCGCACATTGTCGATGGCGATGGAATGAGCGGGGAGGTGCGGCGGGCTCAGCTCCGCCGGGCGCGGCGGCCCCAACGCACCAGCGCGGCCCCGCCGAGGACCAGGGCGGCGGTGGCCCAAGTGCCGGGCTCGGGAACGCCAGAGGCTGGGGCGTAGCTCAGGTAAAGGTTGTTGCCGGTTCGGCTGACGCTGAAGGTGCCGCCGTCGAGGGGATTGCTGAAGCCGGACGTTCCGTTGAAGGCGCCGGTGTTGATGTCAAATTGGTCGGTCCCGGTGATCCCGGTGAGACCGCCTGCGGCGCTGGTGATGAGCGCCGCTTTACAGCGGTTCTCGGCGGTTCCCGTTGCTACTACGATGTTCGAAAAATGAAGTTGCCCAACGGAAGTCGTGCCGATCTTGGGGACAAACTGGAGTCCTATTCGCTCAACCCGCGGCACCGGGAGGGGCGGCACAAGGCGCGTGTCTTCGCTGCTGTGCTTGGCATCCGTCTCGGGAATGGAGAGGTCCTGCGCGAAGCGGTGCGGAAGGCCGCCGTCGAGTCGGACGACGCGGAGTCTCGCGGGCACAATGGGTAGGTTTTCGTTCTGCGCTTCCCGCTGGCCACCGATGCCGGCCACGCGACCGTGGTTACCGCGTGGATCTTTCGCCAAGCTGAGGACTTTCCCCGGCTGACGACCTGCTATTCTTGTGACACCAATGAACGACGAAATTCTAATGCACGACCCGGTCGCCATCACGGAGGACATCGCGGCGACGCATTTTGTCACCGGGGCGCCGCTGACCGTGAGGCGCGGGCAGATCGGGACCGTGGTGATGACCGACGACGGCAGCGCCTTTGAGGTGGAGTTTGCCGATGCCCGAGGCCGCGCCTTCGCCCTGCTACCAGTCGCAGCGGACAAGCTGCTCCTGCTCCACGATGCACCGAGCGCTCTCGTCGCGGCGTAGCGGCCGGGTTCTTCTTCGAGCCCCCGCGCCCCAAGGTCGCGGACGAGGCCGCTGCGCTGCGGAAAACGCTCCATACCAGCTTTCTCGAGCCGGGCGAATACGCGCTCGTCGCCCGCTAGCGGGTCCGGCGGGACGAACAAGAGAAACATTTCCTCCACGCAGCTTTGGGTTATCCTCCTCCCCATGATCGCCGCCACCCGCCCTCATAGTCTGTCCGCGTTCCTCGCGTTCGTGCTGTTGTTTTCCTTTGCGACCCTGGGCGAGGCCAAGCCGCCGCGTTGGGAATACCTCGTGGTCAGCGCCGGACTGAAGAACCAACCGCTCCAGCAGATGCTCAACAATCAGGGCGCCCAGGGCTGGGAACTGGTGGCCTTCACGCCGGGCAGCGTCGCGGTCTTCAAGCGGCCGAAGTCGAAGTAGGTCCTACAGAATCGGCGCCAGCAACCGCGCGGCCTTGGCTCCGATCTTCATCCGCCAGGGGAGCTCATCGTAGGCGCGGGCCGACACTTCCTCGGACTCCGCGAAATCCCGCTCAAACATCGCGGCGACTTCCGCGGAAAACCGCGCATCGGCCACCGCAAGCGTGATTTCAAAGTTGAGCCGGAACGAGCGGTTGTCGAAGTTGGCCGTGCCGACGGCGGCGAAGTCATCATCCACCACGAGCGTCTTTTGGTGCAGGAACCCGCCATTGTAGCGGTGGATGTGGATGCCGGGTTGGTCGAGCTCCTTCAACAGGGCGAAGGACGCCAGCCAGACAAGCAGGTGATCGGCTTTGGCCGGCAGAAGGATCCTCACCTCCACGCCGCGCAGGGCCGCAAGTTCCAGAGCCAGTAGGATGCCCTCGTCCGGAACAAAGTAGGGACTGGCGATCCACAAACGGCGGCGCGCCATGGAAATGACGTGAAGGAAGAAGAGTGTGCATTTCTCATCCTGGTCGGACGGCCCCGAGTCGAGCACGAGGGCGCGCTGCTCTGTATGGTTGTCGGGCGGGATCGTCGGCTGCCACGGGGCGTTGATGATTTCGCCGGTGGCAAAATACCAGTCGGCGGCGAAGGACATTTGCAATTGCAAAGCCGCCGGTCCCTCGACCCGCACGTGGGTATCGCGCCAGCGGCCGAACTTCGGACTCAGCCCGAGATACTCGTCACCGACATTGTGTCCACCGATGAATCCGACCCGTCCATCAATGACCACATTTTTGCGATGATTGCGAAAGTTAAGCCGCCAGCGGTCGCGCCATCCGCTGAAGGCGCAGAACGGAACCATCCGCACCCCGCGGGCTGTCCACGCGCAGGCGATCCGCCGTTTGAGGCCGGCGCTGCCGAGCTGGTCGTAGAGAAAACAGACCTCGATTCCCTCGGCTGCCTTGGCTGCGAGGGCCTCAAGCAAACGCTGACCGAGTCCGTCGGGCCGCACGATGTAGAACTGCACGAGAACCGACCGACGCGCGGTGGCGATCTCCGCGAGGATGGCGTCAAAGGTGGCTTCGCCGTCAATCAACAAGCCCAGCTTGTTCCCGCGCAAAAAATCCCATCCGGCAATGGCCGTCAGCGTGGCGGCTTCCGGAGGCAGCAAGTCGGCGGGATTTGTCCGATAGGGGGTGGTTGCTTCGCGGATGGCGGTGATGCGGTCGCGGCTCTCCTCGAATTTGCGTGCCATGACCTGCGCATGCGTGTCGAAACGTCGGCTGCCGAAGAACCAGTAAAGCGGCACGGCCAGGAGCGGGAAGGCGACCAGGCCGACAACCCAGGCAATCGTGCCCTGCGGTGTGCGCACGGTGAAAAGCGCATGGATCGCGCTCAGCAGGGCCGCGACTTGAAGCGCCGCGAGCAACGTGTAGAGGAGCCAGACCATGTCTTCGCTCAGTTCTGTGCTCGGCAGGAACTCAGGGCAAGCCTGCCATACCGACTCTGTGTTATCATCCACTGAGAAACTGTCGCAAAAAAAGATTGAACATCCGGCGGCAATCCCTAGTCGTATATCCCGCGTATGAAATCACTCATCACACTCACCCTCACTGTCATGTCCCTCGCTGCTTTCAGCACCTCCGTCCTCGCGGGCGATTGCGGAAGCTGCCCTGCGGACGGCGCCAAGAAAGACAAGGCCAAGACGGAAGAGGGCAAGGCGAGCTAAGGCTCTCCTTCGACTGATCACAGAGAAGGGCGACCTCCGGGTCGCCCTTCTTTCTTTTTGGCGCGCCCACGGGTCGGTCGCCGCGGCGACCGACCGGCTGCCTTTGGTTATCCGCACACCCACGTCCGACGGCTCGCGAGGACGCTCGCCCTCCCGGAAGGCAGCGACATCGATCCGGCCGAGGTGTAGCGGCGGTCTCTGACCGTCGCTGCCTGCGCAGCACGATGGTGGTCCAGGTGCGTCGCGCGATTGGCCTCACTCCTCGCGAATGACTGCGCGGAAGAAAGCAGCCGGGGCGCCACCGGTCGCGGCTTGGAGTTCGAGCAGACTTCCGGGCGGCGCTGAGATGCCGTCATTGCCCGGCGCCGACCAGGTGGTCCAATCCCGCAGGTCCGGCGACGTTTGTATGACCACGCTGCGTCCGGACATGGCGGGGAAGGCGACCCGCGCGAGGCCCGGGGTAGTGGTGACTTGCGGGGCGGTGGCGGCATCCGTTTGCTTTTCGCGGCGTTCTGCTCTCAAGTGGGGCCCGTCGATGGATCACTGGTTTTGGTTCAGCCTGCCCGATTTTGCCTACTCCTTCCTCAGCGTCGTGCTGGAAGGGGTGCCGTTCATTCTGGCCGGGGTTCTGCTCAGCGGGTTGATCGACGCGTTCCTCCCTCCGCGGGTGCTGGCGAAGGTGCTGCCGCGCAGCGCCGCCGCCGGGATTCTGCTCGGGGGCGCGCTCGGGGCCGTTCTGCCGATGTGCGAGTGCGGCATTGTCGTGGTCATCCGCCGCCTCCTGCGCAAGGGCCTGCCACTTTCGACCGCCATGGCCTACATGCTGGCCGCGCCGGTGGTCAATCCGATCGTGGCCATCAGCACCTACGCCGCCTTCCGCGGGCAGGGGCCGCTGGAGATGCTGCTTTGGCGGATCGGGCTGTCCTTCGCTGTGGCCACCATCGTCGCGACCATCGTGCATTTCCTGCCGAGGGTGCTGGTGCTGAGAGACTCGATGATGTCTGCCGGGCAGGTGGAGGAGGGCGACGAAACGCCGAGCCGAAACTTCGAGGGAAAAGCTGCCGCCTCCGTGCGCTCCTCAGTGGGCGATTTTCTTGATGTGACCTTCTACTTCATTCTCGGCGCGGCCGTGGCCACACTCTTCAACACGAGCGTCAACCAGCAACTGATCGAGCCGCTGGCCGCGCAGCCCGGGGTGGCAGTCGCGGGCATGATGGGGTTGGCGGCGCTGCTGTCGCTTTGCAGCACGTCGGATGCCTTTGTCGCGGCAACCTTCACGGGATTTCCCGCCGCGGCCAAGTTGGCCTTTCTTGTTTTCGGACCGATCGTTGATCTCAAGTTGATCTTCATTTACGGACTGGTCTTTCGCCGGCGCTTCATTGTCTGCCTCGTTCTCGGCCTCGCCGCGCTCGTCTGGCTGGCTTGCACCCTGCTGCCCATCGCGCGCGTTTACTAAGCAATGAAACGCCTTCTCACCCTCCTAACGCTTTTGGTCTGGGCGCAGCTGCTGCTTTACTTCTGGCTCAGCGGTCGGGTCGCCGCTTACCTGCATCCGCAGTTCCACCCCTACGTGGCCGCGGCGGGGGTGGCGTTGCTGGTCCTGACGGTTCTTTACTGGTGGGCCTCGGCGGATGGCGAGGACGGCTGCGACCACTGCGAGGAGCACCATGATCACGCGCACCACAGCGAAGCGCCCCGGGGGCTGGGCGCCGGAGCCGTGCTCTCCTTCGCCGTGCTGCTTCTGCCCGTGACTGCGGCGGCGGTGATTTCTCCGAGCCAGTTCGGGGAGGCGGCGGTGATGAACCGCGGCCTGGTCACCAGTTTGTCGCAGTTGCCCTCGGCCGCGCCGTCGTTCACCTCAGCTCCAATGTGGGACGATGCCGACGTGGGCGGGGGCGAACTACCCGATCCATCGAGCCTCCCGCCGCAGGAGGAGGGGGTGGAGTATTTCACCCGCGGACCGGATGGTGCGATCCAGCTTGAAACCATGGACATGCTTTACGCCGCCGAAGAGGCGCCGGTGCGCGAGGAGTTCGCGGACCAGAAGGTGTCCGTCACCGGACAGTATGCGCCGCCGACGGACGACGCGGCGGAGGGATTCAATCTGGTGCGGATGTTCATCGTATGTTGCGCGGCCGACGCCCAACCCGTGGCCGTCATGGTGGCGGGACCGCGGCCGAAGGATGTTCCGCCCATGAGCTGGATTCGCGTCACCGGCATCGCCCGGTTCAAGGCGGAGAACGGGCTTTTCATCCCGGGGGTCGAGGCGGAAAAAGTCGAGCAGGTGGAGGCGCCGCGTGAGACGATTCTTTACTAGCCTCGTGCTGGTCGTGGCGACGGTGCCGCTTCTCTCCGCGGCTGAGCCCGCCTGGTCCGTAGCCCGGCCCGGCTGGACTTATGAATTTCCGCGCGACCACCATGCCCATCCGGACTTCAAGACCGAGTGGTGGTATTTCACCGGCAACCTCGCGGCCGAAGACGGGCGGGAGTTCGGGTATCAACTGACATTTTTCCGTCAGGGCGTGCGCCGGGGAGACCCCGCCGAGACGAAGTTCGTCGTCGAGGACATCAAGCTGGCTCACTTCGCCGTGACCGATATTTCCTCCGGCAAGTTCCGTTTCGCCCAAAGACTCTCCCGCGGGGCCTTCGGGGAGGCGGGATTTTCCCCGGGCGACCGGATTGCGTGGATCCAGGATTGGGAGCTGCGGCAGACCGGGGAGGGGAGCTTTGTCCTGCGGGCGCAAGACGGGGACTTTGGATTGAACCTGCGGCTGGCGGCCCGCAAGGCACCGGTGTTTCATGGGGCGGATGGCGTGAGCCAGAAAGCGGAGGGCGAGGGGCGGGCTTCGCATTATTATTCGCTCACGCGGCTCGAATCGGAGGGAACGCTCACGCTCGCCGGCGACGACATCGCCGTGCAGGGCTGGTCGTGGTTCGATCAGGAATGGGCCACAAACCAATTGGCGGCAAACCAGACCGGATGGGACTGGCTGAGTTTGCAGTTCGCGGACAATACCGAGCTGATGCTATTCCAGATACGGCTGGCCGAGGGAGGACGCGACCGACACTCCCATGGAACATGGATCGACGCGGAGGGCCGGTCCACGCCGATCAAGAATGAGGATTTCGAATTGGTCCCGGGCCGCACTTGGCGCAGTCCCGAGACGGGCGGGGTTTATCCGCTGTCATGGACCTTACGCGTGGCCAAGCTTGGGCTGGACTTGGAAGTCACGGCCGCCCTGCCCGATCAGGAGCTTGTGCTGAAACCCATCGCCTACTGGGAAGGAAGTGTGCGGGTCCTCGGGACCCGAGGGGATCGGCCGACCATGGGCCGCGGCTATCTGGAGATGACCGGCTATGCGGGCGGTTTGGTCGGCTTGCAGGCACCGGACACGCGCTGAGCGGGATGCCAGGCCGACTCAACCCATGGCCTCACGCACCAAAAACTGCCGCGGTGTGGTCACCAGCAGGCCGTAGACTTTGGTGCCGAGCAGAAGCTGGAAGTCCCGGGTGTCCAACGTAAGCAGCACCTCGCAGCCGACGGCCAGCGCAGACATGATCAACGGCCTGTTTTTCGCCGCCGTGAGGATCTGCGGACTGCTGGTCGCGAGGGCGTTCGGCACCCAGGCAATCTGGCCTCGCAGTTTTTCCCAATACAGGCCCGCCCCGGCAGCGAACCGGCCGATGCTGCGGGTGGTCTCCGCGCGGCAGTAAGCGGAGGAGGTCAATTGCCACCCCCGCTCGGGTGCGATCTCGGCGACCAGGAGCGAGAGCGACTTCTCGGAACCGCAGGCGGACAGAATCACGCTGCTATCGAGAAAGACCTTCACTCCCGTCCGGCCCGCCTCCAAAAGCGGTCGGTGTCCCGCTCGTCCTCGGAAATCCACGACCTGAGTGTATCCACCGGAATATCCCGCATAGGGAGCGCCTCCGCCGGTTGCAGAAACACCCCGCCGTCACGCACTTCGGCCAACATCATGGGATGCTCCGCCAGATTCAGTCCCAAAGCCTTCCGGATCTCCGGGGGCAGGGTCACGGTGCCACGTTTCGAGACAGGAATTGCAGTCATGCAGCAATGCTGCAATGCGGCATCAGTGTTAGCAAGCGTTTTTTCGGGATTTTGGCGTTGTAGGCCTGAGCGGCATGGGCATCCTGCCCATGTTGCCCTGTCACCAATCTCAGCGCCCCTGCGTGAGCCTCTTTCGAGCCAATTCGAGTTCTCGATTGAGGATTTCCGCCTCAGGCCACTTCCTCGACCGGAGCGCAGGTGCAGAAAAGGTGGCGGTCGCCGTAGACATTGTCCACCCGCCGCACGCTCGGCCAGAATTTCCCCTCCCGCAGCCAGGGCAGGGGGAAGGCCGCAACCTCACGGGAGTAGGCGTGGGTCCAGTCATCCGCCATGACGCACTCGGCCGTGTGCGGGGCGTTTTTGAGCGGGTTGTCCGTTTTGTCCAACCGCCCCTCCTCGATCGCGACCAGCTCGCCGTGAATGGCGATCATTGCGTCGCAAAAACGGTCCAGCTCATCAATTGACTCGCTCTCCGTTGGCTCAATCATCAGCGTGCCGACCACTGGCCAGCTCATGGTGGGGGCGTGAAAGCCGTAATCCATGAGGCGCTTGGCCACATCTTCGACCTCGATCCCGGCGCGGGTCTTCCATTCGCGCAGATCAAGAATGCACTCATGG
>Ga0247842_10007292_pt1 | contig 12043 bp, 2 predicted proteins | sample LaCruzMarch2015__3_FD_192411 | JGI IMG/M metagenome (GOLD analysis project Ga0247842, IMG submission 192411) | Freshwater microbial communities from meromictic Lake La Cruz, Castile-La Mancha, Spain - LaCruzMarch2015_19m | ecosystem: Environmental > Aquatic > Freshwater > Lake | place: Spain...
CATAGGCGGACTTTCAAGGGCGATCAGACATGTAGATGGTAAATGGCGGTTTGAAGGCAGACGAACTATGCCGAATGGCGAGATCGAAGTTCATACTCGGGACCTGAATGATGGCATGATGGTAAGTCTGGACAGGAACTCCGGAAGTGTGTATCTGCGAAAGATCCCTATAAAGGATTTTGATAAAGAGATTTCCGGGAAAGACGATCAGATTTCTCCGGTTGACGCGCCGCAAGGCCCGACATCCACGCAACTCAGTCTGTTTATGACGTTCCTTGGGGTCAGCCTGATATCATTAACGATACTATATTGTCTCGCTCAAAACGGCGGCGGACTTGGTCAGTTTGCGTTCATGTTAAATGATTTGATAAGTAATCTCCGCAGCGCGCCGGCAGGTGTATCGACGGCGGGATTCATATTCATGATGTTTATCCGGCCTCAATGGCTTGTTCGGTTGAATATAGGCAGTATAATAAAACCCTCGACCGCTCCGGAACTTATCATAGGCATTAATGCCGAAGATGAGTCAAATGGCGACAATGTTGAAAATATCGTGCAGGAAGTATTTGGCAGTGTGGCTGTTCAGAAATCGCTCGGCCGCAAATTAAGAGTAGTAAGGCTCACCGGCGTCGATGAAGACGCTCGATTTGAAGCATTATCTCGCGAGGTTAGAGGGAATCCAAATGCCATATCGGTGCTGATAGATATTACGGCCGATGAATTTGATTCTGGTAAAGTAATGGAATATGTGGAAGCAATAGAGCTCGAGGCCATAAGTGAGTTAGAACAGGTCAAAGATAAGCGGAGTATACGGGGCCCGACCGGCGATCTGATCAAAGCATATAGGACCATATTGACGATGAATGATATAAGCCCCGCGCTGAGGACGAAGATCGCCGGTCTTATAATAGAGATATTGGGGAATACCAGACCGTTCAATTTTGAAGAAGCTCTTAAGAACCGGCTGGCGCAGGGTCCGTTATCGGCCGATGCTGTTGCCGGATTGAGGACTCTTATCGTCGAGCGCAGAGCCGAAATAGCGAAAGCCTATAATACGGTCCAGCTGCCGGCTAAGGTGCCAGGAAAGAATGCTACTGTAGCGGTCACCGAAGAGTGCGCGCTGAATAATCCGAATTTTGCCGAAGAGGCGAATACGGCCCGAAAAGAGCGCGACACGACGACCGTCCTGATTTATGGGAACAAGCTAAAGACTATAGAAAAAGCCAGACAGTTCGCTCACGAGGCCGGCTGCAACCCCGACGACATTAAATACATAAATATGAACGAAAAGAACGATAGGGGCGAAGAGATGGATTACGCGGAATTGATATCGAATATAACCGCGATATCGGGCCTGGACGTTGGTCATGCCGATCGTATCGGTATAATGACGGCCGAGGGCGAAAAGATAAGCCCGCCCGGATATATGCTCGGAAAAGAAAGGTTCTTCGTGGTTCGGTATGTATCGGTCAACGGAGGGCGGGTCCTCGGAACGATAGGCGCTTACAACACGCTTCTCGGTATGGTTACAAACGGCCAGATCCCGCCGACCGTCACTCAGAATAAGAATGGCTGGTTCACATACATCCCGCGCGCCGTGCCGATAGATTACGGCAGGGAGATAACGGAGTATTCGACCGCCATGAGACTATTGTCCAGCGCGGCGTAAGATTCTGTTTTGGCTATTGATGTTTGGTTATTGGGATTTGGTTATTGGTAATTTATAAGCGTTCTTTAACTGAAATTATGTAGCAAAATAGGGAGTGCCCCGTCAGAAGCGGGGCAGGGGATGCCTCCTTACGCCATTTGCGTCCTGTTAAGGGTCTACTGCCAAGCAGCCTTTATACAGGTCGCAAATGGCCTGCATAATCAGAAGAGAGTGGAATATGGCAAATAAAGGGAAGTACGACAACCTAAGGATCCAGATATCGAAGATAACGAACCTGTCCGAGATGGGGGCGAGATTCTCGAAGGCCGTTAGCGTCGATCATCTGTTATCCCTTATACTAAAGCAGGCGATGAGCACCATGGGCGCCGACGTCTGCATAATATGGCTTAAAGATAAGTCCGGCAATCTAATACCCCGCATAAGTTTCGGTTTGAAATCCAGAATAGTAGAATCCGTTAAGATTAGACTCGGCATCGGCCTGGTGAAATGCATTATGGATAAGAATCATCCCACCAATATTTACGATCTGGCCAACGATAAGAGGGTGCCGCTAAAAAGACTTGTAAGAAGGGAAGGATTGTCGTCACTTTTAGCCGCCCCGCTGGTCACCGACGATGAGCGCATTGGGGTCCTGATGGTCCTGACCCGCGCCAAGCGGCGCTTCACGGGTGTGGACCTGAAAGTCTTTGACGCTATAACTAAGCAATCTACTCTTGCCATAGCGGATATCGGCCTGTATGACAGAATGGACCGTAAGGTCAAAGAGAAGATACGGGATATGTCGATGTTATTTACGATGTCCAGATCCATAACCTCCGCGGTCAATTCGTCGCTACTTCTTGATACTATCCTTGAAAAGACCAGACTTCTTATGAAGTCAAAGATCTGCACTCTTAATATAGTAGATAGATCAAGGAGCAGGATGGAGCTTGCGGCTGAAGCCGGCCTCGGCAAAGGATCATTTAAGGAATTTCGTGATTTTGAGGGTGAATTGGCCAAGAAGGTTCTGAAGAACGGGATGCCGCTGATATTGAACGAGATATCCGCTTATTCCAAAAAAGTCCCCCGCTTTCTTAAGAGAAAGAAGATACATGCAGTCGTGATGGTGCCGCTATTTTCGAATCGCAGGCATTCGGGGGTTCTGGCCGCCTACATGGAGGACGTCAGATTCTTCGAAAAGGAAGAGATCGAGATGCTGGGTATGGTGGCCTCCATGTGCTCTATGGCTATAGATAACGCCACCATGATCGACAGGGTAAGGAAAGATTACTTAAATTCGATAAAGACCCTCGCAGAGATAATAGACGCCAATGACACATACACAAGCGGACATTGTGACAAGGTAATGAAGTATTCCATAAAAATATGCAAACATCTGAATCTCGATCCGCGCCACACGAACGCCGTAAGGACGGCAAGCATCCTTCATGATATAGGAAAGATCGGCGTAGATCTAAGCGTTATAAGAAAAGCCGACAAACTTACGCAGGAAGACTGGGATAAGATACGAAAGCATCCGGAGATCGGCGCCAGGATAATAAGACAGGTAGGGTTCCTTAACGATATAGTGCCTATAGTTAAATATCACCACTCTCGTTTTAATGGCGGCGGATATCCCGACCCGAAAAAGCGGGGAGAAGGTATACCGATCGGTTCCAGGATAATAGCGGTCGCCGACGCGTATGATGCCATGACCAGCGACAGGCCTTACAGAAAGGCTATGTCACATGGTGAGGCCGTAGCGGAACTGAATAGATGCTCCGGCACGCAATTCGACCCGAAAGTAGTGAGCGCGTTTACAAAAAGCGATAAGATATAAAAAAGGTAGTTTTTTTGGCTTGACTAAGCGCTCATAAAGTGGTATATTTATTGATAACAAAACAAAAAGTTATACCCAAAAGCACAATAACCGACGGAGGAAATAGAATGACATTCTCAAGAATGCCACGAAAGGGAAATCCCTGCAAAAAGCTTATTTCAATCTTTTTAATACTATCTTTTGTATCATCCAACATTGCGCTGGCAGCTCCGTCGGAAGCCCCGTCTAATATTCAGACCCAACAGGTTATTACAACAGATCCCAATAATATCGTCATACCGAGAGAATTCGGCCTTGTGAAGACGAAATTCACAGGTAAAGAGCCGAAACTCATCATTCACATCCAGGACGCCCACTGCAACTACGAAGCCCAGTCAAATATAGTAAAGATCCTCGAGAATCTCAATAAGAATTACAACGTGAGCCTTATCTCTGTAGAAGGCGCCGACGGCGTCATAGATACGTCCTGGTTTAAGGCCTTTCCGGACAATGAAGTCCGTAAAGAGGTCGCCGATTATTTTATGAAGAAGGGCGAGATAACCGGGCCAGAATTTTTATCTATTACCAGCGACTACAATATAAAACTTTTCGGCGCAGAGACGCGCTCATTTTACATAGATAACCTTAATGCTTTCACAGCGAGCTATCCTCTTAAAGGCGAGACCGAGAAGTATCTTAATGGCCTGAAGAGGGCGCTTAATAAATTAAAGGGTTTTATATATTCCGACGACTTAAAACTCATGGATGCCAAGGCTGTCGACTATGAGTCTAAGAAACTCGCGTTTAACGACTATGTTAAGTTCCTTCAGTCGGAAGCCGAAAGAGCCAAGATAAACCTGCGAGCGTATGATAACCTGTTTAAACTCATAAGCGTACTCGTATATGAAAAGAAGATAGATTTCAATTTTACCGACAAAGAGCGTAGCGCCCTGATAGATGAACTAAGCAAGCTGATACCGAAAGAGACTCTGACCGAGCTGGTTAATAAATCGCTGGAATTCAAAGCCGGCAAGATAACCTCGGCAGACTATTACGCTTATTTAAGATCCCTGGCTGTGAAGAATGATATCGATATGGGTAAGACCTATCCGAATCTCTACAACTATATAATATACAACTCCGTGTATTCGAAGATCGAGAATGAGAAACTTTTTAACGATATAAAGAAGGTCGAGATCGACATAAAAGAAAAGCTATTTACCAATGACGACCAGCGCACCCTCGAGAAACTCTCTCGCCACATCGAGATATTGATAGGCCTGGTCAATATAAAACTCTTGAACGATGATTTCGAATATTTTGAGAAGAACAAGGCGGAATTTGCCCATGAAATATTCGCGGATTTTATAAGAAAAAAGACTGTGCAGTACGCGCTGGCGTATGAGCTCGATGACCCAAATGACGCAGTTTCGAAGAGCCTACCGAAGCTGGAGGACTTCTACTCCATAGCGATAAAGCGCGATAAGGCTCTCGTAGACAATACGCTTGGCCAGATGAAGAAAGATAAGACCGAAATAGCGGTTCTGGTGACCGGGGGTTTTCACTCGGAAGGCATATCTAAACTTCTCGAAAAACAGGGCGTATCGTACATGGTCATATGTCCATCCATCACAAAAGACGTCCCCACTCCTTACATACAGATATTGACGAATCAGAGGACGCCGCTAGAGGATATCCTTGTTAGTCCGGTTCACGCCGGAGAGAACCAGGTCTCGCAGACGGCAGTCGACACGCTCGCTCCGCCGCTAATGACAGAATGCGTAAATTTTAACGACAATGATTTTAACGGTTTCGCGGATGGCAAAAACCTGAAGATAAGGGTTAATCTCGTAGAAGATGATTTTGTGAGCGTGTATGTAAATGGCGTCGACGCGAGCGGCAATAAAGCGGAGATCGTCATAGGGACCGTTAAACATCCGATAAAGGGCCACATAGAGAACGCGCGCGAGACTTTAGGGGCAAATGTGCTCGATATAGTGCAGAGCCTGAGAGCGCAGATAGTGAAAAATTATAATCCGCAGGATGTGAAGAAAAAAGAGAGACTCCTGGAGAGGATCGATGATCAGATAAAGAAGCAGGGCACTCTCCAGAAGCGCATAGAGGCGGAGCTCGACCGCCGCGCGGCTCGAAAAGGCGCGGTTAACGGGAATATGCCCGGGACACCCGGAATAAACGCGACGTCCAGCTCCCCAGCAGCTTCTTATACACCCAAGAACGTCGATGTCACAAGGGCGTTTGACGCTGTCATAGCGTCTTGTTTTGTGCCAAAGCGCATAAACACGCGGCAGACCAGTTTTATCGATTATGACCATGTAGTTAAAGGCTTCAAGTTCGTCAGGATGGAAGGTCTTCTCGATAAACTCGAAGAAGCGGGGCTTCCGCTTGAAATACACCCGGGTCGCGGGCCAAAACATGAACTTTTGCAGGCGCATATCGCCGCCTACTTCTATGATAATCTTACCGAAGAAGAACGGGCTACTGTGGCGCGTCACGAAGCGGCGCATATACACATAGCCAACGGCAAGCAGCTCGGTAAAGACAGCATCATATACAGGAAGTATAGAGCAGCGCTAAATGCGGAGGCGAACCTGAATGAAGAGGTGTTCGTAGACAGTCTCGCAGGCTGTGACACTACAAATATACGCATTAAACTTGCGCGCCTTCTGGATATACGTAAAGCCGCCAAGACGGCTGTCAATAAGGTCGAGAGCGCGCCGGAAACGATCAGGATAGAAGACCTGGAAGCGATAGTCGCCATGGATGAGACGCTTATGAAGGGCGATGCTTATGTAGCCGGGGTATTAAAGAGCTTGCTTACTGCCCGCGAGGGTATCGATCCAAGAGAGCGCGCTTATGTTTCGGACTACCTGAGCCATAGGGCACAACTCGATGCGATAGGAGAAATAAGGGATATACCAAGAAGAGAAGGGGCCGGATATGGAGCCTATATATTCGTATCTTCGACCCAGGTGAATGCGGATTATTGGCAGAAGAGATTTATGGCCGGCCGGGGCTCGGTATTGCCCAAAGGAGCTATAGTCATTTCCGTCTCCGAAGAGAATTGGAAGAACCCAAAAGGCGCGAGCAACGGTTTTGGGACTTTTAATGGCTGGATACAGGCCGAGAAGGCGTATAAGAAGCTGTATCCGCATCTTCAGAAGAATAAATCACTTATGGATATCTGCAAGGAGAATGGCGTTATTATGATGCACATGGCCGGCAAGGCCACGCGCATGCAGACGATCGCCATGGATAATAAGTCGGCTGTAAAGCTTCCCGGGCAGGTCCTTATAGACGGCAAATGGGAAAGCATAACTGTCGGCGAGGCGGTCATAATGAACTTTGGCCTGAACGTAAGGCCGGGGCGCTTGACCCTTGCATGGGGCGATCAAAACAATATACCTTCTACGGATATATCTTCCCCTAATACGCATTTGGCCGAGATATTTGGGGTCTCGGTACCGATAGAAGGCCACAAAGCATTTCTTCCGCAGAAAGGGCTCCTGGATCCTACTGGAAGAGGTAAGGATATCCGTCAGAGAGAAAAACTTCCCATACAGATCATTGAGAACACAGCGGAAAGGCTTGGTAGAAAAGACGCCGATATGAGCTTGGGATTTAACTCGTTTAAGTGGGAATTGCTGGAAGCGGCCCTCGCGGAATTTAAACCGGAATTGGAAAACGAAGGAAGGTCGGAAGATGAGCACGGCAGACCGACCAACCTTATGACCTCGTTAAATATCGACTCCGAATTATGGGGACCGTTTACATCAAGCGAGACAGATTACGTGGAATTCATGAAAGGTAAGGGGCCCGCAAGCGTTTCGGCGGCCGATTGGGAGACGCAGATAAGGCGGCATTGGGCCAAGGTTAGAAAAATATTCGCTCATGCCAACGACCTTTCCGGCGGAAGGTACAAGACATTCGACGAAACCGGCATTGGCGTCATGCAGGGCATAAGCTACGGCACTATGGATGTAAGTTCGGAATGGTGGGACTGGGGGCTTATCGATCTATATTTCAATAATTTTATGCTTCTCCTTAGGAGTCCGAAGGACCATAAGGAGGCCTGGCAGACCGAGAGAATAAGAAGATTTTTTGGGCTTCCGACTCCTGACCAATGGAAGGCCACTTCACAGCTCGGGACTACGACAGTTGAAAATTCAATAGTCCTCGGTTCCAATATAAAGGAAGGCAGGATAATTAACAGCGTCATTATCGGAACGACCGCTGATTTTCTGGATGTGGAGAATTCGATAGTCATAAATGGCGTCATCCATAAATTGATAGCTAAGGGGCATAATGTCATTACCGATTTTGTGGCGAATCCCGGCGAGACCATGGTGCTCGAAAAGGACGAAGTGCTTGCATGCCATTATCTGCCTGTGGGCGGCCAGCTGAGAATGTTCGAGAATTTTAATAATGATATCGGGAAAGATTATGAATCCGCGATCACCGTAGGCGCGCATCCTCAAAACCCGATGTCCGCTAAGGACGCTTCCGACAAACTAAAATCGGTAAAAGTTCCGGACAGGGAGAATTCAAAGAAGCTCGCAACGACCGACTACACCACGCCTGTCAAGGTTCAAGCGATGACCAGAAATATGCGATACGAGCATAATATTAATAACTTCCCTCAGGGGCCTTTTGGTACAAGCGGTATACGCGCGACGATGGAGTTCCTGCACTCTATACAGTGCTACACTATCATGCAGGGTATCACAAGTTTCTTTGCCGAATCAGACGAAAGCATACCGCAGGATACCATAGCCATGTCCGGAGACCGTCGTCCGAGCACGCCGGAAATGCTTAAGAGTTTGATCCTTGGGGCTCTTTCGATGGATAGGAATGTTTATTATGCCGGGAATAGCGACGCCGGAGTTCCTACGGGGGCTCTCAGCTATTACGGGTTGTACAATAACCGTAATGGGCTTGGAGTAGGAGATCGCATGCCTACCGTAATGAATACGGCCAGCCATAACCCTTATGATGAATTTCCTTATGCTGAAGGCGGGAAACTCGGCCAATGGAACGGATCCAAGCCCACGGTAAGACAGCGCGAAGTGCTGAAAGAGTATGAGCGCAAGATACTGGCGCACGTAAGGGAAATGAGGGAGATAGAATACCGTCTTTCGGAAGACGAGAGCTTTTTCGACGAGGCCGGTGAAGTAAAAAAAGATCTCAGCCAGGCTCAGATAAATCTTCTCGCGAGGGCTGTTTCTATAATGAAGGATATAAGCGACATAAATCTGAAAGCCGGCGAGATGTACGAGACCAGATATATCGACGCATTCACAAATGCCGACGGCACTACCTGTTTTAACGGGGAGCATATCGGCTTCTGGCAGCATACGGCCGTTGGCAGGGAGCTCATCCCGAGAGTGATGGAAAGGCTTGGATTAAAGGTCCACCGTAAAGGGCTGACGAATATATGGGATATGGCCGTAGATACGGAAGATATTAAACCGAATGTCGCGGCGAAGGCTAGAGAATTGGCCCAGGAGGCAAAGAAAGAGGCTAAGGATCAGGGCTCGAGATCCATCGGTTTTGCCACAGTGGATGGAGATAGCGACAGGCCGGGAATGTTCACTGAGGGTGGAGAATTTATTTACGGCGATAAGCTCGACTATCTGGCATGTGAATATTTGCATAACCAGAATCCGGACAGGGATATGTACGTTGTGGTCACGGCCAGTGTGAGCGAGGCTGTAATAAGGAAGATCGAGAGTATGACCAGCGCCGTTTCCAAGGTGCACGTTGTTAAGGTGCCGATAGGGTCGCCCTATGTTGTCAAACAGATGGAAGATATAAGCGCTGATAATCCCAACGCTATAGTGATTGGTTTTGAGCGAAACGGCGGTTTCCTGACGCAGACCGATATACCGCTTAAGAACGGGAAGGTATTAAGAGCGTTGCCGACAAGGGACGCGCTCTTGCCTCTTCTTTGCGCTTTCGCCATAGCTGCGAAGGAAAAGAGAACAATATCCGAGCTTGTCGCCGAGAGATTCAGCGCCGAGTTCGAAAGTTATTCATGGTCGGGACTTGTGGATAATGCTACTAATGAGACCGAATACGCCGCGAAGTGGTGCGAGAAATACACCGCTCCTCTGGGGCAGGCCATAATGAGGGATTTTACGCCCCCGAAAAGCGTGGATGCGATGGAGATAATATTTGACGGGGACACTGTAAGTTATAAGACATTCGGCGGCAGAACTGTAACCGCCACCCCGGAGCTTGTGATATCTATGAAGGATATAAGGACGAGATTAAAGAAATATTTTAATGACGGGATTGTTCCTGCCAACATAGTCCGTATAAACTATATCGATGGCGTGAGGATATATTTTGGCAATGGTGAGATAATTCATATGAGACCATCCGGGAACGCCCCGCAGTGGAGGATATACGCCGAGGCCGCGACGCTTGCCCGCACAAAGGATCTCATAGAGACAAGGCTTGTGGCCTATCCCGCCATAATAGAGGACTTTGTGGCCAAATCTGAGAGGATAAAACGCGCTACGAGATTTGTGCCAAAATCTATAAAAGAGATAATGGATGTCCTTGGGGTAACCGGCTATGGCACGCTTAATACGTTCGAGCTGGATTTTGGATCCGAGAGCCAGCATAGGGTTGAAGAGAGTTATATATTCAACGAAGATTCGATCACATTGCGCAGCCTTAGGATCTATGACAGGAGTACCGATAAAGAAAATACAGTAGACCGCCAGATCAAGTACTATCCCAAAGAAAAAACGGTGGAAATAACAGAGACCGTAACGAAGCATAATGAACCCAAGGAAGTAACGATCCGTGTATCGGCTACAGGAGATGAGGCGTATATCGATGTGGGTAAAGCTCTTGACAGGAACGTTCCGATGGTGCTTAAGAAAACGCCGTTCGGGTTGGAATCCTCTGTAGGGCTTGTTACAGTAGGTCAGCCGTTCCCAATAATGGATGACAGCCTGATCGCTTTGCTCGAGCAGAAAGGGGTAAGTTTTCTGCATCTCTTTGATATTATGCCGACTTCTATAATATCGGCGGAGCCGCTTTTATGGGAGGGAACTTTTAAATTTGATAAAACTTCGGAAGAGGAGGCTGAACCGGTCGATATGAATGAAAATATTCAGGGAGGAATTAATGCTGCCGATGGCCAGCGCATTACCCCGGGCTACTATGGAGTAGCGCCGGCGTCGGATACCAATCAGACCGCTTTACAATCGCAAGCCCGATCGGTGCAGCATCTGGATATGTTCGCTAATCCGACGATCGAAAGCCTGTCAATGGCCGTTTCTAGGGCCAATGCAGGGTTGCAGATATTCGCGGAGCCGAAAACCAGCGCGGCGGCGAGAGGCGAGATAAAAGGATATTACCACAAGCTCGCTAATCTAGCTCTCCAGGCCGAGGATATCGAGCAGTCTCAAGGTCTCCAGACCATAGCGCTGCAGACACTCGCGATAATCACTATGATAGAGCAGAAAGTGCCGGGCGCGGAAAAACTCAGACTTACTTATAAACCCGGATACATGGTGAAAGCCAAAGATAATAAAGGTAATGACAGGTCCCCGAGTTATCTGTCATATCCTTCCGTAATAGATGCCGGTATCGAAGTATCCGAGACCGAAAATGACCCGACGAAGTTACATTGGAGAGGCATAGAGGGGGTATCCAAACTCGGGCCGAACGGCGCGAATATTATACCGGAAGCGAATTATGCGGAGAATCAGACAGAATTAGGGAAACTTATAATGTACAGCATGCTGCATCTGGGAAAGTTCCATACGACCGTGTTCACTAACAATACGCTTCCAAAATCTATCCAGCACGCGTCTACCGGAAAAGGCCATTTCCAGGGCAATATGCTCGACATTAAATATGTCGTTAGCGGCCAGATGCTGCAAATGCTGGATATTTACGATAAGAGTGGTAAGAAGGTAAAGACGCTGGCGCACCTCGTTAAGGAAGGCGAATGGACCGTTGCTATTCCGGGAGCCGTTGATTACATAATCCCGTTAACGGAGACCGTGATATTTAATGATATAAGCATAGCGGTGCCGGAAACGTTAGCGCCTGAGTTAATGAATACTGCCGATGAGCGTTCGGCTGTAGAAGCGGTTGTAAATAGACAGACCCAGGCCGGATACGGCCTTATCGAATACCAGGGCGCGAGCGCGCTGGTAAATATAGATCCGAACGCCGGAGAATTGATGTGGCTTGCCGGAACGATCCCGAATCCGCTGGGAGTCTTCGGAGCAGAAACACTATTTGCTTTGGCAAGCATGCCTATGTCGCAAAACATGGTAGCCGAAAGACTCTTACTGCAGTTAAATTGGAATACGGAGAAACCTATGGGAGCACCTGCAATTATCGCAGCAGCCGATCTCGCGCGCGCGGGAGAAGCGGCGAAGATCGCCGAGTCCGGTTTGGCAATAATCTCAAGACCGACAGACGCGCCGGTTCTGAAGGAATATCCGTGGGGCGGGACCAGATTATCCGGTTTTCTCGGGTGGATTACGAGAAAGATCGCCGAACTGTGGCTCAATTCCACGCAAGGGGAC
>Ga0247842_10007295_pt1 | contig 12039 bp, 14 predicted proteins | sample LaCruzMarch2015__3_FD_192411 | JGI IMG/M metagenome (GOLD analysis project Ga0247842, IMG submission 192411) | Freshwater microbial communities from meromictic Lake La Cruz, Castile-La Mancha, Spain - LaCruzMarch2015_19m | ecosystem: Environmental > Aquatic > Freshwater > Lake | place: Spain...
TTTCTATCCCAAAGGTGGAGATGAACCAAGATAAAAGAAACAGTAACGTTTCATGAGCGAAACAAAAAAACAGCACTATGTGCCTCAATTTTATCTGAGGAATTTTGGGGACAGATTGTACGGATATGACAAAACAGATGGTACAATATTTGCAACCACGCCTAAGGACATATGTTTCGAAAAGTTTTTCTATTGTAAACCATCTGATAAAGGAACGTCTATAGAAGATGGACTTTCCAGACTAGAATCCAGATTTGCAGAGACATGTAGACATATAATTGAGAATAAAAAACTGACCAGTTTGAGCACTGATGACAGAAACTTTTTCATGCTTTTTGTGGCTTCGCAACTTCTGCGCACAAAAGAACGGAGAATTGACGTGGAGCAGACATCTCAGGCTATACTTGACTTTGTGACAAACCAAATGGGAATAACTGATTGGCGCGCCACCATGAAGCCCGAAGCAATTCAAGCGCTTCACAACTCGCACCTCGTCGAACGGGCAGGAGAAATCGCCGCAATAATCGCGTCGAACCTGAAACCGATAGTGTTCATCAATAAAACGAGGAGCCCGTTTTGGACCTCTGACAATCCAATTGCTAAACATAATGATATCAATAGTTGGCCTTACGGAAATTTGGGCATAGCTTGTCGCGGCATACAACTCCACTTTCCCCTCAGCCCAAAGGTGCTCATCATGCTTGTGGATAGACGCGAATATCATTATTTGCCTGAGGACAACGTTGTAAATGTTACAGACCGCATGAACGTAGTATTTGAAAATAATCTTCAAATCACTAGCTCCACGCGTTTCATATATTCATCAGATAATATCTTTAGGCTGGCAAACCAATATTTGCAGGAGTTCCCGCGATTTAAAGATCCAGATCGAGAACGTTTTTCTTCAAATCTACCATTCCCACCTACTTCCTGAACATCACCGCCTTCTGCCTGTTCGGCAGGATGTCAAAGTAGATGGTGAACGACTGGCTCTTCGGGTTGAAGAACGCCACTCCGAGCTTCACCCACTTGCCGTCATCTGTTGGGGCCTTCACCACATAGTCCGGCGCGCCCTTCCCTTTGCCGTCTATCACTACAACGTTTGCGTTTTCGCTCATTTTTCCACCCCTACGCGCACCCGCATGCCGACTATCTCAAGCTTCACCTTAGGCGACTTTTGGATGTGCATTATCAGCTGGACGTACTTCTTGATGGTCCGATGGTCGCTGCCCGTCCTGCAGCATATCTGGTGCACGCTCATACTGTCCCTTGACACAAGCTCAAGCAGCCTCACCATGAGTTCGTCGTCCAGTATGATTGCCATCGCATTCCCTGTGCAAGGCTCCAGTTTTGTGCATGACCGCAGACAGTGCATTTCCTAGGAAGTGAAGGCTTGTCGAGGTGTTTCCTAGGAAATTTCCGCGGAAAAGTGCGGAAATGGAGACAGGCTGTGATGTTGGTTGCCACGAACCGAAAGTTGCAGAAGCCATAATGAGACCCCTGCCGAAATAATTATGGCATGGCACTTGACAGCCGCCTGAATTGCCTGAGAATCGCCATAAAGGAGGATTGGCCCGAGCTTGAGGCGGAAGACGCCAACGGCAACCTGGTCATCCGGCTGAAAACGGAAGAAGAGCTGCGCAAGGGGATAGAAGCAAGAAAGCGCGGCAGGCCGGCATGGCTGCACAGGTCAGAATTAGAGTGACTTATTGGCTTCTTCTCTTTCCTTTTTCCTCAGCATCCGCCTTTGGTGGCTGCGCTTGGCCCGATTTATGGTGCCCCTGGCTGACGGAAGCTCCATGCGCTGCACCCTTTCTTTCATCTGCTCAAGTTCGTCCATCACGCTGACCGCCCCGATTGTCTGTAGGGCGCGGCCGCAGGTGGTGCACATTACGTTGCTTGGCTGGTTCGGTGCCTTGCAGGCAGGGCAGGAGATCATTTCCACGGGCTTTGGCTTGGACTGCGGCGTTTCCATGCCATAAAGCTCCAGGACTGCGCTCTGCGAGGCTTCGCCATCAAGCTGCACGTAGGTGGCGTGCATCCTGCTTGTCTTGCTCCAGCCCATCAAATCGTTCATTATTGGAAGGGAGAGCTTGGGCGCCATGCGCGTGGCTGCGGAATGCCTGAACTGGTGGGTCCACACGCGCTTTCCCAGCTTGGCGCGATGCGCAACCCGCTGTAGGATGAAGCGCAGGCCCCTGTCCGAAAGGGGCTGCCGGAGCCGATTCTGGCTGTTTGAGACCCACAGGGGCGCGTTCTTGTCGTTGCGCAGGAGGTGCTTGTTGAGATAGGCGCGCAGGTAGCCCACGCTTTCCACAAGCGGGAACTTGCGGATGCGCGGCCCGCTGGAAGATGCCCTGACCTTTGATGTGCGGATGTGCACAAGGTAGAAGTTGCCCTTGTCTTCAAGGTCGCCTATTGTCAACCTGATGAACTCGGATGAGCGCGCGCCGCACTCCCAAAGGCTGTAAATCAGCGCGGACTCAAGCTCGCTCTCGCAAGCCATTATGAGCCTCTTGAGGTCATCGCGGCTGAGTATGTCACGGCTCTCAAGCTCATGCGTCCTGATGTTAAGCTCTGTCCGGTTTATCCATGAAACGCATTTGGGGAATGTATCATCCTCGCTTATGCGGCGGTAGAAAGTCTTGAGTGCAAATGCCTTGCGCAGCTGCGTCCAGCCCGCATACTTGCTCCTGCGCAATTCAGATATCAGTTCGGTTATGTCATCGCGCGTGCATTCCAGCCATGGTTTCTTAATACGTTCCCCAAACCAAATCATATCATCCAAAAGAGAGCGGCACCTGGAAATTGTAATGCCCTTGCGCTCCATATGGTTTATAAATTTCAGGAGGACGATCTTATTTGCCGGTAAAATGGCTGTGCTTGCGTCAAGTTTTTCCTTGAAGCCTGCAAACCTGGCCGGATCGTGCGACGCAGAATCGTTGATTGGAGGGAATGAATGAATTGAATCCATGCAATAGTAAATGCGTATGAAGTATATAAATATATGCTGTTTAACTTGGCAGCGTAATAGGGGGTCGTGGCGTAATTTGGTAGCGCGGCAGGCTCCAGATCTCCCTTCGGGGAAAGAAAAAACCTGCATGTTAGGGTTCAAATCCCTACGATCCCACTTTTCCCCGAAAGTCCTAATGGTCGGGCTTTCAGGCGCTCCTCAACCTGTTTCATGATGCGCTCTGCTATCTTCTCCTCAAGCTGCTTCATCAGCTCGCTGTCCTCCGAGAGCACGTCGTCTATCAGCTTGTTCGGGCTGGTGAGCTCCACCGCGCTCTTGAGCGTGAGGGGGTTCTTGCAGCGCTCGCAGGTCGTCTTCTCCGCGCTGTTCTCAAGCCCGCACACAACGCATGTCTTCGGCATCAGAATCGGCTTGACTTCCTCCTGTGGCTTCTGCCCGTAGAGGGATGAATATGCATCCACCATGGTCTGCTGGTTGAGGTGGACGTAGTGCCGGGCCATCTGCGAGCCTGGCACGTGGCCCTGGAGCTTTCCGGCTATTTCCTGTGGATATTTGGAATAGAGGTAGGTGTTGGTGCTGTGCCTGAAGAGCTTGAGCATGGCGGGTTTCTTTATCTTCGCGCGCTTGAAAGTCAGCCTGACCATCTTGACAACGCTCCAGTACCCCACCGGAGAGCCGTCTTTCTTGATGAAAAGGGGGGCATTGGGGTCGTCCGTTTTCGGGTGGATGTTGAGCCATTCTGCCAGGAACGAGACGCAGCCGACTATTGGGCGGGTTCGCTTCTTGCTCTTGCTGTAGATGGTGATGGTCTTTATGCCTGATGATAGGTGGACGTCCTTGATTTGGATCCTGAAAAGCTCCACCGGGCGCATGCCTGTCTCTGAGAGGGTGGCTATGATTGCCCGGTTCCTTTCTGTGCCTGCTGCCCTGATAAGCGCCTCTATGTCCTTCTCGGTGAGCATGTCCTCGGGCGTGAGGAAGTTAAGTTCGTCCGTCCTGTCCTTCTTAATTGAGGCTGCTACTTCCGGCTTTTCGAGGAATTTGAGGAACGCCTTGAGCTCGTTCTTGTAGTTGTTCAGGCTGCGGACGCTGATTTTGCCGCGCCTGCCCTTTCTGCCACGGATGTCCTGGAACACGTCCGTGAGATTGTCCTGTGTCAGGTCCCGAAATAGCTTGCCTTTGAGGGATGGCTCTATTGTGCCGAGCTTATTGTAGTACTCCAGGCAGCGTTGGGGGCTGGTGTTGATGAGCTTCTTGCGGACGTAGGCGCAGACATCCCGCGCGTTCTGGTCTGTCCTGGTCGTGAACCTTGCATGAAGCGTGTTGAAGCGCGCTTCTTTCTTGAACACGTCCAGGTTCTCAGGCATCCTTAAACACCAGCTACTTCCCTTATCGCGCGCAGCACCTGCTCAGTCTGCCCGTATTTGGCAAGAAGGCGCTCCTTTGCCTTCAGTTTCGCGCCATATACTAATTCGGTCTCGTCCATGTTAAACACCTCATTGCTAATCGCCCAGCGTTTTTGCGAGTTCAATAAAACATGCGCTAACCTTTGCTTCGTGTATTTCTGCATCTTGTAGCAATTTCTTATCCAAATGTCGCGCGATTGCTCCCTCAGCACTCGACGTTAAAACTTCAGGGGGAAGTGCATCAACCTCCCAACTACCCTCTCCATACTGTGCCGAATATTTTGCTGCCCGGCTGTCTGTGTGCTTGGTGGGATTGGGGGGAAGATTGAACTGGCTTATCTGTTCTTTCAAAAGTGCGACTTGCTCAACTTTCACAACACATTCGAAGGTATGCAACCTCTCTGACACATCGCGCACCATATCGAGCCCTGAAGGGTCATGGTCGCCGATGTAAAGCAGCACACATTCCTTATCGGGGTGAGACAGAAAGCGCTTCGAGGCATCATAAAGCGCGGTGGTGCTGGAGAAACCACGATTGACGGTGAAGGGGACACGCCACTTGGCGGCGATTGGATATAGAATGCTGCTGAGTGCGTCCTTTTCGGTGTAGAGCTCGACGTATTTTTCGGAGGCAGCCCAACAGTTGGTTTCGTAGTACTCCGCGGCAATCTCCACTATCTCCTGCGGGCTTTCATAGAATTGGGGGATTTTTGGCACACGTATTCTGTCCTCAATAGCATCCCAATCCACAAGCCCAGCCATCCTCGCATCGGTAAGAAGGCGCGAAAGTTTGAAATATTCAGGCTGCCTGTTTGCAATAATGCCTCCAGAAACAAGCTGGTAGTAAAGCTGCCTAAGGGTGAGGCGAATTTCCTGTTTTTTATACTTGTCCAATATTTCAAATATTTTTTCCAATAGCGCCTTGCTTTTGCCATTGAACCGCTTGGTGATAAATGATTCCCTCATATCAATCCCCTCAACTCAGGTCGGCTTTATTGTTTGCGAATGCGCCCTTTACTATCTCATCTGCACATTCTAAACCACTGGCATCGGTTGTTAGTTGTAATTGATGATTCTTCAGTTTAGTAAAGGGCGCGCTGTCGAACAACAGGGGAGTGTATATTTTGGCAGGCTTGTCCACTTCGCGTATATATCGCTCGTCGACCTTTACCAGCCCCAAAGCAGACAGTTCTGCGAGCTTGCGGCGGATGGTTGCTGTGCTTATATGGAGGTGTTCTGCGAGTTCTTTGACCGTACTTGCCTTTGTGGGCATTTTGAAAAGGAAGCGTACTCGGTCGTAACGCCCGCAGTCCATGGCGCAGTCGTAGAGAAAGTGAAGGTCATCTTCATCAACCTTGACCTTGTTGTATAACGCTGCGTAGCCCTGCGCAACCACGCAGAACATGGAATAGAGACGAGGCGGCGCCTCTACAATTGGCTGATCAGTCTGAAACATTGTGCGCTCAGTTCCACCCCCATCATTAAAGCGAACACCGCGGACACTTACAACGCCGCGAAGCTTAGCGACCCATTTGGCAAGTTCAAATATGCTTCTCTTCTGGTCTTGGTCAAGAGTTGGAATTTCACTCCTGTGATAGAGCGTATTACCGACTATATCTTGGAGTTCTTCAATGGAGCGAAGATAGTCGGCATTGTCCAGCATTTCTTCAAATTCGACCCCATCTACCGAGTTAACGAAAAGAAAGCGGGCGCCGGCACGCACAAATACATCCCAATTATCTTGAGATGGTGGAACACTTGCTGCAAGAAACACAAAATCATGCCGTCCTTCGTATCCGCGAATTCCGTGGGCTCCAGATGCAGATTTGAATCCGTCGCCATCCATTATCCTCGTCAATCGCCCAAGCTTTGCAGCCACCTGCTCGCGGGCGCCTTCAAGCACAGAGGCAAACTCTGGAGCAATGAGAACGCAGTCCTTTAGCTTCGGTAAAAGGTCATTTTCAGCGAGTTCTTCCTCTTTCGCGCCTGACTTGTGTGACACAAAGGAAGCCGCTGAAAAATCATCAAGCCATAGTGCACTGGGCATTTTCTTAAAGAAACGCAGCGCCGTGGTTTTTTGCCCCGCCGGAGGACCCACCACCAGGATGCCTATGGGTTGAGTCAGAATTTTGAGCTGCAGCGCCTTGATGACGCATGCGCAGACGCGGGCCGTCTTAAGCGCTTTCGGGAACCTTGCCACTATAGCGTCTTCTGCTTCTCTCCACGTTGGTGGGCATTGCTCTTGGCCATTGGAATGTACCCATTTATCTGATTGGAGACTTCGTTCCATAGGAGCACGGCACTGCGGGCATCGTGGCTTAGGGTATGTATCAGAAGCCATGTCAAGGCGCCTCCAAGTATCTGATAATAAGCCGCTTTGGCACGGCTTCGAGGCGGCTTGCCTCATTAAGGATGAAAATGAAGTCACCATCTTCGCCCAGCTTGAGCCCGTGGCGGCCCACAACACGTTGACCGTCCTGTAAGAAGATGTCGATTTTGCCGTCGGGCTTATCTCGCTTGCACGCATCCATGCCAATCACCACGATAGGGTTATCCCTATTATATGGGCAAGGATTTATAATAGCGATAGGTAGAACCTATCATATGCGAAAATGGAACAAGACGCGTGAAATACCTTCGTCACTCGTGAAGGCATTTTACGCTGTTGTAGATGGACATGACTATTCTCACAAACTGAGCCGCAAGCTCGGTATTTCGCAGCCATCCGCCCTTGAGCTCCTGAAGCGTCTTGCCAAGAAAAACTTCATAACCCCTGGCAAACTTGAGGGAAGGATGCTGCGTTACCACCCAAACTGGAAATACATTGCTGACTCGTGGATAGGTTTTCTTGATGAGAGACTTAATGCTGAAATTGAGGCAAAGGCACAAATTTCCAGCGGAACAGCACGGAGAAACATACGGACGGGCCAGATGGAAATGGTGTCTCCAGAAAAATATAGCAATGAACAGAAGATGCTTGTGCGCTCCGAGCTTGCGAATCTAAAGACCAACAAGGCGTTCTTGGCATTTGTTGAGCGTTATTTCGCTGTACTCGGAAAGGTCGGGTATAGTGCAATCCTCCCAGAAGCATTTGTACTGTTCGCGTATGAGGTTCCTGTGGAAAAGCTTGTTCCACAATATAGTTTTGTTGGTCTATTAAAACCGAAGAGTTCTGTTTTAGGAAGACGGATTGAGGCTCATCTTTTGAAATAGCATCGCCCGGGCAGAAGCATAAAATACTCTCTGCCCAATGGTGACTGATGCCTGGCGCGCCTACGCCTAATTTCCAAATCCATGCCGCAGAATGCCGATGCTACTAACGACAAGCAAACCCGCCGTTATTATCCAGCATAGCAATCCCATGCCTGCGAAGTTGGTCAAGGCAGCCGCAGCGAAGAACATTATCAACGCTGCCCAGCCTGCCAGTCCCGCAAGGGCCAATCCACCATTCATGCTATTCACCTCCGAGTCCGTAGCTCGAAGCTCAGCTAACATGGGCATAGCTTCCTATATATGTCGAACCTACTGACGCAGGCGTACGGTCGACCTGACGTTACATTGCGAGAAAGCAGAGGACCTTGAAAAGGAAACAAAGCCTTTCTTGATCTGCTTTGGAGAGACGTTGAGGGACAAGGACTCCTTCCTTGATTCTGAACGCTTCAAAAGAAACACCTGAAAAATACCAATCACCATTTACTTCCTTTCCGATTATTCCGCTTTGCTCCATCTTTCTCAAGAGAAGGTGTATTGTTGATTTTTTTACTCCGGCAAGTTCTGCAAACTCAGCATAGCTGAGCCTTTTTTTTTCGCCGAATTGCACTTGTTTCAAAACAGCCAGCGTAGTTGCATTCCAATCAAAGTTTACGCCCGAGTTATCCGATGTAGTTGCAATTTGCTCAGAGCGTCTTCTCTGACCGAGATAGAGCAAATGCTTCAGCTGCATTGCCTGGTATGCATCTCCAAAGTAGAAGAGAATTGGAAGCAGAAAAACTGAGAATAGAATATATGTGTCGAGAATGGTAGACTGGTATAAGTCCTTTAACCCCAGAGCCTGGAATAATGTAGAGATTATTACCAAAAGCGCTCCAACGACTGCAAGAATAAGGAGGAGCGGCTGCATTTTGTTCTTGATGACCAGATGTTCAAATACCATCAAGCTCCCTGCACGTGAAACCCAGTTATCAATATTTTTTTTACCAATTAATGCTGGTTTGAAAATCGTTTCATCTGAGTCGAGACAGATGACAAGCTTGCACGGCTTCTTTTTTGCCATAAATATCCACTTATGTGCGCTTACTTGAACTTCAAGTCTTTTTATATCTCAGTCGCAATCATCCGAATTAGCTTTTTTTTCGCTTTTTAGATGCTATAGGGATCCACAGTATTAAGACAGCTCTTTAGCATTAGTCACTACCCGATAGTCAACGCCAAGCGCCTCGCCAAAGTGCCTTTTGCCGCAGCTTATCTTGCGGCGCTCATCAGGCCGCAGCTCGTCGAGGTTCTTCGTGCTCTTGGTTTCGCGCACAAGGTAAAGCTTTGGCTTTCCTGTCGGCTGGCCATGCTCGTCCCTTGGCTCCATGACAATGGCCCAATCAGGGTTATACTTGCCAATGGGCGTGTCAACCTCAAACCACGATGGAAGCTTGACATAGAGCTTTACATCGTCCCTTTGCTCAAGCTCCTCCACGAACTTCCGCTCTATCTCAGAGTCAACTGAGATATGGTCGTATATTGCAGCCCCATCATCTCCGCTAATTCTTTTGCTCGGTACAAGATGCTCTTCCCAGCTGAGGATTTCAGGTTCAGCGTAGAATTGCGTCATCTCGTACCATTCATTGAGTTTTTCATACTTTATGCCATCAATGAGCTGGTCCGCAAGCTTGCCCTTGATAACCTGCGCGGCCTTGGTTGCAAATTCCTGTGGATTGTCTGCCGCAGCCTGGCTATTTTTTGTGCTCTTCACGATTTCCAGCAGCGTCTTCCGGCTGAGCCTTAGCGGCGGCGTGGTGTTTTCCATCAAGGTGGTCATTATTTCCATGAGATTGGGCAGTGGATACCTGCCAGATAGGTCAATGACGCTCTTTGCCGCGCTCATTTGCAGGGCGCGGAAAGCCTCGTCCGAGTCAACGTGAACCTCCACCTTCGTAATCGCCACTCTGGGCCTTTCAAATTCCACCTTGTCAAGCTCCTCCACTACCTCAGAAACAAGCTTCCTGGAATCTATCCTGATGGAATAGCGGGTCTTTTGGCTGATTTTCTTCCACAGCTCCTTGAACTCCGGCTTGAGCAGGTATTCCTTCCGCAGCTTGGCAGAGCCACGCTTGCGCGCGTTCGCAGGCTTGGGTGGCAGACCTTCTTTTCCATATTCACCTTCGATGTCCTCTTGCAGCTGCCGGACGTATTCCTCATAGCTTTCATTAGCCACGACAGTAAGGACATTGGTTTGCTCGTCCCTTATGCGGTCTCCGCTTTGATTCACGCACAGGCGCACACCTCGTCCGACCTCCTGGCGCTTTTTCATTTCGGAGGACGTTTGGTTGAGCGTGCAAATTTGGAAAACGTTGGGGTTGTCCCACCCCTCGCGCAAAGCGGAGTGCGAGAATACAAATGCTTCTGGCTGGTCAAATGATAGCAGGCGCTCCTTGTCCTTCATGATGAGGTTGTAGGCATCCTCATCCTCCTTGGATTTGCCGTTTGTGGTGTCCACCAGCTCGGCTGAGCCGCCCCTGTGCCGCTTCTGCGCGAAATACGCTGTCTGTGCCTTGGCGGAGTCCTTGTCCTTCCAATCAGGGTATTTTGCCTTCAGCTCATCGAATGCATTGTCAAACAGTTTCCGTATGATGCCGTCTTCTGTGTAGTTGTTCACCCTGTCGATGAAGAAAAGTGAAAGCACTTTGATGCCTGATGCCCTGTGCTTGGCTTGCTTCCTGAAATGCTCCTCAATCGTGTATTTTATCTGCGCCTCGAAAATCGCTTCCTTGTCAGCCCCGCGTGCCTCCCCGAGCTTGAGTTCTACGTTATTGGCAAACCGCACAAAGCCGCCTGAAAGATTGATTTCGTCGACTTCAAAGCCCTTGTACTCGGGTCTGCCGCCAGAAAGCTCCTCAAGGGAATCTTCCGGCTTGACCGTCACCACTTTCTCCTTGACCGAGCCTGTTTTCATGAGCTGGTGGATTGCAACCTTGGCAGTCAGCTTAGTTTTTTGCGCCTTTATGTCGTCCAGGCGCGCAAATGCAGGTCCAACCTCTCCTTCCTTGACTACCGAGGCAACCTCTATCTTCTTCACAAGGCCCTGCTTGTATGCGTCGTATGGCGTGAGGCGGTAAACAAGATTGTATGGGTTCCGGTGCGTGGCGCTGTACCGCAAGGCAAAAAGCGGGCAGAGTGTCGCCAACGCGGCTATGCTGAGTTCGCTTTCCATGTTCTGCGGCTCGTCGAGTATAAGGATGGGCTTGGTTGCCTGGAGCAAATGGAGGGGCGTGTCGCCTTGCAGCTTGTCGGTTGAGCTTTTTATCACGTTAGAGGCCTTGTTGAAGGAGTCAATCGTCATTACCAGTATCTCCACGTTTTCGGAAAGGGCAAACTGGCGCACAAGCTGGATGCGCTCCGAGCGGTATTCACTAACCCGGTAGGGCAGATTGCCGTAAATGTCCTCAAAGTGCTTCTTGGTTATCTCGTAGGTCTTGAGCACGCCTTCGCGGATAGCCACTGATGGCACAACCACGATGAATTTCTTGAAGCCATAGCGCTGGTAAAGCTCAAGGATGGTCCGGTAGTATACATAGGTCTTGCCGGTGCCTGTTTCCATTTCCACTGAGAAATTGGCAAATTTGACTGGTGTTATCCCGCGTTCGGTTTCTGCCGTGCCTTCCAAGCATTCAAGCTTGCTGTCCTTTTTTCCAAGGTTGTTTCCCTGGACTGTGTTTAGATTTTCAAGGAGCTGTTTTTCATTCAGGTCAAGCCGATTGGGCACGGCAGCAAAGCCGCTCATGTCCGAAAAGGACATCTCCATGCCGAGCTTAGGCTGCCCATCAAACAAGTCCGCCACAGCGGTGATGGCTTGCAGCTGAAAAGCCTGGTTAGGGTCGAATTTGAACTCCATTGTAGCCCTCAGATTGTCTTGAGCCTGCACTGCAACGCCAGGTTCGCTGCAAGCTCGTCGCTTAGCGCAGCATCACGGCAGAAGAAAAGGTCGTCCTTCTTGAGATTGAGCGCGCGGACCGCTGTGGCTTTCAGCTCACCGTCAAGGCAAATCAGGAAGGATTGCTGCTTTTGCGGCTCGGTTACCTTGTAAATGGTGTTTTCCTTGTGCGCAAGTTTCTCAATCGTGGAGCACAGTCCAAAGCCTTCCTTGAGCGCCACTTCCCAGATGACATCTTCCGCCTTCCACTTCTGCTTAAGCGGGTCAACGTAAAGCGCCATCTGCTCGGTATACTTCTTGGCATCCTTGCCCTCCACGCCTTTCCAGGCCTTGAAGTTGGATTCCACCAGCGTAAATGCCTTGAAGCCGAGGTCGAGTGTTTTTTTCTCGCCGAGCTTTTCCTGCGCAGATTCCTTCTTGACCTTCTTTATGGCGCGCCTGACGCGTTCCATGCAAATAGCCGAAATGGTCTTGTAGCCTGCCTTCCTGGCCTCAGAGTCTTCAGGGGTGGGCTCAGG
>Ga0247842_10007298_pt1 | contig 12038 bp, 34 predicted proteins | sample LaCruzMarch2015__3_FD_192411 | JGI IMG/M metagenome (GOLD analysis project Ga0247842, IMG submission 192411) | Freshwater microbial communities from meromictic Lake La Cruz, Castile-La Mancha, Spain - LaCruzMarch2015_19m | ecosystem: Environmental > Aquatic > Freshwater > Lake | place: Spain...
TAATGGGCGATTATGTAGAGTTAGGACTTAATTATCTATTTGACTCTGGATTAATGAAGTATATGTTGCCAGAAATGGGATTACAATATAATTACGACCAGCAAAGTAAATATCACGATATGGTATTGCATAAACATACAATCAAAGTTGTTGCAGGAACATTGAAAGATATTAATTATAGATGGGCAGGATTACTTCACGATGTTGGTAAGCCATTTATAGCAAGAGAAAAGAAATTAGGTGGATTAGGATTTGCTATGCACGAAGATATTGGAGAAGTAATTGTAGAACATATGGCATTGTATTTAAGATTTAGTGTTGATAGAACTCATATTGTTGCACAATTAGTTAAAGAACATATGAGTAATGACTCACCACTTAAAGACGCAGATAATAAAGCACATAAGGAGGGATTAATTGATGGAGAGTAAATTCAAAGGAACATATGGTAAGAGTAGTAAAGGGAATTACTTTGTGTTTGATACACTTGGAGTTCCACACCCTTATTGTATTGGAACAAGGCATATAGGACACGCACAATCATTTGGTGGTATGCTTAGTAAAGAAGCAATAGAGAACGGAGAAAAGTATGGAATTAATTGTGAGATATGCTTAAAGAATTCTCATAATGGTGGAAATGTTTTAACATTTGCAGAACACGAACAAGCACTATGTATAAAGTGCTTAAAGGACTTTAATAAAAGTAAATCATTAAAGAACGAACTGCATAAATATTTATTAAGTATAAAGAAAGAGTGCGAAAAGAATAACTATGCAGGGTTTGTATTTGTATCAGATTTTAAAGAGGGAGAAAATGAAACCAACAAGAGCAAACCTTAAAGAAGAAATTGAACAGATGATACCAACTTTCCGTTGTATAAGTATAGACGGATTTAGAGGGAGAGGGTATATTTCTTTGGGCGAATTAGAAGCCATAAGAAACGAACTAATTATATTGAGGCGATTAAAATGAATACAGAACTAATAACATATTCATTAATAGCATATTTAATAATACATTCAATATGTTTAATATTTGCAGGACATATGAAATTAAAAAGAAAAACAGAATATGATACTTCAAATATAATAGATGGATTAATCATATTGGTATGGTTAATAATTGTTTGTATATTTTAAATAAAGGAGATGAAACGATGAATGTAAGAATAGAAAAACTTATTTCAAAACTAAAAGATGAACACATTAAATTCAATCAATCATTTGAAACGCTTGAAGAATATTATGAAAAGGGCGAAGAAGATTTTAAAATGTGGTTAGAAAATATGATTGATGAATATTTGAAGGGGGAAATAAAATGAGAGAATTAACAAAGAAACAAAAAACATTATTAACTCAATGGGTAAAAGAAAGTGGGCATATGTATTCATATACTGATTTAAGTATAGAACAATGGGATACATTAGTTAAAATAAATGATAATGAAATGTTAGCACAAAACACAAATAGATTTATTATGGATTTAGTAATGAGAGGGAATTTAAATGAATAAATTTAGAATGATTATTGATGTAGATGCTGGAACAATAGAAGAAGCAATTGATAATCTAAAAGTAAATTCAATGAGACAAATTGTATCAATTAATCCACAGGAGGAATTAATATGAGTTGCACAAGTCCATATAGAACGGCAAGTCAGTTAAAGAAATTGAAAGCAGAAAAGGATAAACCAAATTATGAAGAAGGATTTAATATCCTTATGGATTACTTTGATTGTATCCCAGAAGATGAAAGAGCAGAAGTAGATAAACGATTAAGGAAGTGTAATCTATGAACAAAGAATACTGCGATAGTTGTGGAAAAGAAAATAAAGTAAGTCTTTGGAGTGGAGAAGATTTAGAAGTATTAACTTATGATTTGTGGGATACCAATTTATCTGCAAGAGTATGTAAAGAATGTTCAAAAAAGATATTCAAAATAGCACGAGCATTTGCAGATAAAGAAATGAAGGTGAAAAAATGAACGTATATGATACACCATTAAAAGATTTACCCATAAAGAAATTAAAAGAAGGTTATTTAGAACACTATGATATGATAAATGTAACCTGTTGTTATGGAGTAAAAGATTGTATGAGATTTTACGCAATAGAGAACGAACTTTATAAGCGAGGATATGCAATAGAAGAAAACGCAACTATTTATAAGGTGGAATAATGGCTTCAATTTATAATGAAAAGATGATGTATCTTTATGATAAGGGAGAACTTTATCAAAGTAAAAGACGCACAGATGGATTTTGGAGTAAGAATTGTTCTTATGGATATGCACATTATAATCCAAAGACAAAAGAGTTTGAAGGAACATTGGGGTGGCAAGGCATACAGCAATTAAGAAAGAAGTTTGGTGTATGTATGCAAGAAGATGATTACTTAAAGTTTATGAAGTATTATAAACTTAAATATGATTGGGTTTATACATTATGTAAAACAGATTTACGAAGGTTTTATAAAAGGATATTACCTTATGTAATGTTAGTAAAGGTATAGGAGGGATATTATGGGATATGTAAAAGCAAAAACATTAGTAAAAGTTCATTGTGAAAATTGTGATGAATTAGTTACTAAGTGTGAAAATTGTGCGAAGAACTTACATTGGAAAACACCATACGTTCTTTGTTCAGATGAAACATTTGGAGGACATTATTGTTCAACTAAATGTTATGATGAAAGAACAAAATTAAGAAAGGAGGCGAAAAGATTATGCACTTTGTAACATTTATGATAGCAAGTAAAGAAGAAAAACTTAATGAAGAATTTGTTATGGAATTTATGAACAAATTCTATAATGATAATGAAGAACAAATGCAGATTGGAATTGAAGTTGAAAAGAAAGATATAGTTAAAGAAGTAAATGATTATATTGCAGGATTGATTACAGATGAGAATACATCTGTTGAAGATTTGTTTAATAAGATACATAAGTATCAAGGGTATGTATCAAAAAGAAGACACGCACAAGTTCTTAAAGATGAACACGACTATGTTGAAGATGAAAATGGAAACTTAGGATTTAAATATAATCCATATGCATTTTATGATTGGTGTGTTATAGGTGGAAGATGGGATAGTTGGTTGAAAAAAGAACGCCCAAACGATATTGATACTTATAAAAACAATTTAAAAGATAATATTACAACAATAAAAGAATACAAAGAATTTATAAATGAAAAAGAAAACAAGGATAAAATAGCCCACTATATTGTATCATACAAAGAAGATGAACACATTGAAAGTGAAGGGTGGAAAAGAAAAGATATGATTAAATTTCTTAAAGATTATGACAATAAGGACAAGATAATTGTTATTGATTGCCATAATTAATAAGGAACTTAAAATAATGGAGGAGTATCTATGACGGCAGAAGTAAATCATAAAGAGTTAAAAGAACATATTAAAAAGAGTTACAATACGGATATCGCCCTATTCGTTAAAGGAACAATGGGAATAGGAAAATCTGATGTTGTAAAACAAACGGCTATGGAAATAGCAAAAGAAAAAGGATTAGAATTCGTAAAGAATAGTTGGGGAGAAGGTAAATTTAGTATGATAGATATTAGATTAAGCCAAAGAAACCCAGAAGATTTGAAAGGACTACCAATGTTTAATAAAGATAATAAAACAACTGAATGGTATGTTCCAGAAGAACTACCAAAATCAGGACAAGGAATTATATTCTTTGATGAATTGAATTTGGCAGTTCCAAGTATTCAAGCAGCAGCATATGAAATTATATTAGAGAAACGATTAGGAACATATAAAATTCCAGAAGGTTGGGGAATTGTAGCAGCAGGTAATGGAACAAATGATAATGCAAATACATATCTATTATCATCACCATTAAAGAATAGATTTTCACATGTTCAATTAGGTATTCCAAACATTAGTGATTGGACTATATGGGCAGCTGAAAATAATATCAATCCATCAATCATATCATTCCTAAACTTTAAGGAAGTGTATCTATATAAGTTTGATTCAAATTCAGATGATGATGCATTTGCAACACCAAGAAGTTGGAGTTTTGCAAGTAGATTAATTGAAGGAGAAACAAAAGATAATAGTATTAAAAGATATCTTGCATCAGCAGTTGGAGAAGGAATTGCTCACGAGTATATAGCATATCATAAGATGGCAGCAGCGTTAGATATAGATGGAATGATTAAAAATCCAGATGATTTCAAATCACCAAAAGAAGTTAATATGAAGTATGCAATAGCAGGGGCATTCGCAGATAGATATAATAAAAATCCAAAGTTGTTACAGAACATATGTAAGATTTGGATTAAATTAGAACCAGAATTCACGGTTATATCTATGAAGATGTGCAAGGCATATAAGCCAAGAACATTCTTTGAACAGATGTTGAAGTTGAAAGAGTGGGAAGTTCTTTCAAGAGAATATAGTAAGTATATAATGGATTAAGGGAATTATCCCTTAATCTAAATAGGGAGGAATTATTATGAGTATGACAGCAGAACAATGTTTAATTAGAGCAAGAATAAAACTATATGATGAACAACCATTCTTTAGTTATGTAATTAACCATATGCAGTTAATTGAAAAACCAACAGAGTTTTTTACAGCACATAGAGAAGGTTCAGAACCAACTATGGCAGTTGATGCAAAAGGAAATTGTTATTATCATAAAGAGTTTGTATTGAAACTTCCAGAGCAACAACTGAAAGCAGTATTAGCCCACGAGGCAATGCATTGTATATTGATGCACTTAAATAGATTTGAAACAGGAATTGTTAATGAGAATAAAGATATAGAAGTATATTCAAAATTAAACATATGGAATATAGCAACTGATTTGTTAATCAATAATATGTTGCTTAATAATCAATTTGAATTACCACCAAAATGTATTATGCCTTCAACGAACAATACATTTGTTACAGGTAAAAAAGTAATTAAAGATATTGATAAAAAAGTTGCAGAAACAATTTATAATGAATTATTTGAAATGGCAGATACCATAAAAGGAAATAGTTGGGATATCCATATTTATGAAAAGGGAAATAATAATGGACAAGGTGGAGGAAAAGAAGGTAAAGATGGTAATGGAAATAAAGAAGGACAAGGAGAAGGAGAGAAAGATTGGAAACAAGTATTAACAGATGCAGCATACTTTGCTAAATCAAAAGGAAAATTAAAAGGAGATTTAGAACGCCTTGTTGATAAGATGTTAAATAAGAAATTAAATTGGACTCAAATGTTGTATAGATTTATAACAAATGAAATACAGCACGACTTTACATATGCACGCCCAAGTAGAAAGTTTATATCAACAGGAATATATTTTCCTAATACTAATAAAGAGAATATTAAAATATTGGCTGCTATTGATACAAGTGGTTCAATAGGAAATAAAGAATTAGCTTTATTCTTAGGAGAAATATATAAGATAACTTCTGCACATAATAATATAGAATTGGAAGTAGTATTCCACGACACAGAGATATCTTCTAAATCAAAGTTCAATCATTCAAATTTGCATAAAGTAAAATCCTTAAAGCCAACAGGTGGTGGAGGAACAAGTCATCAAGAAGTATTTGAGTATGCATCAAAGTATAAACCAAATATATTGGTTTGTTTCACAGATGGAATGTCCGATATAAATAGTTGTAAGAAATTTCATAATACATTGTTTGTATTAACTATGGAAGATTTCAAACCAACATTTGGGCAGAGTGTTATATTTGATAGGGAGGCATTGAAATGAAACAATTAGAAAAATTAACAGATGAAATATTTAATGATTGCGATTTAGTAGAACTTGATTTGAATAAAGAACAAAAGATAGTTGAATGCCAATGCCCTTTCTGTAAGAATAAAATAAAACTATATGAAGGAAATGATAATGAGTATGAAGGATTTTGTAGTTATTGCAGTAAAAGAATTAATATAATAAATGATATAGAATTTGGATAGTGGAGGTATTGTAATGGAACATAGAATTAAAAATACATTAATAACAAATTATATGCAAGTGTATTATAACAATAAAACATTTAATGTAAAAGTAATTGATACAATAAATGGAAACATTGATATAGAAGTATTTGTTGAACCAACAGCAGAAGAACGAATTAAAATTCATAGTTATATAATGGATATATTGGAAGTGAAAAAATGAATACTGAAGAATTGAATCAAGAAATATCTTATTTGAATAAAGCATATTCCTTTATTGATACCAGAGTAACCAGAGAAGAAATTGGTGGAGAAATTCTTAGGGCTTTAGATAAAGTAATTCTTGAAAAAGAAAGAGCAAGAGATAGAAGATTATTTTTAGGAATGAAAGTAATGCTTTCGTTGTGTGCTGGAGTAGTTAGTATGTTGTGTTATTCTGTTATGCCTTCTTTAGCAGTTGCATTGCTTGTAACGATAGTGGCATTGGTTTTGTCTAATCAGAAATGGGAAGTGATTTAAAATGAAAGTAGAATTATCAACAAAAGAAATAAAAGATATAATTGAATTAATGGAATTAGGATATGACGGAATATGTGAAGATGAAGATGAAAAAATATTAGAAAAATATGAAAAACTAATAAATAAATTAGAGGGATTAGTATGAGTGATATATTTAAACAATATGAGGAACTATTAATTCCAGAAAAGATTAAAGATATAGATACAGAAATGAAAAAGTTAAGTGATGATACAAATGTAAATGAAAAATATAGTAATATATGGAACGCATTTGAACAAGCAAAGAAAATAAATCTTTTAGTTAAACATAAGATGACTAAAAAACAAAAAGAATTTGCAGAAAAATATGAATCAATTACTTCAAATCATAAAAAGATATATTATATAACTGATTTAACACCAGAACTCCAAAGTAATATGAACAAGTGGTTTCTTGTTTCAAGAACAAGAGATAAGTTTGGGGCAAAGATAAATGTAGTTATAGATACTGATGTATATGGAACACATATGCGTTTCCCTGCATTAACATATTATTCGCCAAGCGAGTTTAATCCTTTGGATTGCAGAGATACAAAAGAAATAAAATTACAAATGTTTAGAATACAATTTGCCGATAGAATAAAAGAATGTATAGAACAACATAAGAAAATGGTTACTCCATATATAGAACAAATGAATAAGTTCTTTGAAGAAGTAAAAGTAGAAAACTCAAAGTATTTTGTATTAAATAAGATTTAATGGAGATGATTAAATGATTTGGACTTTAATTCATAATGGAGTTGCAATAGCATTAATAGAAAGTAAAAATCAAATAAAAGTAGGCAGAATAGCAAATACAAATATAGAAGTAAGTTTAATTAATAGTTCTAAGAAAAATATATTGGAGAGGATATGAATGGAATTAGATAAGAAATTTTTGTTATGGTGTGCATACTTAATTGATGAACAACATAAAGAAATTTATCATACATTTTCTTTGTTTCCTAAAATGTCGGAAGAAGTAAAGACAGAATTAATAGCACATCATTTATGTGGATATAATTCTATGGAAATTCTAATTCAAGTAGTAAAGAAATACTTTCCAGAAATGTATGAACAGCATCAATCATTTAATGATATGAAAGCAAAAGTAAAAAAATATTTGGAGAAGGTTTAAATGGATAAACTTATTTGTAAGCAAAAGCACTTTACTGATAATGAACCATATTGTCCAGCGTGTGGAAAAGAAATGAGCCCATTGTATTTAAAAACAAATAATATAAAAGTGGGTTCGTTAAGTTGGCAACCAATATATTGTAGAAATTGCAAAGAGATATATATTAAAAATGGAATATGGTTTGGTGTTCAAAAGTATTATGATTCTGAATTAGAAGTGGAGATGATTGAATGATTAAAGTAAAGAATAAAAAATATACACTTACAATAAAACTACCAAAAATAAATATGGATAAAATCCCACAAGAAGTAAAAGATAAATGGGAAAGGATTGCATTAGAATTTTTAAATGAACAGAGGGATAAAAAATGAGTGAATGCTGTCGTAGAATACCAATGCAGAATAAAGAAACAGAAACCACACAATGGAATAAAGATGGTTCGTCAAAAGTAGTAGAACATTATACAGAATATAAATGTGAAAAATGTGGAAGAAATGTAATAATGAAATTTGATTTATAAAAGGAGATGAAAGAATGAAAGAGAAACTTGGATTTGAAAACTTAATTGGAGAAACAATTACTGCCGTTGTTCATATTACAACAAAAGGATATGATGATGATGGAGATATTATATTAATAACAAAAAATAAAAAATTTAAAATACAGGGATATGGAGAAGAAATATATACAGGAAAATCAGAAGGAGAATATCCAAATAGATTATCATGCAATGAAATGATAGATAAATGTGATTGTGGATTTTTTGAAGGAAAACGAGGAGAATGTGTTTGTGGAAAGAGATGGTGTAAATGATTAAAGGAATGAATGAAGCAGTAATACTTTGGGGCAAAGATAAAAAAGAAGCCGTTGAAGTATGGAACTATGAAAAGAAAATTAAAGGTAAAAGAATAAGACACTTTGATTTAGTATGTAACTATTGCGATAAAGGTATGGTGTTTGTAAAAGATAAAAGAGGAATTAAATATTTCAAACATAAGGGGGCGAGTTGTATATGATAACATTTAAAGACATAGGAGATACAAAAATTGCGATGAAAGATGCGTGGGATTATAAAGAAAAAATTTGTAGTATAGAAGCATCTTATAACTATATGGATAAAATCAATACTACAACAGCAACACAAATGAATACTTTGCTTGGAAGATTTTATAATCAACCAAAGAAAGCAGTTGTTCATACATGGATAAGAAAAAATAAGTATAATGCCAATGGACAAAAAATGGAATTACAAATGAGTAAGAGTGGAATTGGGGCAACATATGCAGGTGGAAGAATAGATGTATATACAGGGTTAATAACTAAAGATACTTATTATGAATCAAAAGGATTACTTAAAGATGTAATAGAAGATAAAAAAGTATATGATAAGGTATTTAATTTCTCATCAGAAAAAGGAAAAAGTGTTTTAAAGGTATTAAAAGAAGCAGCAGAAGAAACAAAGATACAACACCCAGAATCAACTACAATTAAATATTCATTAAAACTTTCAGAAGATGAGCGAGAGTGTTTTGGATTAAAAGAAAGAGGAATACTTGATAATAAAGATGACGCATACATAGAAATAAAAGATAGTTATAAAGAAATGACTATTGAAGTTAAAAGTGAATACGCACGGAGTATTAATAATTATTCCACAGAAGGACTTATTTTTAAAGTTAATTCATTGGATATAAATGATGAAAAAGATTTCCAATACTTTATGTTTGTGCATTATCACTTAAATGAATTTGAAAACGCATTAAGACAATATCAAGATAGCACAGAAGAACATAAAGGAAGATGGACAAAATTTAAAGAAATAATGAATGAGAAACTTGCGAAGTGGCTTATACTATATAAGATGTGATTGATATGATAGGGTTTGATGAATTAAATAAAACAAGAAAAGAATTTAATGATGTAGAAGTATTAATTAATAATTCAAAAGAATTAAAATCTTCTTGTGCGTTTGGGCATGAAATAAATAAAAAATATATGCAACAAATAAATAAGTTAATAGGAAAAAGTTTAAATCAATCAACCAAAGCAGATGTTCATACATGGAATTTTATAGATGAAGATGATAATAGTAAAAGAAAATGTACATTAGAAATTAGTAAGAAAGGAATTGGTGCAACTTCTGAAAGTAGATATCAAATAGAAACATATGATAGATTGTTTAGTGCAAAAGAAAGATGGAGTAATCCTTCTGAAGGATTAATTAAAGATGTAATTGATAATGAAGAAGTATTTAATAAAACACTTGATTATTTAAATCCAAAAGGAAAAGAAATTATGCAAATAATAAAAGAAGTAAGACAGCAAACAAATATCATACCTCCAGAAGAAACATTAATACAAAAAATGTTTAAACTTTCAAAAGAAGAAAAAGAATTTTTTAAAGTAGCAACCAATGAAGGATTAATTGAAATAAATGATAATAATGGTAGGGGAGTAGAATTTGCAGTAAGTATTATAAGAGAAAACGATGGAGTAGAAAAACATTCATTATTCTCTATACACGATTTGCGTGTAGATAAAGAAGAAGATTTTAGTTATATATTGTTTGTTAAAAATCATAAAGAAGATTTTGAAAACGCAATAAAAGAATATAATGAAAAATCAAAAGACATAAAAGAAACTTGGGAAAAATTTGATGAAGAAATAAAACAACGATTAGCAAAGTTTATATTATTGGAGAGGATATGAATGGACTATAAAGATATGGAAGATTTAATTAGTTCGCCAACTATAAATAATATTAAAGAAGAGTTTAAACAAGCAAAGACATTCTTTGAAAGTAAAGACAACATAAAAAATAATACTATGGGAACAATATCTAAATCATTGTGCAAATTTTATAAAGATAAAAAGACAACTACATTTGCAACAACAGAAAATAAAAAAGAATATGAAAAGAAAGAATATAAAATAAATAAAAAGAACATTGGAACAATTTCATATTATAGAAAGAATATACAACCATTTGAAGATGTTCAATCGTTCTTTGAAGGATTAAAATTAGAAGAATTTCAAAAAGGATTAAAGAAAGTTATGAAACCAGAAGGAAAACAAATTGTAGAGTTTCTTATATCTCTAAATGATAAATATAAATTACCACAAAAGAAAAGTGGAAAAAAGAATAGACTTGTTATAGAGTTTAATCCATGTAAAGAAGAAAGAGAAACATTTGAATTAGAAGAAACTTCTTATATATGTATTGATGAAGATGGATTATATTTAGATAATCAAAAGAATGGAGATAGTTGGAGTGCAACAAATCTATTAGATAATATGGATAACAATGAAGGTAAATTAACATTAAGAAGTATTGAAGAAGGCGAAGCAACTCCAATTATGAGAATATTATTTTTATCAAAACACGATAAAGAAATAAGCGAATTAATTATTAAATATAAAGTAAAATTAGAAAAAGAGTTTACAGATTGGGAAAATTTTAAAGAAGAACTTAATGGTAAATTAGCAAAATATGTTCTTCTCGATAGTCTATGTAAAGGAAGGAGTTAATTATGCAAGAACTTGGATATAGACAAGAGATAGTAAAATCAAATGGCTCATTTAGAAAACGATGCCCACATTGTAATAAAAAATTTGTTACAGGAGATTGTGTTGAATGGATATATAATAGTGGAGGATACCACCCATTTTGTTTAGGACATATGGAAGCATGGGCTAAAGAAAAAAGATTAGGATATTTATTAGAAAAGTTATAGGAGGAATGATTATGGGAGATATAGTAGGAAGTGAATACTTTGAAGAAGGAGTTGAAACAATTGGAGATAAAGAATTACCAAATGAAAAATATATTGATGAAGATGCAGTATATGAAAAGTATAGAGATGATGCAGGAGAATGTTTAGATGATGCCCTTAATGAATTAATTAAAAGTTTTATTAATGGGCATACAGGATATTATACAGGAGAAAAACATAAAGAAAAATTATTAGAACATATGATTGTTAGTTTAGAATTTAAATTAGAACAATTAAAAAAGGAAGTGAAAAAATGAAACTAAAAGAATTCAAAGTATTAATAATGATAAAAGCAGAAGATGAAGATGAGATGCGAGAACAAGTAGATAAAATAGAAAATATTAATGAAATAGAATGGTGGTGCGAGGTGGGCAAATGAAAGTATGTAATAAATGTAAATTTAGAATACCAGAAAATGAATGGGAATTATTTAAAGCATGTGGACAATGTGGAAGTAAAAGATATAGAGAAGATTAAATTTGGAGATGATATATATGGTAAAAATAACAATAGAATTAAATGATGCAGATGTAGAAAGAATAATTGATGAAATGGAGGAAGATGAATGTAATTGTGAATGCGAAGAATGTAGTTCAGAGTGCGAGGAAGGATATACAAAAAAGCAAATGATTGATGCAAATCTTGATGAACT
>Ga0247842_10007303_pt1 | contig 12032 bp, 11 predicted proteins | sample LaCruzMarch2015__3_FD_192411 | JGI IMG/M metagenome (GOLD analysis project Ga0247842, IMG submission 192411) | Freshwater microbial communities from meromictic Lake La Cruz, Castile-La Mancha, Spain - LaCruzMarch2015_19m | ecosystem: Environmental > Aquatic > Freshwater > Lake | place: Spain...
CAAAAAATTATCTATTCTCAAGGATATTTCTTAACTCATCTTCAAGAAATTTGGGATAATTAATTCCATACCGATCTTTATGTGATTGTCGAGAGTTATTGGAACGACCGGGAATTCGTGAGTTACCAGGAGAAAGACCGGGCAATTTTCGAAGAAGCCGTCCAAAAATACGGCAAGAGCATCGTTAATGCTGATGGCGCTCTTCCGGGCGAGCCGGATACTGTCCCGGTAATCGTCGGCTGATACCGGTTCAACCGTGATGGTGGGTTTTGTGAGGATCGCTGAAAGGAGGTCAGCTGCAAACGATATTCCCGCTGCATCTTCCAGCGCGTTTGCTGCTTCGCTTACGTGCAGGGTGGTTGTTGTGACGGGCTCGCCGGCATTCACCCGCAAAAAGATCTCTTTTGCTGCGGTCTTCTTTTGCAGGACTGCTTCCGGCAGTGCCGTCTTTGGTTTCAGGACTGCATAGATGAAGACATTGGCATCAACGAACCGCATCTTTTCTCAGTCCTTTCCTCAGCTTGTGGTAATCTTCAAAATGTTCCCCGTCAACTTCCACGGCATCCACAAACCGCGAAAGATCTGCATCTGCTGGTCGGATCTCCAACAGGTCATCTTCGTCAATTACGACAACGGTATTGGTCTTGAGCCGGTTCCGCCAGGATTTCGGCAGGATGATCCGCCCTTGGGTGTCGACCGTTTTAATCTCCACTGTTGACATATTTCCCCAGATTTACATCTCATCACCAGATATAAAATCCTCCTCCATTTACCGGAAAAACCTCTGTAAGGTAAAGTCCGTGTTTCCCGTTCGTGGAGGTACCGGGCGGGGGCGGCGGAGCATTCGTACGCGAATCCTTTTTGCATCCTGCCATGCCCGGAGCGAGGGGGCGGGTGTGTGCGGATTGGTTTACGGCATCAGGGCTGTGTGTTTGAGTGGGTGTGCCGGAATGAAATGCAAGACCTGGTATCTTAATCTCTTCTGAATACAATCTCATTAAAAACAGGTACTGATCCCATGAAATCGCTCCCTCATGGTCTTTATGAACAGCTGATTAACACCCATCTCGAAGAAAAACTCCGAAGACTGGGTATAACAATCAGCAAGGACAATCTGAAAAATTTTGATTCCTCTGTTCTTCTCTCTCAATACATCAGCCCGGTTCTCAAAAAATCACTCGAATTCCTGGATAATTCACAAGGTTCGTCAGTCCCGGAACAGATCGCGTGCTGCAACGAAATCATCCGTCTTTTGGCAACATTCACGAAAGAGGAATGTCTCAATCTGTGCACAATATCTGCCGATGGAGAGATCCTCATGGCAATCGGCGATGATTCCGTATCCTCACGCCAGTCTCCACGACCCGTCACGTCCCTTTCGCAGAGCAGTCTTTTCACCGGGTCCTCACTTGAACCAAGCCTGATACAAGAGCTCAAAGCGGAAATCCTATCGGCTGACCGGATTGATATCCTTGTATCATTCATAAAATGGAGCGGGATCCGGCTCCTCATGGATGAACTCTCGAAGTTCTGTGAGCGGGGAAAGTTACGAGTCATCACAACGGCATATACCGGTGCAACAGACATCAAGGCAATTGATTTCCTTTCTTCTTTACCGAATGCAGAGGTACGGATATCCTATGATACTGCACATACCCGGCTACACGCAAAAGCCTATTATTTTGAACGAGATTCCGGTTTCTCGACCGCGTATGTTGGATCATCGAATATCTCGAACCCCGCCATCACATCGGGTCTTGAGTGGAATGTAAAACTGACTGAAAAAGATTCGAAGCCACTCGTTAAGAAGATTCAGGCGTCGTTCGAGAGTTATTGGAACGACCGGGAATTTGTGAGTTATCAAGAAAAAGACCGGGCAATTTTCGAAGAAGCCGTCAGAAAAGAACGAAGAGGTTCAACGGATGAGATCCCCCAGTACTTCTTCGACATTACACCATTTCCCTTCCAGAAAGAGATCCTCGAACATCTTCAAGCGGAACGAACGATCCACAACCACTACAAGAATTTGGTCGTAGCAGCGACGGGGATGGGTAAGACGGTAATCTCGGCATTTGATTTCCGCCAGTTTCGGGAAAAAACAAATCCCAAGGCACGACTTCTCTTCGTTGCACACAGGGAAGAGATCTTAAAGCAGAGTCTCCACACCTTCCGAGGGATCCTGAGAGATCAGAACTTTGGCGATATGTGCATAGCCGGCAAAATTCCTGACCAGATTGATAACGTCTTCATTTCAATCCAGTCATTCAACAGTACGGATTTTGCGAGCCGGACATCTCCGGATCATTACGATTTCATCATCATAGATGAATTCCATCATGCAGCAGCTGCATCGTACCAGCACCTCCTGTCCTATTATCAGCCGAAGATTCTGCTTGGGCTGACCGCAACCCCGGAGCGGATGGACAACCTGGACATCTTAGGATATTTCGGTGGACGGATCGCAGCGGAGATCCGGCTCTCGGAAGCCATTGGGAGAAATCTCCTCGCACCTTTCCATTATTTTGGTATTGCGGATTCGGTGGACCTTGATGATGTGGAATGGTCACGCGGAAGATACAACCAGAGTATCCTATCGAAACGATATACGGGGAATGATTTTCGTGCCGGTCTGATTGCGGATTCACTCAGGAAATATGTTACAGAAATTGACGAAATAATTGGGCTTGGATTTTGCGTGAGTATCGAGCATGCAAAATATATGGCAGATATTTTCACGAGAATCGGCATTCCCTCAGTTCATCTGAGTTCAGAAAGCGAAAACGAAGTACGGAGAACTGTCCAGAAACGATTGAGGGAGAAAGAGATTCGTTTTATTTTCGTGGTTGACCTGTATAACGAAGGAGTGGACATACCCGAAGTGAACACGATCCTTTTCCTTCGTCCCACTGAGAGCATGACCGTCTTTCTTCAACAATTAGGACGGGGGCTCCGGCTCTGTGAAGGGAAAGAATGTCTCACGGTCTTAGATTTTGTGGGGCGGCAGAACGCGAATTATCATTTCGAGGCAAAGTACCGCACCCTGCTTACCGATGCTCATGTACCAATCGCACAGCAGATCCGGGAGAATTCTTTTTCCCTCCCCCGTGGTTGTTTCATCAGTTTGGAGAAGGTTGCACAACAGACCGTGCTCTCCCACATTGAACAATCGCTCACAAAGCGGAAGGGGCTGGTGCAGAAGATTGCCCGGTTTGAAGAAGAATTCGGCAGGACACTGACTGTTGGGAATTTCCTTTCGCATTTTGATCTTGAACCCCGGGAAATTTATGGGAAGTCGAGTTTCCGGCACTTGTGTGCAGAGGCAAACCTGTGCGAAACTCCCACTCCGGAGGAAGAGGATCTCATGACAACGGCAGCGAAGAGACTCCTCCATCTCAACTCTGTCTCTATGATACGATTTATCCGTCAGTTCCTCGCGACAAAAAATTTCGATTTTTTTGGAACGGACGATCCCCGGCGCGATTCCTGCCTCGCGATCCTCTACTATTCCTTCCACTCACAGCCCCTGACCGAGACAACATATCCGGATCTCCTCACGAGTATGCAGCCGTTCCTTGAGAATGACTGGATGACGAAAGAGATTGACAGCCTCCTTGGATTCCTTGAAGACAAGACAGATGTGCTCGAAGGGGATCTCCATCTTGGTTTTCCAACAGGGCTCTCCCTGCATTGCACGTATTCACGCGACCAGATCTTTGCAGGGCTCGGTCACTGGACTCCCCACCTCACCAACGTTGCGGGCAAACGCGAAGGCGTCCTGTTTCTCCGTGAGAAGATGCTGGATGTGTTCTTTATCACGCTCAATAAATCCGAGAAGCATTTCTCGCCGTCAACGATGTACAACGATTACGCGATCAGCGAGATGCTCTTTCATTGGCAATCGCAGAGCACGACGTCGGCGTCGTCTCCGACCGGGCAGCGGTACATGAATCCCAAGACGAAAGTTCTGTTATTTGTCCGGGCGTTCAATAAAATCAACAACGTTTCACAGCCGTACGTGTGTTTAGGGGCCGCGCGTTATGTGAGCCATGAAGGGAGCAAGCCGATGAGTATTGTGTGGCGGTTGGATGCTGAGATTCCGGCGTGGTTTATGAGGAATGCGGGGAAGGGGATGAGTGGGTGAGGAGAGTGAATTTGTGATGATACACGGTAAGTCCAATTTGCCAGGGGTTGGATGAGCAATCGACAAAACAAGCGACGCAAGGTCTTTTTATCTAATAAAAATTAATTAACTAACAATGATAGATTCTAATTTGGATAAGGAAAATAAAAAATTATTAATAATTCCTTGTTCAAAAGTGAAAAAAAAATTAATTAATACATCAGCCGTTGAATTATACGACGGTCCTTTTTTCCGAATGATAAGAAAATACAGGTCAAAAAATTTTGACATTCTCGTTCTTTCCGCTAAATATGGCATTATCAAAAGTGACATGATAATTTCGAACTATGATCAAAAAATGACTCCAGAGCGAGCAAAAGAACTGAGTAGCACAATTAACAATGATTTAACTCGATATTTGGCTGATAAAAAATATGAAAGTGTGTACATTAATTTAGGAAATCTTTATTTTAAAGCGTTAGAACCGTCGATGAATTTGTTTAAAGATACAAACGTTCACCATGCAAACGGTGGAATTGGCATAAGACTTCATCAACTTAAAGAATGGATTTGTCAATGAATGAAGGGATTTCATGATCTCATTAGAGAATTTTCTCGCTGCAATTGAACATGAATTGAGGATCTCAATCCACTATAATAATGAAATAAATGAAGAAGAGCAGGGTCAATATTATGCGATACGTGCAGACCCGAGGCAATCACAGTTCATTGTCGCCGGTCCCGGAAGTGGAAAAACCACTGTAATGACATTGCGAGTTTTAAAATTAATTTTTGTTGATGTTGTTGATCCAAAAAGTATTCTCGTTACAACATTCACGCGAAAAGCCGCTGCAGAATTAAGTTCTCGAATATTAGGATGGGGAGATTTGATTAGAAGAAATATTGTTGAGCATACTGATGATCCAATCCTACGAGACCAATTAAATCTTATTGATTTTAATCAGGTGACCATTGACACTCTTGATAGTATTTCTGAACAAATTCTCCGTATATACAGAGAACCAGGCAATCCATCACCGATTATTATAAAAGAGTTTACTTCGAAGGCTATTATTACCAAAGTCCTCTTCCATGATCATCGATATCAAAATGCCGATTTAATAGCGTATATTAATTTCTTAAAAGGAGAAGCTCCTGCCAAACAAGTAAGCTTTTCAGAGTTAGTAAAAACAATCCTTTCAATTCATCAAAGATGCTGTCATGATCAGGTACGATTTGATGAATATATTGAAGATTCAGAACAACCTGGAGTACCAATTTTACACGAAATCCTTCAAGACTATCAAGCTGTTTTGACTGATAGAAATTTATTCGATTTTACACGACTTGAAACTGAATTCTATACCAGAATGATGGATCATAAATTGGAAAGATTTCTCGAAGGAATCAGAATTGTAATTATTGACGAATACCAGGACACAAATTTCCTTCAGACAAATATTTATTTCAAAATTGCTGAATCTGCATTACAAAATGAGGGTAGTATTTCTGTTGTCGGAGATGATGATCAATCCATATATCGATTTAGAGGAGCGACTGTCGAGTTATTTAGAGAATTTCGAAATCATTTTGAGCATGTATTTCATGAGAGACCAACTCTCATTACACTGCGTCAGAATTTCCGATCTACAGATGAAATAGTCAATTTTATTAATGGATTTATTCAGTTAGATTCAGATTTTCAAGATATTAGAGTACCAGAAAAACCACAGATAATTCGATCTCGGGATACGACACATACAGATTACTACAATTATCCCGTTGTAGGTATGTTCAGAGATAATATCAACACGCTTTCAAGAGATCTTGCGTCATTAATTGATAGTCTGTATAATGGAAATCCAATTCCAATTCAAGGAAATAATAGTGAAAATCATACAATTCAATTGAATCATCTCGGATCTGCAGCAGATATTTCAATTTTATGCATGAGCCCAAAAGAACGAAAAGAGATCGGGAATGCTCCTCGTCTGCCCTTTTTATTGAGAAGTGAAATTAATCGACTAAATCCCGAATTAAAAGTCTTTAATCCAACAGGGCGAAAATTAAGTGAAATACTCGAAATTGAACAATTATGTGGGTTAATTCTCGAATGCATCGACCCAAATTCAACGATACAAACTTCAATTAGAAATTTTCCAGGACCTGCAAGAATGACTTTTGATCGTTGGCGTGCTGCTGCACGAAATTTCATCGGGTTAAATTCAACGCCGGTAAGGAAATTACTACTTTCGGATTTCGTTAACTTTTGGCAGCGTCGTTTGAAACGAAGTAATCGGCAACCGATTAGGAATCAGTACGTTTCGCTCATCGATTTATCATACAACCTATTGACGTGGATTCCATTCCTCCAGAGAGATATCGAAGGATTAGCATACTTCGAAGCAATTCTACGAACTATGGATGATAATATTCTATTCTCCACTTATGAGTCGGAAATAGTGGTTGATTCTCAAGATCCCTATATTCCACGCCAAGCAGCATCGATACGCCAAGCGTATTGGAATATTTTTGTACCTGTCGCAATGGGTGCAATTGAAATTGAAGAAGAATTATTCGAGACCCTGCCTTATGATAGATTAAATATTATGTCAATTCACCAGGCAAAAGGTTTGGAATTTCCAATTGTTATTGTGGATGTTGGATCTGAATTCACCAAGAGACGCTCATCACAAGATTTCAAAAGATATCCTTCCAGTCCTAGTTTCGATACAACAATAGAAAATGAATTAAGACCATTTTCACCTTTAACAACGGATCTCGGATTAGATTATTCGGACCGAAATGATATCAATAGAGATTTCGACGATCTCATTCGAAAATTTTTCGTCGCGTATAGTAGGTCTAAAGATATTTTGTTACTTGTTGGGCTAAACCCCGTAAAAACAGGTCATGTTATTGGAAAAGGAAAGAAAAGGCAACATAGGCGAATTGAAAATATCGCAACTGGCTGGAATCGGAGGGGAATTTGGGTGTGGAGACCCGGATTAGATAATTTAACTCATATTTAGGAGGAAGACAATGGTATCAGTGAGAAATAAGCCGTATATTATTCCAAGTTATAACCTTACTGGAGACTTACTATCTTACTTAAAATGTCCACTCCAATATCGATATTACAATAAAGCTGCCCTTCCTCCTTCAAAACCCGTTCAACTATGGTTCGGGGAATTTATCCATGGGGTAATGGAAGAAGCATATGCCAGATGGAGTGAAAATACCCCACAATATGAAAGATACAAACGATTCCCTTGGAATTGGCGTACGGATATTCGAGAAATTGAATTGTTAATTAACGAAAGACTTCGTGCAAGAGGTTTACATTCATATCCGGGATTATTTTGCCCATACCCTGAACCGACAGACTATCCTGGAAAATGTCCCGATAAAAATCATCCTCACCAGCAACTCGTTAGTCGCAGAACTGATGCGGCGATAAATACATGGGGACATCATCTTTTCCCCTTAATCGAACAGGTCGAAATTGATCTCAAAGGGACAAGACCAATGCCAGGATATCAAGAAAATACTAGCCGATCAAATTATTACGGAATTTCAGGAGTTGCAGATGTAATAAGTTCGATAAAAGTTCATGATGCTCCATCGGGAAATTTGATCTCGCATTTTCTCGATGAGAACGCTGAGGTTCAAAGAACAATTCATTCAACCGCTGATGAAGAATATGAAATTCTGATTGACTATAAAGGATCACGACGACCTTCATGCTTAGAAGATGACCGCGGCCCAACTGAATGGCACCACCACGAGTGGCAACTTCTGACATATGCAGGGCTAAGAAAGCAGAATCCGGATGCAAAACCGGTTATCGCCGGAATTATTTTTTATTTAAACGAACTCTCTCCATCGTCTGAAGATTTAAAAGAATTTCAAAAAGATGTGACAGATAGTTCCACGGATATTTTGCCGACCGGACGAGATTTAGTAAACTTGCAGAAATGGGATGGCAAAGATACCTCAATCCTTTCCAGACATTTGAGAGAGAAGCGTTCAATTAGAATAATTCCAATAACGGAAGAAAAAGTTCAAGAAAGTTTTGGAAATTTTGATCGGGTTGTCCGAAATATTGAAAATTCTGTTCTTACTGAAATTAGCGGAAGAGATATTCCAATATGCTGGACAACAAATTTTAATGAGAAAACTTGCACAGCTTGCGATGCTAAAACTTTTTGTCCAGATTGTCAATGTGAAAAATATTCCCCACAAGTTCCATAGAAAAACAGACTATGTCAATAAAATATTTTTTACCCGATTGGGAGGATAGACTCGATCCGTACTACGATTTTGGAACGGACAGTTTTTCCCCGTCACATAAAGAAAATCCAATTACGAATGATGTTCATGCTCACGATCTGTTGACCCCACCTCCATACGATGGCATCCTTTTCAGTTTAGCGAATTTTGTCCAAAAAAAATCCCTACCCGATTTAAAAAACCCAAAAATTAGAGGGTTCTCAGATATCAAACAATATTTAAAATTAAATGGGACTCTCCAAGTTATGGGCGATTGCGGAGCATTTTCATATATTAATGAAGATGTGCCCCCACAACCTTTCTTTTCAGTAGAAAATGTGGCAAACTTCTATAATATGCTCAATTTTGATTATGGCGTCTCGGTTGATCATATCGTGACTGACGCTGTACAAAAAAAAGTGGCTGGAGGGAAGATTAAAATTTCCCTGTCAAAAGAAGACAAAGAAAAACGAATAAAAATTACACTAAACAATGCTCAAAAATTTCTAAAATATCACCAAAAACAGAAATTTGATTTCAAACCCATTGGCGTAGCTCAAGGACTCGACTCCAAATCATACAAAAAATCGGTTGTAAAATTAATTGATTACGGATATGAATACATCGCTCTTGGTGGATTGGTCCAAAAAGATACACCTGCAATTTTGGATATTCTGAATCGGATTGAATCTGTCACTGAAAATATTGATATTCATTTATTTGGGATTTCCCGACCTGAAGCCATGACGCGATTTAAGGAGTTTGGAGTTACAAGTTTTGATAGTGCGTCGTACTTCAGGAAAGCATTCCTAGAATCAGACAAAAATTATTTTACAAAATCCGGTAAGTGGTATTCTGCATTGAGAGTGCCTTACTCAAACAATAAAATTCTTAATGAAAATGCAAAAAATTGTGGTTTTTCGCAGAATGATTTAGAGGAAATGGAAAAAAATGCGCTCAAATCTTTAATAAAGTACGATCACGGCTTGCTGACCCTTGATGGTACTCTTAAGTCTCTTTTAAAATATGATAAAATTTTGATTAGACGGCAAGAAAAAATTGAAAAAATCCAAGAACGTTATAGAGCAACTCTTGAAGATAAACCTTGGAAAGAATGTGGTTGTGAGATTTGTAAAAAATTAGGTATTCATGTAGTTATTTTTCGAGGGACAAATCGGAATAAAAGAAGGGGTTTTCATAATGTTTGGACGTTTAATCAATATTTCAACGGATATCATTAATTTTTATGAAATTGGTTCTGTTAAGTTGTCGTGTGATGGAAAAGTGTAAACTGTCGTGGGATGAGTTAGGTATATAATCTCAAATTGACTATGGGGGATTATGGTTGAATTTGATTGTGAACCATTAAGCGGGAGAGGTAAACCTATCCATGCAATTATTGAAGAGGGTGGCTATTGTGCAGTTGATTGGGGAGATGCACATTTTGAATTTCCATATGCATTGATTGATGGAATTCTTGCTAATGTTTTCATAGATGAGAATTGGCATCCACTAGGATCATACAGAAATAATCCCTCTGGTGTGGGGTTATATATTCGAGAGCAAGAAATTTGTTCTCTTCACAGCCCTCAATTTGCTTCGGCAATTGCACCTATTATGGTAGAATTGGGTCTCCTTATCTCTCGCCCAAGTACTACAATAATAAACGGAATAGAACTCAAAAGAGTTATCGACTAAAATAATTATTTTAAGTGAGTATTAATACCCCCTCTTCCCCGGCACAACCCCTCGTAACCCCTCCTCGTGCATCTCGCACATCCCCAACATACCTTGGGATCACATGACAATGGCAGTGCATCACCGTCTACCCGGCAGCCTCCCCGACATTGAACCCGATATTGTAGACGGCTGGTGACAAATTCTCCTCAATCACTTCTTTGCACTCATCAACCAACGCAAGCACAGCGTGTTTCTCATCAACCGTCCGGGAAAAATAATCAGCCACATACCGGAACGGGATCACCAAGAGGTGCCCCTTGCTGACAAGGTACCGGTCCCATCGGGCATAGCAGAAAACATTCTTCGCCACCATCTCATCAGCGGGGGGATTGCAGAACGGGCAGGTCACTGGGATTTTGTCCATGATGCATATCCCAGCACTTCTGTCATGTGCCTGCACTTTCTCTCAAGACTTTTGAATGCCTGTTCCTGCCAATACGCGGGATCAAAATCGTTGCCGATAAGCGAATACCTGATCTGGCGAGTAAAGGTACCCGGATCAAATTCCATCATGTATGACCAGTACTCAAGGATGATCTCTTTTTGTGAAACGAGAAAAACAGGATCTGGGATCTTGTCGCTCTTCTGGGAATTTTCTATTTGTAATGCCGGGAGGATATTCCAGAGATCATTATTTTTCCAGACCGAGAAGGGTATGAGATGATCCAATGTCCGTTCATCCGCAGAAGAGATCTTCCTGTTTGACCAGACAGATCTCAGGGGTATATGCTTCCCCTTCAGGTAATCATAAAACCGTTTTGAATCCGGAATATCCCGCTCTTCAACCGGATAATCTGCAATCGTTTTCAGGATCTCCCCGAATTTTATCCGGTCACTCTCAACTCTTCTCTCGCTGAACTGCGCCCACCGGAAAAGGAGACTGTTATCCCCGATAAGAAACGGACCCACATTTTTGAGGGCTTCGTAATATTCCTTTTTTATCGTGAATTCCCCGTAGTTTTCTATCAGGAATGTGGGATCAACCGGGGTTTTCACACCGCGACCGGGCTTTCCTTTCCGTGCTTCAAAAATCTCATTGTGTTTTTGCCTGAGGGAATGGCCCAGGTGCTTCATGGGCATGTCAACGATAGTATTTCTGATCTGCATGCACATTGCCAGAAATTCGTCCCTGATAGCAGACGGAATCCTGCCGTTCTGATAATCGCTGTAACACTCGGAGAAACCGCCGCCGTTTTCCCGGTAATATTCGATAATGGGATCGAACGCTGACCTGAATTTTGGTTTTGAAGATTCCTTGTTATTGTATCGCGTGTCTGCTCCCATCTGGGGAATGAAAATCTCACTTTCAAAAATTGGATAATAATAGAGAAACCATCGCTCGATGAGCAGTCCCAAAGGAAAAGTTACTCCATCAGGTTTTTCTTTTTTGTAATGATCGGAGTATTGGAAAACTTCGATAGATCCCCGGATTAATGCAAACTTGTAGGTCGCATCCTTGCTGTCCCGTTCGATTATCGTATTGATCGTTTTGAAATTCTGGAGATCAACCGATTCCATAGTGAACTGAAGGCTCTTAATGCTCTTGATCTTTTCTATTTGCAGATGAAAATCCGGAGCTAGCCCAAGCAGCGAGGGGCGGAGCCCCGATGCGCGTTAAATCCTCACTTCCCCACCGCATCCCCGCTCTTTACCATTCTCTGAATGAATTCATTCTCCTTCGAATATGTCACAATCAGAACATCCGACGCCCGGGTCATGGCAACGTACAGGAACCGCTGTTGCAGATCCCGATCCGCCCGGGTATGCGGTTCGAACAGGTCTGTCCACATCACAAAGACCACCCGGTACTGGAGCCCTTTGGCAGAAGCCACGGTCTGAACTTTAATCGATGGTTCAAAAACCTTCATCCGGGAATAGTAATCCTCGTTCAGCCACGTGA
>Ga0247842_10007306_pt1 | contig 12031 bp, 7 predicted proteins | sample LaCruzMarch2015__3_FD_192411 | JGI IMG/M metagenome (GOLD analysis project Ga0247842, IMG submission 192411) | Freshwater microbial communities from meromictic Lake La Cruz, Castile-La Mancha, Spain - LaCruzMarch2015_19m | ecosystem: Environmental > Aquatic > Freshwater > Lake | place: Spain...
TAAATTCCCCGTAACAATAAAGTAAGTACATCCAGAATTTAAATTTAAACACAACGGATGTTATTTTATTATCAAAACTAAATAATCTTATTATTTCTTTTTTTAAGTTAATAGATTCTTTTGTTCTCGAACCAAGTAAATCATTAACCTTTAAAATCTCACTTAATTTTATGGTTTGTGCTTTTTCGGCTGCAAACTTCCAAAAATCAACAAATTCAGATTCGCCAATATTAATCGTTATGTAACTGTAAAATTGGTCAGCTATAAATGAAAAAACATCATCTATCTTTATTCTAGAAATCATTTCCTTATCATTTTCATAATCTTTATTCCAATTATCATTAAAGTCAATATATAAATGAAAAAGATTATTACTCTCCTTTATATTAGCGGCAATAAATAAATCTATAAATTGAAAGGATGCGGTTTTACCGCTTCCAATTGCACCCCAAATCAAATTCACTTGTTGGGGTGAATTTAACATAACGTCAAGCAATACTTTTTCATACGGACCTAAACAATCTATTTTGTTAAAATGATCTTTTAAAAAGTCATAATGTTCTTGAGGGGTATAATCTATACCTTGTGCGCTTCTCGGATATTTATTTTCTCTTTCTTTATCATATTCTCTACTCATCAGATAGTTCTTCATTTTATCGTTGAGTTTCTGATGTTCAAGAATATTTTCTACAAGTGTGTTTATCATAATATTGTTCTTAAATTTTTAAATAATGTTGTATTGTGGTGTTCTGCTAAAATATATTTCAATGAATAACTCATTTGATTTCGATAATTTAATAATTTGTTTCATATAAGTATATATCCGAAACCTTTGTTTTGATCTCGTCAATCTGCGTCAGCGATGCTGATATATTTGGGTTACGCATAGATGTAAAATGATTTTATTTAACTGCTTCTTTTAATTTATCAATTCTTGAAGTTACACTATAATTATTTCCAAAGTTTCAAAAAGCTGTGCATTTATTCTTTTATATCCTCTTGTTCTAGAGCTTGTTTCGTGTTCCTGTTGACTTAATATAATAAGTGCTTTTAATGCTATTTCGATTTCGATTTCGATTTTACTTAATTAGATTTTCATGGTATTGTGTTAACAATTTTAAAAAAACGGTTTCAATTACTATTTTCGCTTAGACCCAATGTGTCTATTAACTCTTCTCTTAATTTTTCAAATGCTATTTTAGCTTTCTCTTTAAAGTCATCCGGTTTTATGGATGAAAAATGTAAAGATGCATGGTCTTTCCCTATATTTATTTCGTTTTCATCAATAGAAATTTCATCAACCATTCTTACAACTTTCAGGTTTAATGCAATAGCAGTTAAATATTCCGCATTAACCCATGCAATTTTTCCCGCATCAAAAAAATATTTTTCCTTTCTCAAAGATGCTTTCTCGACCGGTAATGCAAGCACCTGTATCAGCGCATGGCTCTTCTTGATGTTATCGGCAACCGTTCTAGTAACCGGTTCAACATATTCTACAACCGTATCCACATCTGTAAAACCATATTCCAAACCAACTTGTTTAAGAATATCTATCCAGATATTGGAAGCCGGGTGAGAAAAAGGCATTGCTATAAATACTTTTCCTGCTGACACGCGGTTAACTTTAATTTCTTTTACGGTTATATGGTCACTTGGGAATTTTTTCTTAATGGAACACTTCAACTGATTTGTAATATTTGATGCGAGGTCTTTGCTTATCCCCGAAAAATTCTTCTCTGTTGCCTGAACCAATAAATCTATGCTTCCATTTTCCTCATCTGCCGACGAACTGTACATTTTATTATATGCCCGCCAGATGTTTAAATCGTTTTTTATTCCGTCAGTTCCAGCAATTTCCTTTTGAGAACTAATTGCTTTTGAGAACAAATAGCCCAGCCCAACGCTTGACTCCATGCAAACATCCAGTACAGATGATTCTGATAAATTTACCAATAATTTAAAAAGTATTTCTTCATATTTAAGTTTGTCTTTTAATTCTTTGCAATCATCTATAATTGCTTTAAGTTTGCTTTCTAATTCTTTTTTAGATTTTGCTTCTATATTATTCTTCAGTAATTCATTTGTTAAGGTTTTTAATTTATTGGGTATATCAGGTTTATCTGGCACTAATTCTTTTATGCAATCGTCATACTCATCTTTATCTTTAGTAATTGCTTTCTTAAAAGTATTATTAATACTTTTTATCAAATCCTTTAATAGTTTTTTAAATGTTGATTCATCTTCGATATCTTTTTTTAGTATATTACATATTACTTCTATAATGTCTTTTAGCTCAGTGTTTTTAATTTTGTCGCATAATTCCTTTTTAATTTTAAGGCAATTACTTTTTAATTTTTCTTTAATATAATTTATAACGAGAGAAATAATTTCATCTCGTATTTTTTCTTGTAAATGTTCGGGAATCTCAAGACCAGATTGTTTAAGTTTCACACAGATTTCGTTAATCAAATTAGTGTTTCCATTGCTCCACTTTAAACCAGCTAATTCCGACACTGTTAAACTAATTGCTTTCTCATATAAGGCGGATAAAGAAACCGAAGTAAACTTATACTTTTTCACGTTATCGTTTATGCAATCATCGTTTGCGTCATCCATATAAAAAATATTATTATTCGTAAGAGTAATCTTATTTTTATGACAACTATCATCGCATTTACGTTTGTATTCGGGCAACCTGATTTTACGAAATCTTTCTAAAGATCTTGTGCTAAGCGGACATATTCTCATCGTAAGCGAATCTGTGTTAATAGAAGCAACAGCAACGGTGGATGAATTTTCTTTAGGTAATATCTGTGAGACAAAATGTTCGGGATACCAGGAGCCTTCCTTAAACGGAATAAATGAACCATCAGACTTGGATTTTAAACCTTCTTCATACGCACTATGATAATAGGCGTGAGATAGTGATTCTACAGATGTGATAACAACCGGGTCAAGGTCGAGTCTCGGATTCCAGTCTAAAGGTCCCTTTCTATCTTCGGGAAGATTATGCAATTTATTTATGATATCTTTTATTTTCTTTTTCCAATAATCATTATTACCGGATGATGTGAATATTGTCTTTTCACAAAAATATGGATTCGAAAAAAGATATTTATAATATCTGATATTGTAGAGGTAAACTTCAGGGGGCGTCGAGGTAAGTTCATTGCCGTCTTTTAAATTCTCCCCTTGCAAAGAATCCCAGATGAAAAGCAATTTATATTTTTCACAAAGCATTCTTTTATAAGTTAAAATAACTGTCAAAAGCATTTTGGGAATCACCATAGCAGATTCAACTTTGTCATATAATTCTTTTCTGCTTATTACTCCCTGCCTATTGAGGTCTTCAAGTTCGGTTACTCTTGGTTTTGCTTCATCTATTGCATATTCTAATAATTTCTTAATAGTTTTATCGGGATTTATTTTTTCAATAATGGCAACTAATTCTCCTACTAATTTAGCGTGATTTATCAGTTTTTTGTCATATCTTCCTTTTCCCTCGTAACATCCAAAACTTCTTTCTGCCGATTTAATCTTTTCTTTTAAAACCCAATTATCCTTTTTCATTTTTTTATCATCCCAGAGATATTCTCCATCGCAATTTTTTTCTTCTATCTCATCTCTCTTAGCGTTATAACCCTTCAGTGCATGCCACCAAAGAGGGTCGGGGAATATATTTTCGTTTTCAGACGTATTACCACAGGAAGGATCATCTACGCCAAGCAGTTTGAATATATCAGACCATTTATCCTGTTCAAAAAAATCAACTTTATATATATTATCATAAACAGAGGAATACATTTCGCTTCTATCTTTCTTCCATATCAACAGTTCATCATATATTTCTTTTAAAGTTTTCACTTCAAGCCTTACAATTTCTCCAAGTGTGTTCACTAACATGTGATGATGTCCTGAGCGCGTGCTTTCAGTGAATATAATATTAATACCCAACTTTGAAAACATTTTACTGGCTTTGCTGAGCATTCCGGGTTTATTATTAAGATAAAGAACAAACCTCATAACAAATGGCCATCGCTTAGGGGCTATTGGTGTAATAATTAAATCCATCGGGAAAAAAGAACCGGGTTGTTCGTCTCTGAACTCAAATGTTTGCATCGGAAAAAGATATGCCTGCGAGTTCTTATAAATACCTATTGATTCGAGGTTTTTCTGATTGATATGAAGCCCGTCACGGGTCATAATTACTTCATCTCCTGAAATCATATTGTTATTCCTTCCATTGTTTTATTTTAACCCAATAATATTTTTATTTTATACATATATTGAAATAATTTTGCTCTTGACATTATAATTCAGCAGAAAGCAAATTTAAATTATATAAGCAAGAACTTACTATTATCATATTTTTTTAATCAATAAACTATAATAACTATAACAACACAATAAATTAGACTGCGAGAAGACAAGAACGCAATACCTCCGTATTAACAGTCTCTTTCCCTTGAACCACTCGTCAAACCGCACGTTAGGTTTTCCCTGCCTGCGGCAGGCAGGCCTCGTACGGTTTTTCTGAATAACATATCCTTTCTACAGTTATTTTTGTTACTTTAAACATTTCTATACTCCTTTCTTGAGTCAATATTATCCTTTTTTTGAATCAATAAAAGTTAAATTATAAAAGCATTATACTATTCACACTGCATACCTTTCTATATCTAAATAATACTTAATTTTATCATAATAATCTTTGGCAAGTTGTTTAACTATGTATGATAATAGTATCAAATTTGGATCTTCAAATATTTCAATAATATTATTTTTTTTAACTATAATAATATTTCTGCAAATAATAATGATAATATTATTATCTGAATCAATCAATAATATTTTACTTAATTCTAAAGAGCTAAAATCATTATTAAAGTTACTTATATTTAATTTTAAAGAACGAGACAATGTTTTTAAAAAGATATTATTAGGAAGTGTTGTTTCAAAGTAAATAATATTCGGATATAATATTAATATAAGCTTGCAAGAATATGATTTATTATTTTCCATTTTTATTTAACTATTAATAAATATTTCTTTGATAAATATAATAACAAAAAACGACATTGTAAAACTATCACAAATGGGAATATTACCGGGTAATATGTAATGGATTTATTGATTAGTTTTGCTAAATATTGTTAATACAATATTTAATGTTTTTAATGTGTTTGGAATATTACCATTTAGCAATATTTGAATGATTAATAATATATTTGCTTAATAAATAATTTCCGGCGAGTTTCTAACAAAATCAATAAAGCTATAATAATAAAGCAGATTGTATCATTACAATATTTACTAATTCTCTATTATTAGTATTTCTCTTCCCGTAATACCGTATTTCTCTTCCCGTAATACCATATAAGTTCAAAAATAAAACGGTTTTGAATCTCTTCTTTATTGATATATTCGCTAATTATCCTTCATTAAAATTGCTTTTTTTTCATATTTCTCAATAAGGGCGTTAACATTAGCATTTATCCAGTTTTTCATTGCGAAACTCGATTCCTTATCAATTTGGTCTTTTAAAAGATAGACCTCGCTAATATATTTTGTATTTAATAATAATTTTTTTTTAAGTATATAAGCGCCTGATAATATTTCAGCATATGCCTGATTCAGATAAATAACTATTTCATTTCGGGATTTATAAAACACGGCAATATCAAGAAAATTATCCTCCGGGTTGAACATAGCAATTACTATTGTATCCTGCTGGGCTTTTGTCATACTCTTGTAATCTATCTGTCCGCGTTTCACTTTTAATCCAAGGTCTTCGGGCTTTATTATTCTTAATCCCGAAAGCGTTGAACTAAATTCACGACTGTTCTGCGTTAGCATATTTCCAAGCGCCGCTGCGTCCTTATCCTGATTTATTTGTTTATCGAATCCGTATGAAAACGTGATGAATGCTTGATATATGACAATAAAAAATATCAAACTCATAAAAACAAATCTTACTTTCAAACTGCTGTGTTTCATATTTTATACTTTTTAAATTAAAAGGATGGAGAAGGAGATTAATAATTCTCCATCCTTTATTGTAAAATATTACTTGTTTATTTCTTTAGTATCTTTGCATTGTTAAAATTCAAAATATCAAACTCATTTTATCAGCATTAGTCTATTTACCTTCGTAAAATTTCCCGCCGTTATGCGATAGAAATAAATACCGCTCGGCAGATTGCCTGCATTAAATTCTATAATATGATTTCCTATTCCATAATTCTTATCTGTAAGTGTTTGAATTTCCTGCCCGAGAGAATTATATATTTTTATTGTTACCTTTGATTCTTTCGGAATATTGAAAATTATATTTGTTACAGGATTGAATGGATTTGGGAAATTTGTTACTGAAAAACTCTTCAATAATCCGGGGGTTTTATCTTTAATGCTTCCATTTGATAAATTATCACAAGCGATTTCACCAATCGGATATGGATTATTATTACCGACTCTGAATCCGACTGAATTGGAATTGTTCGAAACATAATTTGTATTATCAATATTTTTTGCAACATAAAAACAATTATTCTGCGGGGCTATAGGACCGTCTTCTGCGACTATACAGAATTCATTAAAGTCAGTATAATCATCCGAAACAGTTCCAAGAGATACCCAGTTATTATTAGTATTCGGGCTTCTCTTAAATAGTTCAAAATGATTAAAATCTCTTACTTTATTTTTGTCTATATATATTCTTGGTCTCCAGAATGAGCCGTCAAAGAAATAACCTTTTGTAACAATCGGAGGCTGAGGAATAGTATTTGGGGTTGATGGGTTAAACCTGAATATCTGAAAATAATCGTTTAAACTTCCACCTGATTTTGATAACACTAATGCAATACCGCCTGTGTTATAAATATCTACTGTTTTTATTTTATCGAAATTAAGTGAGGGAGCTTGCATGTTTATATATTGCTGGGGTTGTGTTTGATTGAAGAGACTGCCGTCTCCCGTGTTTTGAAAAGCAGATATATAACCTCCGTATGAAGCAACAATAATATCTTTTAAGCCGGTCTTGCTTAAATCGGAAGTTGTAACTACAGGATTATAATAAATGTATGAAGTGCTTCCTGTATAATCATATACAGGCTCTGTATTAACCAAACCCTCCGCATTCAGAAATACTTTCATCCTGCCGGTATTACCTACCACGATTAAATCATTCCAGCCTCTTCTGCTTACATCACTTAATTCAAAATCGGTTATCTGGAATCCGACATTCATTGTTTGGTATAATGTAACAGTATTATCATTGTTGTTCTTATAGATATAAATGTTTTGTCCGTCTGCAATAATTATATCAGATTTAATATTTGGAAATCTATTATAAGGTTCTATTTGATTAAAAACTCTTGCAAGTTTTGCTTTCAATAGATAGCTTGTAGAGATGTTAAATGAGTATGGAGTTTGCAATAACTGCCCATTACCGTCATTCAAATATATTTTAATTTGATTTCCATTTATTACAAGAGCATCTTCATAAGTATTATAATAGTTGAAATTCCCAACCGAAATAGATGTACCTATTCCGCCGGAAATATACTGATAATTACTTGACGATATTGCATTGTTGTCGTTTTTGTAAACGTAGAGACCGTTATCCTTCACTACAGCAAGGTCTTTTCTTTCAAGGCTAAGCTGCCTTAGATTTATGAAAGCATTATCATTTGAAAAATACCCAGGACCTGTAGCTAATTCGCTTTGATTTAAAAATGGACCGGATGGTTGTTCATAGTTCGAGTTCAACAGATTTAAATTCCAATAACCTCTGTTTCCTGAATATTGATTATTGCCGTCAGTAAACCTGAATGAATACGTAGTTACTAAATCGATATTTCCTGATTGATTTATTGGTCCTATATCAAAAGATATTTTTGATTTATCAACTATTGTATTTGGAGGAGAAGTAAAATTTTGAATTAACGGTACTTGAAAAGGTGATGTAGAAAAAGGTGTATACTGAGGATTTTCCTGTGAATGCACTAATGTTGATGATATAAACATCAACGCTAATACTAAATTTGTTATTTTCTTCATTTTCAATTTAATTTTAGAATTAATAAAAATTAACATTATAATCAAATTATGGCTTAAACGTTTATCTAAGATTTAAACATCATACAATTCATATTAATAAATCATGGATATGGAATCTCATCATCATTTTCTAATTTCTATTCTTATTTTTTTGAGTTTCTCTAACTCTTTCGCTAAATGCGATTCATTTGAATAAAATAAGTTTAATGAATTGTACATTCCAATCCGCTATTGTCTTTACCGTTTCAGTCATCACTTACAGTATTTAATTTTTATTCAAATTAAGTTAAATTCTTCTTCAAAGGGCTGACACATCAATATTTTTATAGTTTTACTATAATTATATTTGAATCTTTCCTGCGAGGTTCGATTCTTTAGACTGTGCCAGCTCTTTTTTAAAATCATTATTGTTATGTTTGAATTAGTTTAAAGTTGTAAAATAACTTTGTTTCAGCAAAGACTACTCCCTCTAACTACCATGGTGGTTTACTCATTCTGAAATCCTTCTAATTTAATTTTTAAAATTCTATCTCGTTTCCAATTCTATCCTTCCTAAGGCGGCGTTACAGGGGGAGTTGTTGCTTCCGGTTTTATATGCTTTTCAGACCGGCACCCCATTTCCTGTCTTATTTCATACATTGCGGAGTTGTTCTTTGCCGCGATTTTTACAAATTCATAAACCTGATTCGCCTGTTTCATCACTTCTACTCCCGCGAGTTTCAGCGTGTCATACACGCCTTCTGCAAGCGGCAGCAATTTAGATCTTGACATGTAATTCAGCAGAGAGCGAATTAAAACTATATAAGCAAGAACTTATTAAAGAGATTTATATTTAATTTTAAAGAACGAGACAATGTTTTTAAAAAGATATTATTAGGAAGTGTTGTTTCAAAGTAAATAATATTCGGATATAATATTATTATAAGCTTGCAAGAATATGATTTATTATTTTCCATTTGTATTTAACTATTAATAAATATTTCTTTGGTAAAAATAATAATAAAAAACGACATTGTAAAACTGTCACAAATTAGAATATTACCGGGTAATATGAAATAGATTTATTTATTAATTTGCTAACTATTGTTAATACAATATTTAATGTTTTTAATATGTTTGGAATATTACCAATTAGCAATATTTTAATGATATAATAATATATTGGCTTAAAAAATAATTTTCCGGCGAGTTTCTAACAAAATCAATAAAGCTATAATAATAAAGCAGATTGGATCATTACAATATTTACTAATTCTCGATTATTAGTATTTCTCTTCCCGTAATACCATATAAGTTCAAAAATAAAACGGTTTTGAGTCTCTTTTTTATTGATATATTAGCTAATTTTCTATCTTTAAAATTGCTTTTTTTTCATATTTCTCAATAAGGGCGTTAACATTAGCATTTATCCAGTTTTTCATTGCGAAACTCGATTCCTTATCAATCTGGTCTTTTAAAAGATAGACCTCGCTAATATATTTTGTGTTTAATAATAATTTTTTTTTAAGTATATAAGCGCCTGATAATATTTCAGCATATTGAAAAGTCTTGTTTTATCGTATTTTGTAATGGATGAATCATGTTTTATCATTTCATTAATATTATGAACTGTTCTTTCTATGAAATCAATGTTAGATTTTTCAAAATATATTTGTAATTCCAGCTTTACCAAATCATATTTAAACATAAAACAATTAATTTTGACATTATTAATACATTTTAATGCTTTTCCGTAATCAGCAATTATGTTATAATAATGCGCCATACCAAAATTATACAAATTACGATATTCCTTCGGAGATACCCTGCTCGTATTTTTATCTATAAATTCTTTTAATTTCGATGAATCATTCACTGCGGAACATTTAATTATAAAATTATGATAAACATTAGGATGTAAATTCTTTTTTGATGGTTTATTAATAAAGTCAATATCTATAAATTGATTAGTTAAATTCATCCATTCGTGACTAAAATAATTATTCTTATCCGCAATTCTTTCTCTTGCAATACAATAATATGTTAAATATTTATAATGTTGTTCGATTTTATCATAACTAAAATTCATTATATGGTCAAAGAAGTAAGATTTATATTTATGATAATATTCATCCTTAGTAATAAACTTATACGCGTAAAACAGTTTTTTATATAAGTTAAAAAAGATTATTCGGTGCTCGATTTTATCGTATCGTATATATTTATCACCCGTTTTAATTAAATCATCTATATCAATTGAAGCCCACAATAAATTATCTTTATTAAAATTTGATTGTTGCAAAATAAAAGTTACATAATTAGATACAATCTGAATTAATGTAAATAAGAAAAGATCTGTCGAGGAATTAAATAAATATTCTTCTGATAAATTATTCATATTATCTTTCAAATAATATTTACCAGATATAATAGATGTATCATAAAGATTAATATTATGTAAATGGGAAAACAAAAACCTATCATCATCAATCTTATTCGAATCAACAATTATTGAATTAAGTTTATTTTGATTTAGGAATAATATTTTAAATTCACCGATATTTAATAAATATTCATTTATCTTAATTTGATAATAAATATCATCTGCTAATACACTTTTGATACCATAATATTTTAATACAGAATTTTTTAAATAACTCAGCAATTTGGCTACCGTGCTTTTCGAATACTTAGAATTCTTTATAAGAAGACTTTCCAATTCGTCAAATTTTGATTCTAACATCAAATGTTTATTTTTGCGAATATCTTTAAATATTAAAGATAACGCTTCAACTGAATTTAAATATGGAGATTCCAGGAATTTATTGAAATCGTTAAAATCTTTGTTGTTAAAACCTAGCAGGAGACGATAAACTTCAGATATTTTAGGCATATGGTAATATAAAAAATTTATAAAAATATAACATATTAATTATACGATATTAACAGAAACATTAAAGAATAATATTAAATATATTTGGTAAAATATAGGTATTACATAGTTTTGAATATTAAAAAACAATAATTAAATTACTCTGAATTTAAAAAGGAGTAATTTATGAAAAAGTTCATCATTCTCGTTCTATTTGTTTTTAGTTTTTCTTTTGTTGGAAACATCAACATTCCAGCATCAGGTAAAAGTACTGTAGATAGGGTAATATTTCTATCCGATATAGAAAAGATAGAATATATATGTATTGCTGGTCAATGGTACAAAATTATTTACTATACTGATGGCAGCAGGGAAATGTACCCAGTATTGGTTCCTCCTCAAGATTAATATTATTCGGATTTTTATTTGCGGAGGATAAACCGATTGAGATTAAGGGGCTGTTTACTTAAACAGTCATTTGTACTGCTTCAGTTGTAAATTCCCGTCTGAAGCAGTACATTATATTGACAATCAAACAACTGAATGTAATTTTTAGGGATTACTTTCGAATGTCAACATAATTTAATTTGCTTTTGCAAACCCACGTTGACTCACAAAAAAGTAATCACAATGCGTGTGAAAATTAAATTATGGTATTAACAAGAAATATTTTATAAGTATATTTTCCGTAAAATCCCAAAAAAACAGATACTGCCGTAAGACAGTCCCTGTTTTTGATAGGTATAAAAACGAATCGTTATTTGACCATTGCCATTTTCTTCACTGCAACAATCTTTTCATCTACTACCAATGAATAGAAATAAATTCCACTTGATAGTTTAGAGCCGTCGAATGTTTTTTCATACACGCCCGGTTTAAGTGATTCGTTTAAGAGTGTTTGGACCCTCGCGACCTGTGATGTCGTAAACTTTTAAAAGAACTGGATGACCCAGAGGTTACCCCCCGATAGAAACATTCGGGAATGACAAAGAAGGAGGAATCTCAAACTTTATTTTCGTCGTGTGGCTTCTCCGAACCGCGAAACCGAAAAAATGAAAGACGGCTCTGATGCAATAGCCGACTGGCCGATTCTGAATTTTGCTCTTAATGCAATCGGAG
>Ga0247842_10007309_pt1 | contig 12029 bp, 8 predicted proteins | sample LaCruzMarch2015__3_FD_192411 | JGI IMG/M metagenome (GOLD analysis project Ga0247842, IMG submission 192411) | Freshwater microbial communities from meromictic Lake La Cruz, Castile-La Mancha, Spain - LaCruzMarch2015_19m | ecosystem: Environmental > Aquatic > Freshwater > Lake | place: Spain...
TGGTTCAGTCATTCCAACATTCTTCTTCATTGCCCGGTGCGGATAACCTCCTGACCAAACGGGAAGAGGAAATCCTGTCATATCTCGTAAAAGGCCTGCTCTACAAGGAAATCGCAGCCCTGCTGTTAATTGGCGTGGAAACCGTCCGCACACACCTCCGTCATATCTACGAAAAGCTTCAGGTCCGCACCCGCAGCGAAGCCATTGTAAAGTATCTGAATAAATAGATTGACTTTCCTCGATTTTTCAGGGTTTAAAATTTGAGACTGCTGACTGCCGGCTACTGATTTCCAATAATGTAACACATAATGGGGATTGACTTACCCTTTCTGATCCTGTAACTTTGTTTCATTCATAAAAATGAATCGTATGAAAAAGATATTGACAATATTTGTGATGAGTGCATTCATTTATTTGATTCCGGGAAGAAATGGACCCTTTTGTCAAACTCCGTTGAACTTTCAGGGCTCTTTTTTCTATAATCCGGCGCTGGTTCACGGTGAAACAGATTCATGGGAAAGGGCGGTCTTTTTACCTTATGCGTTTATTCACGACGGTATTTCTTACATCTTTTATTCGGGCATTAATACCAACATGATTACATCTATTGGAATGGCCACATCAACCGACGGATATACTTTTGACAAATATGAAGGGAATCCGGTCTTTACTCCGTCATTAAACGGGTTTGATTCATACAATGTCACCTAGGGAATCGTGATTGAAGGACAAACCGGCTGGATCATGTATTACAATGGCCGGAAACTGGCTGGCTTTGGCCCCGGGCCCTACATCGGCAGGGCCACGGCCCCTGATCCGACCGGCCCGTGGACCAGGTCGGCAAGTCCCGTTTTGAGCAAAGGAGGTTCAGGGGAATGGGATTCCGATTTCATCTCTCCAACCAATGTATTCGCAATGGATACCGGAGGGTTTATCATGTTTTATTATGCAGGGTATGATTTTTCTTCTTCCGTTGGCCATCAAATCGGGATGGCAACCTCTCCTGACGGGCTCGACTGGACAAAATATGATGACCCGCTAACAACTGAACACCCGTTTGCTGACAGTGATCCTGTTCTGAAAGTGGGAACTCCGGCAGAATGGGATGGCCTCCAGGTATGGTTGTGCAGTGTATTGAAAAACCAGAATGGCTTTGAGATGTATTATACCGGTCAATCCTATGCCGGTATTCTTGCTTTTGGATATGCGGGCAGCCCGGATGGAATCACGTGGATAAAAGATTCCGGCAATCCCGTCTATACAATAAATGATGACGAATATGCAGTAATGATGGGATATTCCATAATCGAACAACCTTCAATCCTGATCATGGGGTCCAAGGCTTTCATGTACTATGATTACGGTATTCCATATCCGGGAGAGATCGGGATGGCAACTGCGGATATTCCAACCAGGATAAACAATGAAAAAATTACGAATTACGAATTACGAATTACGAATTATCCGAATCCTGTTTGTCAATCAACCACCTTCTCCTGGACACTTAACGAGCCGGGACAAGTAATCATTCAGATATTCAATAGTTTCGGGCAATTGGTCGCAGAACCGTGGAATGACAATCAAACAGAAGGTGATCAAAAAGTCACCTGGGATGCTGCAACCATGCCGGCAGGGATCTATTTCTATCGCATCCGGGCAGGGAAAGAAGGTGGAATCGGCAAAATAGTGGTTGTGAAATGAGTCGACAGTGGTCAGCTAACAGTCAGAATATGAATAATTGAGTCCCATAGCATAAAATTTCAATTTACTTAAAATAACCAGCCATGAAAACCCTGACCATCGTATTCTTATCCGTTATCGTCTGGAGCAGCGCCACCGCCCAGGGATGTCTGCCCGAAGGCATCACATTTTACGCCCAGGATCAGATTGACAATTTCCAAACCAATTACCCGGGGTGTACGGAGATCGAGGGGGATGTTACAATCCTTGGAGAAGATATTATCAATGTTAATGGATTAAGTGTAGTAACAGCCATCGGCGGAGATCTGATTATTGGAGGTGGTCCTTCGTGGAATGGCACCTATTTTGGCAATCCTTTCCTAAACAGTTTAACCGGCTTGTCTGACCTGACATCCATCGGGGGAAGTTTATACATTCTTGGCAACCCATTATTAACCAGCTTAACTGGTTTGTCGAATCTGACATCAATCGGGAATAGTCTGTCAATTGGCAGTACATTTGGCTTGAGTAATCTTGAAGGACTGGAAGGTCTTATGGATATTCCAGGTGATCTGGCGATCGCGCATATTTCCATTACAAATCTAAGTGGTTTGGAAAGTCTGAATATCATTGGAGGTGATCTGACTATTGAATATAGTGAACTTACAAGTCTTAATGGTTTGGAAAGCCTGAATACCATTGGAGCAGACCTCTATATAAACCAGAATCATTCTCTGATCAGCCTGGAAGGATTGGAGGGGCTGACATCTGTTGGAGGAAGCTTAACGATAGGCGAATGGGATTTTTTTAGTTGTGGAAATGCACTGACAAGCCTGGACGGATTGGAAAATCTGAATACCATTGGCGCGGACCTCAACATAAGTTCTAATTATGCTCTGACAAGCCTGGAGGGATTGGACGGACTAACCTCTATCGGAGGAGGTCTTCTTGTTGATAATAGTTCCATTATCAACCTGGCTGGTTTGGAAAATCTGAATACTATAGCCGGGAATCTTTCTGTTATGAATAATTATTCCCTTTCCAGCCTTAATGGCCTGGAAAGCATTGAATCTATTGGAGGCCTTAGTGTTGAAAATGATCCCAGCCTGGGCAACCTGATTGGTTTAGAAAACCTGAATGCCATCGCTGGATATATTTCTCTTCAAAACAATAGTGCTCTAACCAGTCTTCACGGACTTGAAAACATTGAATCTGTTGGAGGTCTTGGAGTTCAAAACATTCCCGGCCTTGTCAACCTGGCTGGTTTGGTGAATCTGGATACCATAGCAGGTGGCCTTTTCCTTATAGGTAATGGTTCCCTCACCGATCTTAATGGCATGGATAGCCTCGCTTTTATAGGAGGGGATCTTTTTATTTGGGGGAATAATTCGTTGAACAGCCTTTCAGGATTAGGCAATGTGACTAACATCGCAGGAATCCTGACGATTCAAATGAACGATCTCCTTACAAACCTGAATGGGCTTGAAAATATAACTGCCGGCTCCATTTCCGGATTACATATCCTTCATAATAGTTCTTTAACAAATTGTAACACACAAAGCATATGTGATTATTTAGCCGCACCCAACGGTGTTGTTGAAATAGCTTACAATGCAACAGGTTGCAGCAACCCGCCGGAAGTGGCAGGTCATTGTGGAATTACTTTGCCATGCCTGCCATATGGTAATTATTATTTTTCAAGCCAGGCTGAAATTGACAATTTCACCTTTGACTACCCGGGATGCATCGATTTGGAAGGAAACGTTTCAATAGGGAATAACATTACAAACCTTGCAGGCCTTGGGAATGTAACTTCAGTCGGCGGCGATCTTGATATTTATAACGCCTACCTCCTGACAAGCCTGATCGGACTGGGGAATGTAACTTCTATCGGGGGATCGCTAAACATTGATTTCAATTCCAGCCTGACAAGCCTGACTGGATTAGATAATCTGACTTCTATCGGAGGAGGTCTGCATATTGGAGGGTATAATCTTGGAAATTCGAACCTTACCAGTTTAGCTGGTCTTGAAAATCTGACATCCATCGGAGGTAATATTAGCCTTTATGGAAATCAATCCCTGACCAGCCTGGAAGGTTTGAACAATATTAGCCCAGGTTCTATAACTGATCTGCAGATTATCAACAACATATCATTGTCCGACTGTGAAGTGCAAAGCATTTGTGATTATTTGGCAAGCCCAAACGGTACAATAGAAATCCAATACAATGCCCCTGGCTGCAACAGCCAGGAGGAGGTGGTGGCGGCATGTGAAGCGGTGAACGTTCCGGAAGATGTCGGTAGTCGGCAGTCGACAGTACGCAGTTATCCGAATCCTTTTTCCGGGTTTACCACGATCGAATATGAGCTGAAGCAGGATGCAACTGTTAATTTAACGATTTTCAACCATCTCGGGCAGCAGGTGGCGGTGCTGGTGGATGGAGCGCAGGCCACGGGCAGGCATCTGGTTCAGTGGAATGCGGAAGGGCTGCCGGCAGGAATCTACCTCTACCAACTGAAAACTGCTGACTGCCCACTAAAGACTAACGGGAAGCTTGTGAAATATTAGTCTACAACCCAATGAAACCCCTGAAATTCTCCGTTGTAATGGTTGAGTTTTCATTTTCCGGGTAAGCATTTAAAAATGCAACCGGGACTTTTCCCTTCCCTTTCGGATTCCATTTGAATTCATAGGCATGCAATTTGCCATCATATTCTTCAATGTAATCAATCTCCTGCTGGGCGTGCGTCCGCTAGAAATACCGGTTGCACCAGAAGTCATGGGTGTAAATGTATTTCAGCCTTTCGGTCATCAGGAAATTTTCCCATAACGCCCCGGTGTCATCCCGCATTTCGATTGGATTAAAGGAATTGATCAGGGCATTCCGGATGCCATTATCGTAAAAATAGATTTTCCGGGTTGATTTCAATTCATGCGAAGATTCCTGCTCAAGGTTCCCAGCCGGTAAACAATAAATGCCTTTTCAAGAAGATCGATGTATTTTTCAACGGTTTCATTATCAAGTCCCGTGATCTGACCAAGTTCATGATAAGATACCTGGTTCCCCACCCGGAAAGCCAGCGCCCTTACCAGTTTTTCCATCCGGTCGGGTTTTTGGATCTTTTCCCAGGTAAGAATATCCTTGTAAAGATAACTGCCGGCCAATTGTTTTAAAATGCCCTGTTCGTTTCCGGGATTGTTGATAACCTCAGGGTAATAGCCATATATCATACGGTGCTGCAAAGAGCTTCGCTCTTTTAATTCTCCGTGATGATTGACCATTTCCTTGTAGGATAAAGGAAGCAAAACATATTCCCATCTCCTGCCGGTCATCGGTTCATTGATCCGGTTGGCCAGTTCAAATGCTGATGAGCCTGTGGCTATTACTTTAACTCCGGGTATATTATCTACAATGATCTTGATGCAAAGACCAATATTTTCAATTCATTGTGCCTCATCAATCACAAGAAGAGGAGAATTACCGACAAGACTTTGCAAGTTTGCCACAGAAAGTACCGATAACATCGAGCGAACCTGGAAATCATCCCCGTTCCACCAGAGGAACGGAGTACTGATTTGATCCGTCAGCGATTTGACCAAGGTGGTTTTCCCACTCTGACGGGGTCCGAGAATGATCAACGCCTTATGATCACCCATCTTTTTAAGTAATTTATCTGTAAGCAAGCGAAGTATCATCATCTTCAATTTTATAGAAGACATTCGCAATTATAATATAAATATTGCGATTATATCCGGTATAATTAAAATTTTATTGTCGGTATTCCCCAGGCCCGTCAGAATATTATACCGGTAAAAAAGATTCCCGTTGTTTTTCTAGGTCATCGCAGCATTTTTCAGCTGCATGACGCCAACACCCCTTGCATTATTACAAAAAACATTTAAATCATATTTGTATTTATTACAAAATACATTAATTTTATCCCATGATTTAATACCAGAATTTTTATGTTTTATAGAAATATTTTAACAGAGTTTGATCAATGGGCAGCAAAAAAAGATCGCAAGCCGCTGATTTTAAGGGGTGCACGTCAAGTGGGTAAAACCTCGGCAGTGAATCTGTTTTCAAAAAACTTTGATCAGTATGTCTATCTGAATCTTGACAGACCGGAAGACAAAGCGCTCTTTGAAAAAGAATATCCTTTTCAAAACTTGCTGGATGCTCTCTTTTTTGCGAAGAACAAAGAAAAAAATGCAGGGAAAACACTGGTTTTTATTGATGAGATTCAAAATTCCCCAAAAGCAGTTAACCTGCTTCGCTATTTCTATGAAGATAACCCTGAGCTTTTTGTGATCGCTGCCGGCTCCTTATTGGAGTCCCTGATTGACAACCAGATCAGTTTCCCGGTCGGCAGGGTTGAATATCTTGCCTTACGCCCCTGTTCGTTTGAAGAATTTCTAATTGCTTCGGGCGAAAACAGGGCGCTTGAATTGCTGGGTCAAAACCCTGTTCCTGAATACGCAAATGATAAGCTGGAAAGCCTTTTTCGTCAATATACCATCATCGGAGGCATGCCTGAAATTATCGGGAATTATGTTGAAAACAGAGATCTGGTAAAACTCAAACCATTATATGACGGGTTGATCACATCCTATTCAGATGATGTGGAGAAATATGCCAGGAATGCAACCATAACGCATGTCATCCGTCATATCATTCATTCGGCTTTCACTATGGCAGGAGAAAGGATAAAATTTGAACGTTTTGGCAATTCGAATTACAGATCCAGGGAAATTGGCGATGCATTCAGAACGCTCGAAAAAGCCATGTTGCTCCAACTGGTTTATCCGGCCGTAAATGCAGGCTTGCCAATGGATATAAAATACAGAACGCCTAAACTTCAGATGGTGGACACAGGGTTGGTAAACCATATTGCCGGGATCCAGGGTGAACTGCTGGGCTCCAAAGTAATTGAAAACACATTCAGGGGTAAAATAGCGGAGCACATCGCCGGGCAGGAATTGCTTTCAACAGAAAATTCGGTACTGGCAACGCTTAATTACTGGCTGAGAGACAGCAGAAATTCACAGGCTGAGATTGACTTTATTCTGCCTTTTAAAGGATTAATGATACCGGTGGAAGTCAAATCGGGTTCAAGCAGCAAATTGAAGTCGTTGCATTGGTTTATGGATACAGCGCCTCATCATTGGGCAGTAAGGGTTTCGTCGGTGAAGATGCAAATTGAAGAAGTCACCACACCTGCCGGCAAAAAGTTTTCACTGATAAGCATTCCTTTTTACCTGACGGGCAGAATTGGCAAAGTGTTGGAAGACATAATAAAATGATGAATCAATATCTTAATGAGGATCGGCTAGCAGCATATGGAGATAACAATCACCGACAATGGGAAAGGCTTTGATCAAAATCAAACGGGTCTTCATGGAAATGGTTGACCGAACATGAAGAAGCGGGCGGAAGACATGGGCGGATCGTTCGAAATTCAGAGTTCGCCAGGCCAGGGAACCAGGGTTTTGTTCTTAGCCACCCTGTCAGGGTCCACCACCCTGACAGGGTCAGACACCCTGACAGGGTGAACGCAACATACCAAATGATATGGAAAAAATCAAGGTCGTTATCGTCGAAGATGATCATGAAATGCGGGAAGGGCTCAACGCTATCGTTCAGTCGCACCCGGCGCTGGAGTGCCTGGCAACTTGTGCATCCGGCGAAGAAGCCTTGAAAACAGTTCCGGATGTAATGCCGGATATTGTACTCATGGACATCCACCTGCCAGGGATTTCAGGCATTGAATGTGTCAGGAGGCTGAAACCCGGCCTCGCATCAGCTCAGTTCATGATGTGCACTGTATTCGAGGATAACGAAAACGTGTTTGATTCGCTGTGCGCCGGCGCTACCGGTTATCTCCTGAAGAACAGCCCACCAGTGAAAATCACGAATGCCATTGTCGATCTTTACCATGGAGGCTCTCCCATGTCATCCACTATTGCACGTAAAGTGATCCAGACATTCCAGCCAACGGTTCAGCAAAGCAGGGATATGGAAAATCTGACCAACAGGGAACGCGAGATGCTTGATCTCCTGTCGAAAGGATATCGCTACAAAGAGATCACCGATCATCTGTGTATCAGCTTTGAAACGGTAAGGACCCACATCCACCATATCTACGAAAAGCTTCACGTGCAGTCGCGCACCGAGGCGCTGAACAAGGTGTTTTTAAGGTAAATGGTAATTTTTTCGAATCTGCATTCCCGACATTTTATCCCGGCAATCGAAAGGCACGACAAAACAGGTTATCGAATTACAGAGGGCCGGCATTCAACAGTAAATGAATCCGACGGGGAACTGCGAGCGATATGCGTCACTGAATAATTTCTGTACAGGAATAGTTAAGCAATATTTTATTACTTTTAACACCATCATCCATAATGTGCTCAGAATAGTTTAGTGTAATATCAATCTGCCTTTAGTATAATGATTATCAGATGAATAGAAAACTATCAACCTGTATACTTTCTGGTTTATTTTGCCTTCAGGCCATGGGTGTTTTCGGCCAGGATCCGCAATTTTCTAATTTCATCAATAATAAACTTTACTATAACCCGGCCTATGCGGGCATTGATTATGGTTTAAAAGTAAATGTTGCTTACCGGAGGCAGTGGCCGAATATCCCCGGCAAATTTCAGACAATCAATGCAACGTTGGATCAGAGTGTCAGGATAAGCAGGGGGTTTGGAGGCATTGGATTCCTGGCTGTTTTAAACACTGAGGGCGATGGCATGTTGCAGCGGATTACCCTCGGGGTTCCGATGTCGGTGCGGATTCCGGTCGCTGCAAAATCGTTGATCCAGGTTGGGGTGATGCCTGCAGTTTCATTCAACAGTATTAACTGGGATGAATTTATATTCAGTGGTCAGTTAAATCCCTATTACGGGAATATTTACCCGTCGGGGTTTACCCCCCCGAACAGCGGAGAAAGCAACAACACCTTTGCTGATATTTTTAACATCGGATGCGTTTTCAGGTACGAGAACCGGTCGGCTGAGTCAAATTCATTGTATGCATACCGGAAATTCGAAGTGGGACTGTCGGGTTTTCATTTGTCGCAGCCAAATCAGTCCTTTACGAATTCAAAAGCTCCATTGCCTGCCAGATACGTTTTTTTCTCGGCCTATACTACCTCGATCTCCCTTAATCAGGACGGCTTCCTGCTCTTGGAACCATCGCTTCAGTGTGAATTACAATGGGAGATGTTCAGTTATATGATGGGAATTAATACCTCATTCACCAATTTTGATATGAATTTTGGCGTTTGGTGGAGAGGCAGGAACATCAATATGCAGAATACCGATGCCATTATTGTTTTGTTCGGATATCGTTTTATGCTAAATAAGAGCAATAACACCGTGCTCACCGCTTCCCTTTCCTATGATATTACCGTGTCGAAACTGAGTGATGCAACCAGGGGCTCCCCTGAACTGACTTTAAGTCTGGCTTTTAACAACAGCTCATTTTTTCATGATAAACCCGATGGGTGCGATTCAGGTTGTCCGGCGCTGAGCAAAAAAAAGAAAATATCGCGTAAAAAATGACCTGGTTTACGATATCGGTCATCTGATAAGCGTAACCGTTCCTGTATTTTTGCCATTATTTCCGGTCCAGTTTGTGCCATCGGTAAATTTCGCGCTGACCTTCCATACGTATACATCCTGGGGATAAATTTCCCCCTTTTCATCTCTTCCATCCCAGCCTTGCGAAGGTGAGCCCTCCTCCAATGCAGATGATTGCCAGATCAGGTTGCCCCAGGTATCAAAGATTTGTATGGTATATTCAAGAAGACTGATTCCCTTTGGCAGGAAAAGATTGACCCCCGGATCGGGATGTTCGGGAGAAAAGGCATTTGGGATAAATAATCCCTTAAAACTGATGGAATAATTGATAGATGCTGTATCAGTGCATCCAAACTGATTGGTCGTTTTGAGATAAATAGTATAATCTCCTGACTGTTTATACTCAATGGGTTCATTGATATCGCAGGATGATAATACCTTCCCGTTTCCAAAATCCCAAAAACACGCGGTTGCACCGGTTGAAATATTGGTGAAGGTTAAGTGTTCCGGATAACCCCCTGATGATGTATAGGTGAACTGGCTTACAGGACTTTCAAATACCCTGATTTCAGTAGTTGCAAAATCTTTGCACATATTGCTGTTTTCAGAGGTAAGTTTGACCCGGAACAGCCCAGGGGTATTAAAAACATGGGATGGATTTGATGAGGGAGTCGAGTTGTCTCCAAAATCCCAAAGGTGATAACTGCCGGAATCCCCTTGAAATGTTACAGAAAGCGGGGCACAACCAGCGGTATCTGTAAGAATTCGGGCGTCGGGAGTAGGTTTGATCATCACCTGCTTTGACGTTGTTCCGATGCATGCCGGATATCCGTTTGCCGATACCCCTTTGAGCGTTACATCATAGGCGCCTTCCGCGGTATAACGATGAAATGGTTTTGACAATAAAGATGAATCGCCATCTCCGAAATACCATATTTTACTTGCAATGTCGACATTCGTGGTAAAATCGAAAAATAATGTGTCGCCCATACAGGCTTCGTTAAGAGATTGAATTTCAAGTTGAGGAGAAGGATTTATCAGAATCGTATCATAGGCTTCATCGTGTCCGCAGCCATTGTCGACATGGAGCGAAACAATGTAGGTTCCCGGCTGCTCATATATATAACAGGGATTTTCTTCGGATGATCCCTGTCCGTCTCCAAAATTCCACGATAGCGTTGAAATGCCAACGTTGGAGGTGTCGGACGAATGATTGAAAAAGCAAACGGTATCGCCTTCGCATCCCATGATATGATCAGCTGTAAAGAATGCATCAACGGTATTGGGTTTTACCAATAATTCCTGTGAAAGGGTATCGGCGCCGCAAACGTTTGAAGAGATCAGCGTTATATTGAAGGTCGTTGGCAAATTGCCTGTTGTAAAGGTGTGGGAAGGTTCATATTCAGCAGATGTGGTTCCATCGCCGAAGTCCCAGTAAAAACTGCCCGGGTGGCCGAACGAATTGTTTTTAAATATCACGGTTACAGGTGAACATTCCCAGTCGTGGTTCATCGCAAACCTCGTGGATGGAACCGGTGAAACGATAACAGAATCGTTAAAGACCAGTGAGTCGCAGTAGTTTTTGGAGCTGAAACTGATGTGATATACCGTATCGGAGATAACACCGGCGGGATAGTACAAGGTGTCGCGGGGTATCAGGGTTGCGCTTGTTATGCCATTGCCAAAATCCCAGAAAAAGCTGGCATCGCTGTTTTGGTATACCAGGCTGTCATTAATGGTCAGAAATACCGGCAGCGGCCCACACCCCATATTGACGCTTTTATTAAAAAAGGGATCAGGCGGAGGCGGAGTTATGTAAATGGTTAGTGTCTCAGTTGAAAAACATCCGTGTTGCGAGTAAGCATCTAATTTTACCAGGTAATATCCTGAATCAGCATATGCATGCAGGGGCGCAAAATCGGTTGAGGTGGTTCCATCGCCAAAATCCCAGGCATAGTTTACTGCATTCGTGGTAGTATTGGTAAAACGATAGGGCCTGTTGGTGCAGGCAGGCTGCTGCAGGGTGAATGTTACTTCAGGAAGGGTATTAACGATCACCTGCCTGTTTATCGTATCATTGCAGCCATTTGCATTGGTAACGATCAATCGCACCGGATAGGCGCCCGGGTTTAGGTAACGATGAACCGGATTCTGGTCTACGGAGGTAGAATCATCACCAAAATCCCACTGCCATGCCGCAAGCGGAACGCCTCCTCCTAATGAAATATCCTGGAAATGGGTGGTGTCGCCCAGGCAGACCGTGGTTGCCGTATAATTTGCAGCCGGCGCTGAGAGTACCTGGATAACAACACTGTCCATGGTAAGGCAACTTGCAACCCCTTTTGAATAAATCAGCGTATCAATGCCCGGCGCCGTCGGATCGAAAAAACCGGTTGCATTTACATTGTGCCCGCTCCATCTTCCACCGGGAGGAGTTCCGGTGAGCTGCAATGATTCATTTTCACACAGGGTTCGGTCGGGACCGGCATCGATGGTGGTATCTTTCTCTGCCACATCAATAAACATCGTATCTGTTGCGGTGCAAAAATGACTATCAGTGAAGGAATAAATCACGGTGTCGGTGCCAACGCCATTGGGGGTATAGGTGCCTTGTGGCGTTACATTTTCACCAAACCAGCTTCCGCCAGGCGGATTTCCGATCAATTGTTCAGGTACGGGCTGATTACAGAACGCTGTATCGGGTGCGCTTACCACAGGTAGGGGGTTAACAGTTATCTGAATGAGATCAGAATTGCTGCA
>Ga0247842_10007312_pt1 | contig 12025 bp, 13 predicted proteins | sample LaCruzMarch2015__3_FD_192411 | JGI IMG/M metagenome (GOLD analysis project Ga0247842, IMG submission 192411) | Freshwater microbial communities from meromictic Lake La Cruz, Castile-La Mancha, Spain - LaCruzMarch2015_19m | ecosystem: Environmental > Aquatic > Freshwater > Lake | place: Spain...
GCTGGGGGCGGGCCACGAGATGTATCGCCTCATGGGACGCGAAGGCGTTGCCTGCGACAAGGTCTGGATTTACGGGAGTCTGCGCGCCGCGACAACCAACAATCCGCGCTGTGAGGTGCGGTGGGGCTGGCACGTCGCCCCCACCCTGCTGGTTGCCACTGGGGGCCGACAGGAAACCTACGTCATCGACCCTTCGTTGTTTCCGGGGCCGGTGACTCAGGCGACTTGGGCCAGCGTGCAAGGTGACCCGTCCGCCCGTTTGGTCCCAACGGTCGGTGCGATCTTCTACCGCTCATCGAGCGGCGCGACTCAAACCGACCCGAGCTTTACGCAGACCAACAGCGTCCTCGCTACGTATCGCGACAACCTACGGCTGCGTTCGGTCGGCTCCGACGGACCGCCGCCCTATCCGGCCTGCCTGCCGAGTAAGACCGGAGTCCAGTTCTACGGAACCCTCGGCGCCGGCGTCACCCACTCCTGGTTCACGTTCGGCTGGCCGGCCAGTTGGCATGTGATGTGGACGGTCGTGCCCCTCACCACCTGCCCAGGCGCACCGCAACTCAAGGTGCGTATCCGCGTCGAACGTGCCGATGCCAACAATGCCACCTACTGGATCGTCGTCACCAACACCACGAATGCAACCGTTCGTTTCGAGGGCCGCTACGACATTCTCAGCCGTTAGATCCCAGTACCGCCACTCCAATGCATCCCCGGTGAGGAGTACTCCCAATGAGAACAGGTATTCAGTGGAGGGGGACGATAGCCCCCAATGCGACGATGCGCTGGTTCACCTACGGGTGGCCGGCGAATCAGCACATCATCTGGTATGTCATGCCGACGACGGTGCGCAGCGGCGGCCCTGAGTTGGAGTGGGACGTCGCCGTGGAGCGCGCCAATTCGAACCAGACAACCTACTGGATCACGGTGCGCAACCTCACCCCCATCAGCGTTTCCTTCGAGGGCCGCTACGCGGTCCTGTCCTGACCGAACGGGAGGAGCTATGCGCATCGTCATCGAGATAGACCAAACCGACAGCGGCGCCGAATCCGGCGCCCGATCCTCGACCGCGACTGTTTACGTCGCGGGGGCGAACGCCAATGCGCCCGCATCCGCGCCCGCGACCACCGCCGAAGCCCCTGCGACCGCCTCCAGCGTGGACCCCATGAGCACCGATGCGGGTGCCGCGGCCCCGCTGACCCCAGACATCGCCAGCGAGCTTCCCGCCGGGCTCTTAGCCCGCGCGGCCGCTCTGAACGCGCTTGAAGCTGGCCCGGCGCCGGATTTCGCGGTCGACTTGGCGGTAGTGACGGTCGTGACGGAGGCGGATAGTCCCCGCGGGGTCTCGGCGCTCGGCGGCGAGTGGGCCTTCGCTGTCCCGCCAAGCAATTTGGAAGAGGCGGTATACGAGGGCGGCGTCACCAACGCCGGCTCGGCACCGGCATGACCGCGGCAATGACCTGGGCTCCCGCCGCCGCGTTATCGAACGACATCGTTATCCCAACCGACCGAGGTGATATCCCATGTTAAAGATCACTGCCGATGTGTTTTCCGGACGCCCGAATCCGACCTGGGTCGTGGTGGACGACGACGAAATCGGCGCCGGCCTGAGCGCCGTCGCCAAGGTCGGTGCCATGGCGAGCGCGAAGGCCGCAACGGAGGGCAAGTTAGGCGAACTGCGCGGCTTCTTCATCGACGTCGCCAGCGACCAACTCGCTGCCGACCACGGCCTTTCCTCGGCGCTCTATCTGCCGTTTGAGCCGGGCAGCACCGGGCCGATGCGCGACTTGGCCGAGCGCCTGGTCAGCCTCGCCTCGGACGAGTCCATTGCCATGGGGGTGGCAGCCGACGGCCTTGAAGAGGCCGAGGCCCTGAGCCCCGAGCTGCTGCGCAGGTTTGTCGGCGGAAGGCTCGGCAAGGACACTGGGATCACCGAGGCCGACGGGAATGCCGCCGCCGCCGAGGAGGCAGCCGAAATGCAGGCCGAAGCCGCAGCGGCAGTAACCTGCTTGGTCGAGTACGCGGCCTACAACCCCGGATTCTGGAACAACGATGCCAACGTGCGCTCACGCAACAACTGCTACAACTATGCGAGCAACAAGCGCACCGACACTTTCGCCCAGCCCGGTCGGGGTTGCGGTCGCATGTACACCACGATCAACTGCAGCGAGGTGTCGCGTGCCGCGCTTTGCGATGGGCTGCACAGGAGATACGTCTGCTTCCCCGACAGCGAGAAGCCGCGCTATCTGGTGGCCCTGGTGGTCGCCCCCGGTCCCGGTTTCGTGGACTTTCACTGGTATCGCAGGAATAAGGAAGGTTTCTGGAGCCACAAGCCGGGCGGTACCGCGGCGAGGAACACCGACAACAGCGGCAGGGTCATCACCGATCCGCAGACCTGCAATCGTGGACCCTATACAAACTTCTGCGGTTACTTCTATACATGCCGTTCGCAGCGCATCCGCTGAGCGGGCAAGGGCCGGCGGGTTTCCGGCACGAACCTGCCGGCGAGCGGACGAGAGGGTTGACAAAATGGATGCACCGACCATGCAAGTTGAAATCGATCTCTTCAGCGGACGGCCCAATCCCGTTTGGGACCTGACTGAAGCCGAAGTCCCGGCGCTGAGGGCTCGCTTGGAAGCGCTACCCGCGGCTGCGCCGGCTACTCTCCCTGATCGCCTCGGTTATCGGGGCCTGCGCGCCGGCCCACTGGAGGTCGAGCCGGGTGTCGAGGAGCCTGGGTCGGCCAACCCGATCATCGCCGTGGAGGTGGGCGGCGGCGTGATCAACGCGACCCGCCGCGACGGCACGGCGGTTTCCCTGATGGACCCCAGACAGTCGGTGGAATGCTGGTTGCTCACCGTCGCGCAAGGCCGCGTGGCCGAACCGATCCGGCAGGCTGCTCTCGTCGACCTGGGCTCGGTCTGCCCTTGAGTCCTCTTCTTTCAATCACGCAAATCGAAGGAGAAAAACCGATGAATCCTGACTTCAACGCATCCGTCGAGCCCGAAACCACCGGCCGCTTCATCGTCACGTTCCGCGAGGGCGCCCACGACGAGGCCGTCGCCGCGATGGAGAAAAGCGCTGGTGTGCGGGATGCGAACCTGGTGAGGAGTGCCGATTTCGCCGAGTCCGGCATCGACATGGACCAGGTTCCCGCCGAGGGCGGCTTGGTTCTCGGCAACCTCGGTATGGCCGTGGTCGACATCGCCCCCGACGCCGCGGGAGCGCTGGCGATGGAGGCCGGCGATGAATCCGCGATCCTCGCGGTCGAACCGGAAGGCATCATGTACGCCCTGAGTGAGATCAAGGGCATGTCCCTCGATTACCTGCGCGGCTTCCGCGACTGCGCGCAAAGCCTTTATGCGGCCGCAGCCGCAGCACCCCCAGAGGACGAGGAGGGTGCCGACCTGATTGACGCGGCGGTATTCGTCGACAGCCCCACCCACACGTGGGGCCTCATCGCCACCAAAGCAGCAGTCTCCAGGTTCACCGGCCAGGGCATCAACGTCGCGGTGCTCGATACCGGCCTGTTCATGGCCCACCCCGATTTTGTCGGCCGCCGGGTCGTGTCGCGGTCGTTTATTTCCGGTGTGGTCAGCGCCAATGACGGCCACGGCCACGGCACCCATTGCACAGGGACGGCCTGCGGCGCGCTCAAGCCGGCAGTCGGGCCGCGCTACGGCGTCGCTCACAAGGCCAACATCTTCATCGGCAAGGTCCTATCCGATCAGGGCAGCGGTGCCGACGGTGGCATTTTGGCGGGCATCGACTGGGCGATCACCAACAGGTGCCAGGTGATTTCAATGTCGCTCGGCGCCAATGTTCCGACCACCACTCAATTCTATGAAACTGCCGGCGAACGCGCGCTGAACGCCGGCTCCCTGATTGTCGCCGCCGCGGGCAATAACGCGAACCGCGCCGCCGGTAACTTCGGCTTCGTTGGCCGCCCAGCCAACAGCAGATCTTTTATGGCCGTCGGGGCGTTGGACGGCAACTTGCGGATGGGCAACTTCTCGGCCCGGGACACGGCACGCGGCGCCGGCAGCCCAGTCGACATCGCGGCCCCTGGCGTCACTGTGTATTCCTCTTGGCCAATGCCGACCCGTTATCGCACCATTAACGGGACAAGCATGGCGACCCCCCATGTCGCAGGCATCGCTGCATTGTGGGCGCAAGCCAGCGGCGCTCGCGGCGCTGCCCTGTGGCAGAGGGTGATCACCAGTGCCCGCGCGCTGCGGCTGCCGATCGTCGATGTGGGCCGCGGCCTGGTGCAAGCCCCCTGAGCCTGCGGCTTGACCTTTCGGTATCGAAGGGTACCTTAGGGCGGAAGAGACCGGACCGCTGGCCGACGCCCCTTCATCGTGAGGGTGCCGAAACCGGCCAATATTGCGAGAGGATCTGACCATGAGCGAAATCATTCCCCCGGAAGTCGAAGTCATCATCACCGTAGCCGAAGATAAAAAGGCAAGTCTCAACCAGATTGTTTCAGAGCTTCGGAGTCGGGGGCTCGACATGACCGGTGAGCCGCTGGAAAACCTCGGAATGATCGCGGGCAAGGCAGCGGTGAGGGACCTGGACCAACTCAGAAGTGTGAGCGGCGTCACCGCCGTTGAACCCGCTGGGACTGTGCATGTGCCGCCGCCGGAATCCGACATTCAGTAAAGCGGTCTGAGCCTTTGCGTTTTGCCGACCGTGTGCCGGATGGCCGTTTGCAAGGGAAGAATAAGAAGAATAAGAGAATAAGGGGCCAGGCTCAATTTAATCCAGAGGGCAACCAATAATCCATTTGAGCCTGACCCCTTTATCCTTCGCCGCCGCCCTGCTCGGTGCCGGACTCGCCATCGTCGGCAGGGCGCTGAATCGAGCTTGCGCACAGCCTGATCATCGTGCCATTGGCGGTGATGGTGGTGGTTTGGCCCCTGGTCCGGCGCATCGCCGCGGGCGGCCCGAGGCGCGCCGTCGCCCAGAAATCACTCAACGCGGTGGCGATCCTCCTGGGCCAAGGCCTGTCGACTCTCTACGATGACACCGACGAGCGCTTGGGCATCCGCATCGCCGGCGTCGTCATCGGACTCGTCTACGCGGCGCTGGTGCTGATGCTGGTGCGCAGGCGCACCGCGGTTCCCGAACCTGCTAAGATTCCCATTCATGGAGATACCGATGCAAGTTTCAGTAACCGAGGCCAAGGGGCAACTACCGGACCTGGTGCGACGCGCCGAGGCTGGAGATGAGGTCATTCTGACCCGCAACGGTCATGCAACCGTTCGTCTGGTCCCCATCAAGACAGCGCCGGACAAGAAGGCCCGGCGGACGCTGTTAGAGGCATTACGGGCGTCCGCGTCCCCCACGGCCGGGCCGAGCGCTGCGCGTAGCCAGGGTTTTCTCTACGGTGACGATGGCCTGCCGGTATGATTGCGATCGATACCTCGGCCCGGCGCATCGCGCAGGCTTATGAGCGGTAGGGAAAAGGCATAAACCCCGCGGCCCTCAATTTCGGGGACTGCTTCGCCTATGAGGTAGCGAAGGAGCGTGGCTGTCCTCTGCTATTTGTCGGCAACGACTTCGCGGGAACCGACATCGAAGGCGTGCTTTGGGTTTCGTATTCTGTCCGCGGAACTCCCGTCGCCGGCACTCCCGCTTCCTAGCCCTCTGGAGGCGAGATATGAGTGACTGGTCTTCCTGCCCTGCCGTAGAGCGCGACCCTCAAAAGGTCAGCGGCGCATGGGTTTTCCGCGGCACGCGAGTCCCGGTCTCAGCCCTGTTTGAAAACCTCGAAGATGGGGCGCAATTGTCCGATTTCGTTGCTTGGTTCCCTGGAGTCACCCTACAACAGGCGCGCGCCGTACTGGAACATGCAGTGAAAACGTTGGAGGCTGCGTAGTGCGCGTGCTCTTCGATCAAGGCACACCTGCCCCGCTACGTAACCATCCGGAATTCGATCTGAAAGGTGACCCGCGCCTGAGGCCGCGCACCCGGGAGGCCATCGGCCCACCGCCCGGGCAATCACCGCTGACACAGGCAACGGATCTTCTGCGGATACCAACTCGGCGTGATCAGGCGCTGGGGCAGGTTGTGCAGGCGTCCGACCAGATCGAATTGCGGCGCCAGGCGCGGCAGCGCGATGCGCAGCCAAGCAAGGCACTGCGACCAATGGGCCCTGACACCCGGCCTGACGCCGGCCGGCAACGGTTGGCCGAACAACCGTTGCACCGCGAGCAGATAGGCGCGCACCGCACCGCCTTGCCCCACCCGATCGAGCGCGGCGAGCAGGCCCGGCCAAGCGATCCCCGCGGCGCCCGGCAACGCCCGCAGTTGCGCAAACTCCAACAGTTGGCGCAAGGCGCGATGCCCAGCGCGTAAGTCCCCATCAGCCTGATGGTGCAACGCATTATGCAGCAGCCGATGCTCCAGGGATGGCACCCACAACCGCAGCCCGTCCCAGTCAAGCGGCTGCGCTGCGTCGCACACCCGCGCCAGCGGGAGCGCTTGCGCAGGCACCGACGCGGCCAGCATCCCGCGATGCAGTTCCACATAACCGTCGCCGCTGGGATGAAACAGGGGGGCGACATGATGATGTGCGGCATAAGCCGCCGGATCGACATTGGGTGCATCGAAATGGCCGGCCGCCCGCAACACGGCCTCGCCCTGCTCGGCCGGCGCGTTGACCAGCGCCAGGTCCAGATCGCTCATCATGCGCGCCGCCGCCTGCGGGTATTGATCGGGCAGCAGGGCGATCGACCCCTTGAGCAGGAGCGGTTCGATCCCGGCCGCGTTCAGGTAGCGCACCGTGTCACGCAGGACCGCGCGCAGCCGCGCATTGCGCGCGTCATTGAGCCGATGAAGTTCCGCCAGGGCGGCGCGCACCGGGGTCGGCACCGCGTCCAGCCGCTCTCGTGCCGCCAGTACGGCATAGAGGGTGGGGGCCACCAAGCGGGCGGCGGCCAGCCCGTAAATCCCCTCCCAGTCGAGGGCACGCCCCTCCGTCAGCGGGTCCGCGCAATGCCCGACCGGATCGAGCAGGGCGGCGAGATCGGACCAGCGGGTGATCCTAAGCCAATGTGCCATGGGCGTCGTACTCGCGTGAGTCACGGTCATTGAGGAGGTCGCGTACCAGCGCCAGACCCTGGTCGAGGTCCGGATAGCTGACGGCATAGGCCGGCACCTTACTCACCCAGCGTGCCAGGGCCTCGAGCTTGATCTGGGTCAGATCGCGGATCACCGCCTCGGCCTCGATGATGCCTTGCAGCGCCCGCGCGGGCGTCAGCGGCTCGCAGCGGGGCGCCCGGCCGGGTCGAAAGCGCGGAAACAGAAACAGGGCCGGCGCCCGCAGACCGGTCGCCGCCCGCCCGCAGGGCGGCAGGAAACGCACCGACTGGCCCAGGCGCTGCACGGTCGGCGCCTGGGCCAGGTCCGGTCGGCACCCCGCCAACACCGGCCAACTGCCGGGCTTCAGACACAGCGGCAACCCCAGTCCCACCAATTCGCCGTCCGGGGTCACCGGGACCACGTCGTCGCTGAGCAGCCCGTAGCCCGCGGCATTGAGTGCCGCGGTCAGGGTGCTCTTGCCGGAGCCCCCGGGTGCGACCAACAGGAACGCACGCCCGTCGGGCGCGACCAGTCCGCCGCCATGCACCACCAGCAGGCGCTCGCTGGTGCGGCAGCCGAACTCGGTCAGGCCGTGCAGCATGGCCACCAGTGCGCCGTCGTGGCCGTGCCCCGTCTCCCAGACCCGGCCGTTGGCGGTGAAGGACCAGTGCGAGACCGTACCATCCAGAACAAGGCAATCGCTGGGCCGCCCCCGATCGGGCTGGTCCGGGATCGGCAGCGGCACCATCAAGGGAGCAAGCAGCGGGGCGAGGCAGGCGCCCAAGGCGTCATCGGTGATTGCGAGCGTCAGTGTCCGTTGCGCCACCCGCAGCCGCCAGGCCCCGGGCAGTGGCGGCGCGCCGTCGGGCGGGGACAGCGTCGGTAAGGACTGCACCGGCACCGCCAGCCCGGCGGGCGCGTCCGCGAGCAAACCGGCGGTGCGCCAATGTCCGCGCAAATTATCGAGATAGTCGCGGGCCTCGCCCGTGTTCAGCCCGAAGCGCTCTACCAGCAGCGCGGCCAGCGGCGCCGGCGCCCAGCCCGCCGCGTGCAGGTCCCACAGTGCAGCGGTCGCGGCATCCAGCAACCAGAGCCGGCGGTCGCCCGGGCGCGCCAGCAAACGGCTCGTGCCAAGTGTGGTATGGAGCATGATGCCCGGCCCTCGCCCTAGCCGGGCATCTCTGGCAGATCGGTGATGGAGTCCGCCGAGGCACGCGGCGATAGCAGCAGGGTGAGCACCGCCGGCGGGGTCAGGGCCGCCAGGGCGCCGAGTGTGCGCAAGGCCGCGCGGCGCTCGGCATCGATGGGCGCGGCGGCGGCCGGGGTGGCGTCGTCAACGGGTGTGTACATAGCGGTGGTTCTCGTCGGTGAAGCGGTCAGTCGCGGGCAGATGAACGCGGGCGCGCCGAGGCGATCGGCGCGCCCGGCCCGGCTCAGTTACCCAGATAGTCCCAGGTCAGTGAGCGCACCTTGGTGGTGAGGGTGAGGGGGTAACCGTTGGCGTACGCGGGATCGTTCGCATCGATCACCTTGCCGGTCTGCCGGTCGGTCAGACGCGAGCGCGCCAGGATGGCGGGGTCGCCCGTCCAGTGCAGCACCACCTGCGAACCCACCGGAGCGGTGCGCAACTCCAGGTTCCAGGTGCCCGGCCAGCCGTCGGCGGGGCGGAAGTCGGTGCCATAGTCGCCCTTGCGCGGTCCCCAGGCGGGTTGCGGATAGACCAGGGTCAGATAGGGCGTGGCGAAGGGCGCCATGGCGCTGAGGTCCGCCGGGTCATAGCCCGGTTCGGCATCCGGCCATTGACCGAGCCTGGCCTGGGCCTTCCAGCCGGTCTTGGGGGCATCGACCTTGAGCTGGACCACCCAGGCACCCGCCGGCAGGTCGGCGGCGGCGGCGCTCGGGATCAGCGCATCCAGCCAGGCCAGATACCAGGGCCGCGCCGACGCGGCGGCCAGCGGTGCCGCGAACCCCGTCGGCAGCGCGCCCAGTTGCAGCGTGGAGGCCTCGGCGGGGATCAGTAGCTCGATGGTCTGGTCCGTTGCCCCGGGCAGCACCTTGACCCAGAACGCCTTGAAATATTGCAGGTTGCCCGGGCTGGACAAGGCGTCGCTCCAGTATTGGAAGGTGTTGCCATTCCAGATCCAGATCTGATTGGACAGGACCGCGGGATTGGCGACAGTAGTCCCGATGCCGGCCGCCTCACTAGGGGTATAGATGGTGCTGCCATTGATCCGCACCCGCACCTTGGACCAGTCCACATCATAGGGGAAGGGATTGCCGATCAGCTTATAGCCGGTCGGATTACCGACGGCATGCACCGGCACCACCACGCAGCCGTTGGCCGACTGGCAGCCGGTGAGGCCGGTGGTCACCGGGGTGGCGCTGCCCGTGACGGCGAGCTTGCCCCCGGCCGGGGCCGCCAGGGTCTTGATCCAGTAGCCGGCGCCGGACTTGAGCGCACTCGGTTTGGTCAGCACCCGATAGGCGCTCGCGGTGAGCGGCAGGTCATACATCAGCCAACTGCTGGAACCGTAATTGGCGCCGACCAGGTTGGCCGTGGGGCCGTTGCCCAGTACGTTAGCGACGTCGGCCGGGCCGGCAAGAGGCTGGCAGGGCAGGGCCAGCATCTGCCATTGGCCGATGGGGAGGGCGATGCCTGGACCGCAGGGGGCGGCGGCATCGGTGATCCCCGCGGTGCTGTTCTCCCCGCCGCTGGCCTCGGTCCAGAACAGGTCGGGCTGGGCCGTGGCCGCCGACCCGTCGCTAAAGGTCACGCCGGATGAATAGGCCTCGTCGATGCCGGCGGAACAGCCGACGTCCTGGGTGCTGGTACAGATGAAGATGGCGCCGCCCAGGCCCTGACCTGCAGTGCCGACAGCACCAGAGGATCCGCCCTGGAAGGCCCTGCTGCCGGCGAAGCTCACGTTCTTCAGGACCAGGCTGCCGCGTTTGACGAAGATGGCGCCGCCGAGGCCAGCACCGCCACCGCCGTAGAGGCCAAGGCCGCGGCCGCCCCCGAAGCCGCCGTTGGTGCCAAGGCCAGAGCTTGCCCCCGTGTCCCAGTTCTCGTAAGTGCTGCCGCCACCGCCACCGCCGAAGCCGCCAGCGGCGCCGCCGGTGCCGATGGGGTCCATGCCGGACATCCCAAAGACGGAGCCGAAGCCGCCGCCGCCGCCGAAGCCGCCGCCGCCGCTTGTGCCGCCGTAGGAGCCGCCACCGCCGCCGCCGAAGCCGCCGTCGCCACCGTAGCCGCCACCCCCGAAACCACCGTTGCGCGAGCCAGAGGTACCGGCACTGCCCCCGTAAGCACCCAGGCCGCCGTAGCCGGCGCGGCCGCCATCGGGATCCGTGCTGGCACCGAAGAGACCGCCGCCACCCCAATGGCTGCGTCCAAACATCCCCCCACCGCCCACGAAACCGCCAGCCCAGAAAGCGTTTCCACCTGCCGCCGCGTTGCCGGTGAGGGCGACGTTCTCGACCGTGACGGTCCCGCCATAGATGAAGAGGGCGCCACCCAGTCCGGCCCCGCCACCGCCTTTGTGGCCAGCACCGCCGCGCGCCATGCCGTTGGCGAGGTTCAGGTTCCTGATCGTGACCGTGCCGGATTTCACGAACAGCGGGCGGTAGCTCCCGCCGCCGCTCAGGGTCCGGGTGGTACTGTCGCTTTGCAGGCTGACATTGGCGTCGATCAACCGCTTCATCACCCCTTGAATGGTAACGTCGGTCGTCAGGGTGATGGTGTCGTTGACGCAGCCGCCGCCGGGATGACCGGAGGGGTAAGGGTCATTCGGCGCCGTGCCGTTGTTCGCGGTCACGATCGCCCAACTGAGGCTGCCGATCGTGCCGCCGGTGCCGTCGTCCGTGGGCTGCGTGACTGAACAATCGACGGCCGCCTGGACCGCGGGACCGGCCAAGGCCAGCGCGACGGCCAGCGCGAGCCGGTCAGGACGGGAGAAACTTGGTGCGTGCATCAGGAATTCCTTTCAATCGGTGAGTCGGCCGGGGAAAAAGGTGCGATAAAAATCGCCGAAATGGTCGCGCAACTCCCGGGCGATGCGCGGTGGGACCGGGTGCGGGGCCGGCGGGCGGATGGCGGTGAAGGTGCGATGCGGGTATTTGTAGCGGTAATGGCTGTCGCTCTCGCCGGGCTTGACCGGGAGCGCGAGCGGGTCGAAGGGGGTCGCCGGGAGCCCCAGCCAGCGGTGGATGTCCTGCATCGCCGCCACCGGCTCGCTCACCAGGTGCTCGAAGACGACGTAATAGACCTGCCGCTGCACCGCCTTCGGGACCTCTTGCAGGGCCTCGATCGACTTGAGCGGTCCGCCGATCAGCCCGTCGGCCGCCAGCAGCTTGTCGGCGCGGGCATAGTGCGAGAGGTGCGCCAAGTGGTCGGGGAAGTCGAGCAGCCGGGTACGGGCGTGCTGCGCCTCGATCGAGCCCAGGACCTGGCCGAGCTCGCGCACGCACACCAGCATCCGGAACCCGGGGTCGACCGCCTGCACCGTCTCGATCTGCGCCAGCCAGCCGCGATTTTTGTCCACCACCCAGGGCCGCTCGGCATCGGCGAACCAGCCATCGACAAAGCCCTGCCAGGCGCGCGGCAGGCGGGCATAGGCGCGCTCGAAGTCCACGTCCAGTTGCGCCAGCAGGAACTCGTTGTCGCTCCACTGGTGGCGCAACTGGATCAGGATCTGGCACAGGGGGGAACTGTGGCCGCAGCTCGCGATCTGCGGGTGCAGGCCGAGCAACTGGCACAGCAGGGTGGAGCCGGCGCGCGGCAGGCCGGCGACATAGATCAGGCGGGGGGGCATGGTGGTTTATACTTGCTATAGGTATAAGTTGCGGTATTATAGATAGCATTTTCCCTGCCGCCCGAGCAAGCTAGGGAGGTAGCCCCTCCTAATCTTTGAATTCTTATGGAGCCATGACATGTACAATTGCG
>Ga0247842_10007314_pt1 | contig 12022 bp, 9 predicted proteins | sample LaCruzMarch2015__3_FD_192411 | JGI IMG/M metagenome (GOLD analysis project Ga0247842, IMG submission 192411) | Freshwater microbial communities from meromictic Lake La Cruz, Castile-La Mancha, Spain - LaCruzMarch2015_19m | ecosystem: Environmental > Aquatic > Freshwater > Lake | place: Spain...
GCTGCCCAGGATGCGTTCGTAGGCGGTCTGTGCGTCGAAGACAGGTGCGGAGGGCAGGATGCCCACAAGCCATATCGAGATGATCATCAGCAGGTTGCAGAAAAAGCCCAGCCAGATAACGCGCCTGGCCTGGCTGTAGCCGTACACCTCGGTAAGCACATCCCCGAAGACGTAGCTGAGTGGGAAAATAACGATGGCGGCCGGCAGGGTAAGGCCGAAAAGTTCGATCTGCTTTACGATGAGGATATTAGAAGCCAGTATGCATGTGATGAAGAGAGCTGTTATAAAGACGAACCTGTAAGAGTAAGACAATCTGCCGGTTACCCCCATCTGACCGCGTCTAAATCCAGTGCTTGCGGTGGAAATACCACAGCATCGCGCCGGCGGTGACCACCATGAAACCGATGACAACGGCGAAAGTAAGGAAATCACCCGATGTAATTCCACCGGGCAGGTGGATGTTCATGCCGTAGATGCTGGCCACAAGTGTGGCCGGCGCCATCATCGCCATGACTATGGTCAGCACCCGCATCACTTCCTGGATGCGGTGCGATGTGAGCCAGTTGCTGGTGTCCACCAGCCCGTCCACCACCTCCTTGCAGTCCTCCAGCCCATCCCAGATCTTGCGGATGTGGTCGGCTATATCGCCGAAATACACGTCCTGGTCCTCTTTAAAGAACGGGTATTTCTCCTTTTCCAGTTCTTCCAGCACAGATATTTGAGGGTGGACAATGCGGCGGAAAGAGATCAAGTCGCGCCGTATCATGGAGATCTCGCGCACGGTCTCGGGGACGGCACGCGCGAAGATGAGGTCCTCGATCTTATCGATGTTGTCCTCGATCCTGTCCAGGATAGGGAAGCAGTAGTTTACCAGGCGGTCAAGCATCTGGTAGAAAAGGAAACTGGCGCTGCGCCCCATATATTTCTGGCGGAGTTCTTCATCGAACATGCACTCGTTGAAAAGCTTGGAAAGCGGCTTGAGATCACCCTTGTGGCTGGTGACCACGAAGTTCTCGCCTATAAAGATATCCAATTCGCTGGGCGTCGTTACGCGGTTGGCCTTATCGAAGACGGGGAAGTGCAGGACGACAAAGAGGTAGGTATCGTAATCGTCGATCTTTGGTCGTTGCACGCGGCTGAGCACGTCATCCAGCGCCAGAGTGTGGAAGTGGAAATTATCGGCCAGGTACTGGACCTCGCGTTCCGTGGCCTTTTCGATATAATGCCAGGTCAGCTTGCCATTGCAGCAGACCGAGTTGATATTACACGAATTTGTATCATTTGTTATTTGCATGGCTATTACCGCAGGGTCGCCCCGGTATACGGTATCCGGACAGGCAACTTTCAATTATAAATCTTCTGCAATTTTATTAACAGGGTCACACTGCGGCCGACTTGTAATCGGAATTACAAACGGCTATATTGATAATCATGGTGACAGGAAAAAACCGGCAGTTATCCATCGGTAAAATCAGGGGCCTGCAGCAGGTGGCAACGCCCTCAGGGCACCTGGTCATGTGTGCCATGGACCACCGGTCAGGGCTGGTAAGCATGATGGAGGGGGTGCACCACGAGGCGCCTGATTACGCCGAAATCGTGCAGATGAAGTTGGATATGTGCACCGCGCTGGGTCCATATTCCAGCGGCATATTGCTCGATCCCGAGTACGGGGCCGCGCAATGCATAGCCTCCGGTGTCCTGCGGGGACAGACCGGCCTGCTGGTCAGTATCGAGGCCACGGGATACCAGAAGGACCCTACCGGGCGGCTGACCGCGCTGCTCAGGGGCTGGAGCGTGGAGAAGATCAAGCGTATGGGCGCATCGGCAGTAAAGATGCTGGTTTACTACAGGCCTGACATCACTAGGCTGGCGGCGAAGCAACTCAAGGTCATAGCCAAAGTTGCCAACGAGTGCATTAAATACGATATCCCCCTCCTGGTAGAGCCCAAGACCTACCGGGTTGAAGGTGAGGCTATTGATTCAGCCGCCTTTGCCCGCGATTTGCCGCAGATGGTGATTGAAACCGCGCGGCAGATCACGGCACTTCCCATCGATGTGCTGAAGGCAGAGTTCCCTGCTGATTTGAAATATGAGCAGGATGGGGAGAAGCTGGCCGGGTACTGCCGCCAGCTTGACCAGGCTTCTGCCGTTCCCTGGGTGATACTCAGCGCGGGGGTGGACTATGACACTTTTAAGCGTCAGGTAACCATTGCGTGCCAGGCCGGCGCCTCAGGATTTTTAGGCGGGCGGGCCATATGGCAGGAGGCGACCGAGATTGAATCGAGGGGCAGCATACTGAGCTTTTTATCAGGGGTTGCAGCAGGGCGGATGCAGGAACTGGTTGAGATCACCGGGCGCAATGCACGGCCCTGGTACAGCAAGTTTGGTCTGAGCGGAGAAAAACTGGCCGATACAGGGGCTGGCTGGTACAGCAAGTATTAGGTTTCGAGATGGCCAAGTCGCTGCTGCAGGGAATGACCCTGCGTAAAACCAAGATCGTGTGCACTATCGGGCCCAGCAGCATAGTGCCTGAGGTTATCAGCAAGTTGCTTGAGGCCGGGATGAATGTTGCCCGTATCAACGCCTCGCACGGGACAGTCGATGAACATGCTGAGCATCTTGAACTGCTGCGCCGCGAGGCAAAAAAGCTGAAACTTTCACCGGCCATGCTGCTTGATCTGCCCGGCCCAAAGGACCGCACAGGTAAGGTAAAAAAAGGTGGGGTCAAGCTCAGGGAGGGCGCTGATTTTATTTTAACCACGCGGGATGTGCTGGGAGACGAATCGCAGGTCTCAGTCGACCTGCCAGATCTGCCCCATCACGTGAAACTGGGGCAGGCCATTTTACTGGATGACGGGCTGATCAAACTCGAAGTTGAATCGATCAGGGCTGACTCCGTTAAATGCAAGGTCATTACGGGGGGCAGGCTTTTTGATAACAAGGGCGTCACCGTGCCGGGGGTGACATGGGAGGTTGACGCCGTGACGGAGGAGGACTGGCAACACCTGGAATTCGCCGTAAGCCACGACATCGATTTTGTGGGCCTGTCCTTTGTGCGCAAGGCTGAAGACGTGATTCAGGTAAGGGAATTCCTGCAGGAAAGGGGTTCTACTGCCAAGATAATTGCCAAGATTGAACGTATCGAGGGGCTCAATAATTTCGATGAGATACTTGAAGCCGCCGATGGTGTGATGGTGGCACGAGGCGACCTTGGCGTACAGATACCCATTCAGCGGGTGCCGATCGTTCAAAAAGAGCTTATCCGCAAATGCAACCACGTTGGCAAGCCCGTTATCGTGGCCACCCAGATGCTGGAGTCGATGGTTGATTCGCCCATGCCCACACGTGCCGAAGCCACTGACGTGGCCAATGCCATCTTCGATGGCGCAGACGCTATTATGCTCTCTGAAGAAACAGCCATCGGGCAGTATCCTGTGGAGACGGTGAAAATGATGTCGTTGATCGCCCTCGAGGCTGAAAACGTCCTGCCATACGATGAGATCCTGGCCAGCCGCGGCAAGGACCTGCAGCCGCTGACCGACGACGCTATCAGCTATGCCGCCTGCCATACTGCGCATCAACTGGGGGCCAGGGCTGTTATTGCCTACACAGCTTCGGGAAGTACGGCCAGGAGGGTGTCAAAGTACCGTCCACGCACTCCCATATTGGCCATAACCGCCATCGAATCCACGCGGAGGCAATTGTCGCTATCCTGGGGTGTGACGGCCTTGAAAGTGGCGGAGCCGAAATTGATCGTGAACATGTTCACGGAAGCTGCGGATGCAGGACGCAAGTGCGGGCTTTGTTCCCAGGGAGACCTGGTAGTTGTGACCGCAGGGTTGCCCATGGGCAAATCCGGGACCACCAACATGCTCAAGGTGGAGAAGATCTGATTGATCGCCACTGTTACCCTTAATCCATCCCTTGACAGGCACGTGGCAGTGGAAAACCTTGTTCTTGACGATACTAACCGCTGGGTAAGCTTCAAGCGTGAGCCGGGTGGAAAGGGCGTCAATGTTTCCAGGGTGGTTAAGGAGTTGGGCGGCGAGACTACAGCATACGGTTTCATTGGTGGGTTTGCCGGCAGGGCGCTAAAGACTATTTTGAAGCAGAAGGGCGTACCCTTCGATTTTACACCTATCAGGGCGGAGATCCGCAGCAACTTCATCATCACCGACCTCAAGACACATTGCCAGACCAGGATCTCTGCGCCCGGCCCGAAAGTTTCTGCAGGTGAGCTTCAGAAGCTGATTGATAAGGTGACATCCATTAAGATAAAGCCACGCTACATTGTTTTGGCCGGAAGTGTACCGCCCGGTGTGCCCTATTACATCTACAGGGATTTGATCCAGAGGATGAAGGGATTGGGCATAATCACCGTGCTTGATGCAGCCGATCTCTGGCTGCAGGAGGGCATCAAGGCCAAACCGGATGTGGTCAAGCCCAACGTCCGGGAGGCGCAAACTGCCATGGGAGTGGAGCTTGCCACCGAGGAAGATATAATTGGCGCCGTCAGGACCTTCATTAACGGCGGCGTCGGCATCGCAGCGATATCGCGGGGAAAGGAAGGAATGATTATAGGCGATAAAGATACTCTTTATAAGGTCATTCCACCCAACGTAGAGGTCATGAGCACAGTGGGCGCGGGGGATTCTGCCGTGGCGGGGTTGGTTTTCAAGCTCAGCGCCGGGGGCAGCCTGGAGGAGGCCTCGCGCTTTGCAGTTGCGGCCGGGACAGCGGCCACGCTTACACCCGGCACCGAGCTCTGCCATAAGCGCGACGTAGAAAGGTTGTTACCCCTGGTAAAGGTGGAGAGGTTATCGGTTTAGCCGGCGAGTTTATAGCACTGTTTTCGTGCCAGCGCTGTTGAAGAAGAATACTCCTTCGAATGCATAGGCCAGGGTGGTAGCGTACTTGAGTCCGGAGCAATGAGATATGCTTGGGCTAATACTGCCCCCAGCTATTTCCATGTCGCGTCCAAGTTATTACCATTAGCCTTTCATACAGTCCTGTTAGAAGGCAATTTTATAGAATTGACCCATTCTAAGCAGTCCAACCCAGTTCCTTCCTTCCGTAGACTTTGCGTTAAGTGCTATGTTCCGGACAGAAATCTTTGTGGATGTTGATTATACTGAACGGTCGTGACTTGAGACGGCATGTCGTCTATTCAAGCTTTATAGCAATATCACCCGCATTAGTTGACGGTATTTTTACAGGCTCTTTATGGCTATTATCAGTATAGTAGAGTCCGTCTGGCTTGATAATGACTGTAACGATACCGTCTTGCGATTTAACCGGGGAAATTTCGGAGGTATCAATGTTCGGCCATTCTGTGATCTTCTTACTGACTATATCAACAACCATCGTTTTCAGATCCGAACCAGGTCCATCCCTATATATGATCCTCTTCCCGTCTTGCGATACTTTATAGTCCCACGGAACCCAACCAGCATTAAAATTTTGTTGCAGTCTTACTATTAATGCAGGCTCTTTTCTGTCTATCGGTGTGGTAAGAATTGACCAAAGCCCGTCTCCTTTCGAAGCATAAGCAATCTTCGTGCTGTCAGGGAACCACTGTGGGCTTACATCCGATGCTACGTCCCCTGCAGTCGTGATATTCGTAATACCACTCCCGTCTGGATTCATAATCCATATGTCATAGGCCACATAACGACTCCCGGACTGTGTTTTTGATTTGCTAAACGCAATTTTATTTCCATCAGGTGACCATGCTGGGAATTGATAGAAAGGCCCAGCGCCGGTTATTGGAAGAATAGGCCTTATATTTGTTCCATCAGCGTCCTTCAAATATAACCACGTATTACCAAAATCTGTGTATTTTTCGAATACAATTGTTTTACTATCCGGTGACATGTCAGAAGATCTGCTAATTCTTATTAGCCCAGAACCATCGATATTCGTCGAATACATTATACCCTGGCGATCAAATATCACTTTCAAGGAGGTGGCTTGATCAGTCGCAGCCGGCACAACTTGAGTAGTCTTGATATCACTCGACTGTGATAGTGACGTGTTGGGGGTCGCCGTCTTTACTACAAGTGTGGAACCTATCTCTTGGTAGAGTTCCAGATTCTTGGGATTCCTCGCACCGCAGATCATGATAGCATTGCCATCCTTTATTACGCCCGTGACGGCAGCCTTGACCTCAAACATAGAGGCAGATAGCAGGATGACATTGGCTTGCGTGCCATCGGCCAGAGAGATCGTTTTTTCGTTATCAATGTTTGGTGATAACGATATACCAGTCGAAGCGATAAGGTCCTTAAGATAAGTAATAGCGGCATCTCTAAAGTTTGTGGCCGGTCGTACAGCAATATGGACAAAGTCACCGCCGGGTCCCTTGGCATAGAATACACCACCCTTCAATGTGGTTGGTGTGGGTGTCCATCCGGCAGGGTATGCTACCGAAAATTGGTAGGTAGGATCATTATATTTCACAGCGTCAAATGTTGTTGCTTTCTCTACGATTTGTGGGGATACTATCGGAGGTTGGAGAGTAGCGGGTGCGATTGCCTGTGGTGCTGGTGGCACAAGAGGGGTAGTTGGTAGCACAGACTGGGTCTCTGGCTGGCATGCCACTAAGAGGATTAACACCATCAAGGTTGCTATTACATATTTCATCACGACCTCCAATATATAAGAATGTCGTATTTTACATCAATTCCTGACGGATTAGAAGTGGCTTGATAGTGGGTACGTGGTGATCATTTCGAACGTAAAATGATAAGAAACGGTGGATGATGTTTTTAATTTCGTTACCCGAATGTTACCCGAAATAGGTAGGCCGCCTGGATAATTAAACGTTTTCTTCCTTTCAAACATCAGACCCTGTTGGACTGGGCGCTATCGTCATCTTACTGTTGACTCTATTCTTTAACGTAAACGATCGCATGACCGCCATCGAACAAAAGCGGGCTATGTAGAAAAACCAAGTGGATATTATTCGAACGGTAGGCTTAATATCAGTCCGATTTACCTGTCAGAATACTGACCTGTAATCCCCGACCTAAATGACGCAGTTTTGGTGTTCACTTCCACCAAAATTCCCATGACTGTATAATGCCAGCTACAAACAGTCGCAATACATCTGTTTCTGTTAAGGGCATATTTTGATGCGTGAGGAACCAATCGATTTTATCATTTTCCATTGGGATAACAGTTAATTTGCCTTCTTGATTGTCTTTAGCATATCTAAAGTAGTCGTTGAGAACGGTTTGGTGTCCACTATTGATATCCGACCTCAGACTATATTGATATGCCATCTGGAAAGCCAGGAAAATCCCCCTCCCATTGTAATTATTCTGACCAACCCTGGCCTCATTTATACCTTTATCCCATTCCCCCCTACTTATATAGATAAACCCTAGGTTGACGTGGGTCCTAGACTGCGGATCCAGTTCTATTGCCTTTGTCAGATCCTTTATGGCTTTGTCGGCTTCATTTTTGAACGTATAGGCAGCCCCGCGAGTTTGATAAGCTTGTGCAAGATTAGGGTCTGCATCGATAGCCTTGCCGCAATCCTCAATAGCCTCATCCAACTGGCATCTGATACCATAGGCAGCCCCGCGGGTTTGGTAAGCTCTGGCGAGCTTTGTATTCACCCCTGATAAGGCAAGTTTGGGGTCAATATCTATTGCGTTAGTGTAGTCAGCGATTGCATTGTTATAATCGCCTTTGATACCAAATGCTTCACCTCGGTTGCTATATACCGTAGCAATCTTCGTATTTAGGCCAGACTCAGCAAGAGTCGGATCCAACGCTATTGCCTTAGTAAAATCAGCTATGGCTTTATCGTATTCAGCCGCTGCACTATATGCTTCCCCTCGGTTGCTATATGCCGTAGCAAGCTTCTGATCAAATTCTATCGCTTTTGTGAAATCAGCTATGGCCTTATCATAATCCGCTTTCATTTTATAGGTATTACCACGCTGACTGTATGCCGTAGCGAGCTTAGGATCCAATTCTATTGCATTATTGAAATCGATAATTGCATTGTCATATTGCCCCTTATTTAGAAGTGCAGACCCGCGGCCATTAAATGCCGATGCGTATTTTGAGTCTCGAGATATGCCCAGATTGTATTCAGCAATAGCGTTATCCCACTGCTTTTGTTCCAGGTAAGCATCGCCCTTGGCTACTTGTTCTTGCGCCGGGCTCGCGCAGCCCAAAACTAACATCACTGTCGCCAGGAATGCACAAATCATTGGTGTAAGCACTCTCTTATTTCTCATAGCCACCTCCTATAGTAGTTATTTATTTATTGTGAACCGCATCCTATGAATGGGCAGAAATAACCATTGTCATCGTAATACATCCGAACCGCTCTCAATGTCCGTTATTATAGATTATCTGAAGGAAATAACAACTTGCCTAACTTGCCATATTCCCATCCCCTATAAAAAGGAAATATTAGCGGCAATGTTACCCCATCCTTTACCGCTACGAGTGATCACCACTTAATTTAAGTACAAATCCGCCGGGCTTTCAATTCGACAGGGAGTTTGTTAAAAGATGTGTTAACCTGGTTCATAGAACTGTTTTCGTACCAGCGCTGTTGAAGAAGAATACTCCTTCGAATTCATGGGCCAGGATCGCAGCGGACTTTAGGCCGGTGCAATGAGAAGCACCCAGTTTTTTGATATTGAAACGCTTTACGGCATCGATTGTTGATTGCAGCTGCTCCTTGTCCGCGCTGATGAGGTGCGTGCCGCCGATTACAGCATAAATCTGCTTGATCCCCGTGACCTTCTGCGCGTGTAACAGCGTATTGACAATTCCCCGGTGCCCGCATCCGAGCAATATCACCAGACCCTGTACGGTTTTAATTATGATCCCCAGGTCGTCGGCCAGTTTATCGCGGACCTGTGCCCCGCCCTCTTTCACGTGCAGGTCCTTGTCGATTTTCTCAAAGTCCACGCTAATCTCCACCTCGCCAGTGGTAAGCATGTTCTCGCTAAGCTTAACCGGAGCCTTTGACAGGTTGAAGCGGGCACCCAGTGCTTCAAGTTCTTCTCGCTGGAAAGGGATGCCTATATGTTTCTCGACAAAGTCCTTGATGTAAAAATGTTTCGGGGCGAAAATATCGGGATGGGCAATTACCTCGATCCCATCCGGGCGTTTTCCCGAGCCCTGCACCAGGGCCAGGACATCCTTAAGGCCGCCGGTATGGTCGTAATGCCCGTGGCTGATGACTATTTTATCTATTGTGCTCAGATCAACACCCAGTTTCTGGGCGTTATCTATGACATGCCTGCTGGGACCGGTGTCAAAAAGGACTTTCAGGCCATCAGCTTCCACTAATAGGCTTTGACCCCATTCTCCGTAAAGCGTCGGGACACCCGCTGTATTCTCAACCAGTGTGGTGACTGTTATCGGCATTATCCACCCCCGAGTTTATTTACCGTTCTGATAGCAGGCGAACTAATTCGCTCAGGCTTTGAAGTGACTCAGTATCACCGGATTTTCGATCGCGGTCGAGGTGGTAGGCGCGTATGCCTATGCTGGCCGGCTCAAGGAAATCGAACTGCCGGTGGTCTCCGATATGTACAACCTGCCCGGGCTCTACACCCAGGTCACGGCACATGCCGGCCCAAAATTCAACGGTCTTAACCTGCTGAAAATCGGTAGTCGAGGAGTAAACTGCGCTGAAATGGTGCTCGATGTCCCGCAAAAGGTGCTTTAAGAAAGGCCGCGGCGATCCAGATGCGACACTGAGCTTATACACCCCGTCCAGCTTTTTCAGCACTTCCTTGGTTTCGGGGTAGTATTTGACCCTGGGCTGCAATCCCTCCATGGCGATATCTGCCTGTCCGAGGTCGAAGCGGGTGAACCAGTATTGCACGTCGTACCAGTCGATATGCTGGTCGCCCAGGCTGTCATACTCCTGTTTTATCTTCCTGGTGGCTTCGGCAAAACTCAACCCCCACCTCTCAGCATAGCGCTGCGGTATCATCTCGAACCAGATGGCATAGCTGAAATCAGTGGTCACCATGGTTCCTTCCACGTCAAAAGAGACCACCTGGATAGCACTACCAGCAGCCTTCATGTTTTCCGGTTGTATCTTATTATTTTCCATCATATAACGGCGGCAAGATGATTTCCCCGCTTTGTAAACAGGCGTTACAATTATAACAATATGGACCTGGACAAACTTAACAGCTACTACTTTGAGACGGGACCTATCAGGCCTCCCAGCGAGGCTTACTCACTCTTGATCCGTGCCACGCGCAATTGCCCCTGGAACCGCTGCTCTTTTTGCCAGACCTATAAAGGCCGAAAATTTGAATTGCGCCCCACCGAGGACGTGATAAAGGACATCGAAACGGCCAGGGCGATTGTGGAGGGCATAAAGGAGCTGGGATTGAAAAACGGCTTCGGCAACCAGCCGCGCGAGGTGGCCGCCTATGTGCACAGCCTTGTTACCAGTAACGACTCCGTCAGGCAGGTATCACTCTGGCAGTGGGCAGGAGGCAGGTCAGCCTTCCTGCAGGATGCCAACAGCATCGTCATGCGCCATGCCGACCTGCTGAAAGTGGTATCAGCGCTCAAGGACAACTTCCCCGACCTGGACCGTATAACGTCCTACGGCAGGTCAAAGACGGCAGCCAGGAAAAGCGTGCAGGAGTTCACCGAGCTCAGGCAGGCCGGGCTGTCGCGTATACATATCGGCATGGAGAGCGGCTCGGACTCCGTGCTCAAATTCGTAGATAAGGGGATGACTGCGGATGACCATGTAAAAGGTGGCCTAAATATCAAGCAGGCCGGCATAGAGCTGTCGGAATACTACATGCCGGGACTGGGTGGCAGGCAATGGTCGGAGGAGCATGCGGAACAGTCGGCCAATGTCCTCAACCGGGTAAACCCCGATTTTATCAGGCTGCGGACGCTCATGATGGGCGAGACCCTGTCTCTCTGGTCCAGGGTGGAATCGGGTGAATACGATATGCTGACCGAGGACGAGATCGTAAAGGAAATCGGTGAATTTATCTCCAGGCTGGATTTCACGGGCGAGTTGAAAAGCGACCATATACTCAACCTCCTGCCTGAACTGGAAGGGAAATTCCCGGAGGCCAGGCAGCATTGTCTGGATACCATTGAGCGCTACCTCGAGATGCCGCTCAAAGAGAGGCTGAATTACCGCGTAGGAAGGCGGGCCGGGGTTTACGAGAAGCTTAACGATATCTACGATGCTGCCAAGTACGAAAAGATAGATACCGCCATGCGGCGCGTGGGAGCAGATACCACAGAAAAGGTGGACGAACTGATTGACGGCATGAAGAAGCGCTTCATTTAAACGTAAAATTATGATAATATATTCTGCCCGGCCGGACTGTATTTCCGGCCTCCCACCGTGTTGAATAATACCTGCAACCAATTGACGGTTGCTGCGTTATAAAACGGAGAAACTAAAGGAGAAAAATGAAAAAATTAATCGTTTTAGCCACGATCATAGCCGTATTTGCCTTGCTGCTGCCGGCATGTAACACGGTGCGTCCGCAACTCCACCCGGTGGCGGGTACATTTGTAGAGTCCCAGCTTGGTGAGAGCGCGCAGACGCTTAACTGGATAATTGCCACCGACGGCGGCGCCTCCAGGCAATACGCCAGGTTCATGGTGGAACCCCTGGCCGTTTTCGATAACCAGTACAAGCTCCAGCCCCGGTGCATAGCTAAAGCCGTGGAGGTATCACCGGACGGCCTTGCATACACCGTCACTATCAGGGATGACCTGAAATGGAGCGACGGGACAAAGGTGACGGCTGATGACTACGTGTACACCATAAACGACATCATGCTGGCCGACTGGCTGGATTGCGCCGATAAATCCAGGTGGCAGGAAACGGTAGGCGGCGATGTGATGCCTGTTATAGCTGAAGCTGTGAGCGGCACGGTTTTCAAGATAATGCGCAAGACCGCCGACCCCAACTTCGAATATGCCATATATGACCTGATGCCTTATCCCAAGAATATCGCGCGCAACTACGCGAACAGCCCCGATGAAT
>Ga0247842_10007317_pt1 | contig 12020 bp, 7 predicted proteins | sample LaCruzMarch2015__3_FD_192411 | JGI IMG/M metagenome (GOLD analysis project Ga0247842, IMG submission 192411) | Freshwater microbial communities from meromictic Lake La Cruz, Castile-La Mancha, Spain - LaCruzMarch2015_19m | ecosystem: Environmental > Aquatic > Freshwater > Lake | place: Spain...
ATATTTTGACTTGAGGACGAGGTAATAGGCGTTCTTGACATTATTCACCACCGTAGTGATCTGATTTTCCACATCTTTCCGTGATGAATCGAGGTTGAGACTGGCCACATCGACCCCGTCTTCCCGTTTCCCGAAATCATAGATCTTCTGGGTAAGGGTAAGGGTATTATCGCCGTACTTGTATCCATAAAGGTTGTTGATGGGAGGGATGGGGTCACCGGTCTGCTTGACGGCGTTGTAGCTGGTAAAAGATGAAAAGGCATCCAATTTGGGGTAATATCCCGATTTTGCCTGCCCCAGTTGGGCCTCATTGGCCTGGGTGGTATAGAGGTACTGCATGATTACCGGCTGATTCTTGACGGCGATTTCCAGACATCGCTCCAGCGTAAGTTCCTCCCCTTCCCGGATCAGGGGCTCCGCTGCCGGTGCCTCACCAAAGGAGATGAGCAAGGTTACCCAGAGAATCAACACCGACAAGTATCTGTTCATCCGAAAATGCGACTTCATGATTTTGAATCCATAGACTATTATCACTACCCCTTAAAAAAAGGGTTAACTATCATATCGGCCATTCCTTTGTCAAAAAAAGTATCCCTTGTTATTGTTCATGATTCCCGGCTTTCGCCGCGACGACGCCCTGATTACGATTTTCTCCGGGCCGAAATATTCGGTAGAAATTCAAGGCTCTCAGTCCATCGTTCCTTTCCGAATTTCACCACCGCTGAGACCGGCGCATGGTATTACCTCGGGTTTGCGCCCCCGGTACTGTTGATCGGCAGATAGAACTATTCTGTCGTTCAATTCCGGCGCGACGGCCTTAAAACCGATATTGCCCTCAATAATCCGTGCCAGATCAACCGTGTTTTCCTTATCTCCATGAACGACAAAAACCTGTTTTATCTTCCCGAAACCGGCCAGCCAGTTCAACAGTTGGCAGGCGTCGGCGTGGTTGGAGAAGAGATCGAACTGCATTACTCTCATCTTTACATCCTTCTCTACTCTGCCGGCGCCTATACCGCCCTCCCCTTCGCTCCGAACAGGAATTCTGACCCTTTTCTCCCCGGCAAGGAGCCTTGCCCCCAGAGAACCCGGGGCCTGCCAGCCGACAATAGCCAGGAGATTATGGGGATCCTCAATCATTTTTTCAAGATGCTGCGGGGCATTGCCATGATCCAGCATGCCGCTCGAAGTTACATAAATCGCCGGTTTTCCTTGTCCATGCGCGCGGTGGGCCTCTTCCCCGGAAACATCATGGAAACCGGGAAAACGGAAAATATCATGGCCATCATCCGTGAGTTTGCGGGCTTCCGGATGGAAATATCCACCGTATCGCCCATAGATCCGCGTTATTTTCCTTGCCATACCGCTGTCGGCGTAAACAGGCGTCTGCTCAGGAATAATTCCTTCCCTCTTCAATCTACCCAGCATGAACAGGACCTTCTGGGTACGATCAAGGGTAAAGGCCGGGATCAAAACGCTTCCTCCGCCTTCCAGGGTCTTGCGTATCTCGTTTCCGAATTGCGTCGTTCGGGAATCCTTCCCAGGCTGGAGTTTGGTAACGATCACGGGTGTTGTTTTGCTCCCGGTTCGCGGTGTCGTTCCGTAAGTCCCCTCAACAATAACAAAATCTCCTTCCCGGATGTCAAAGGGCGCCTTGAACAGGGGTATGGATGTATTGCCCATATCGCCGGTAAATACAATTTTAATGGATTTTTCACCCTCCTTGCACCAGATCTCGATCATGGCCGAGCCGAGGATATGGCCGGCATTCCGAAAACGGACGGTGATTTCCGGAGATAGATCAATTTTGCGATCGTAGGAAAGGGACATAAAATTCTTCATCATCGCCGCAATATCCTGAGAACCGAACAGGGCTTCCGCTTCCCGGTCCGCATAATCAAGACTGGCGCCCAGGAGTAAGCGGGTAAGGGCTTTTGTGGACCCAATGCCGACTACCCTGCCCCGAAAACCATTTTTATACAACAGGGGGATTCTGCCTGCGTGATCGCTATGGGCATGGGTCAGGAGCACATAATCTACGGTGGACGGATCGAAGGGTAAAAGATTATTACGGAAACGATCCTCAGGGCTCATGAATAAGCCGAAATCAATGAGGATTCTGGATTTTCCCGTCTCCAGGAGACAGGCGCTGCCCCCGACTGTCCGGGCAGCGCCCAAGAATTGGAGGGAAGTCATCGCCTGCGCCCAGGAAGGCAAGGCCAAAAGCAGCAAGATAAGGGTTGCCGACAACACCCGCCGCCATTGGATATACGCAGCGCCAGCCGCACGAACCCTAATATCGCTACCGACGTAATACCAGGCAAGCTTGGGGCATGGTTCAGACTCCGAATTCATCCAGTTGGATTTATCATGGGGAAACGAATCATACATTTTTTAACGACGGATCATGACCTTGGTCTGACTGGGGGAAATCACGGAACCTAAAGCGTTAAAGGGATTGCCGTTCTGAACCGTCGTGCTCCCCATGAAGACCGCCGCCGCACCCTCGATGAATAGGACGGTGCTCCCCTTCTTGAAAGCGGCGGGGGCCATATTTTTGTTCGATACGACCCCACCCAGGGCACCGGGCTCATTTGCCCGGCTCTGAGAAATCTTCGATTTAATTGTCACGGCCTTGGCGCCGTCGAAAAAGACCTTTTTCGCGACGGATTTTCCGTCCGCGGCGGCCATTTGCGCCAGATTCGTATAGGGCACAGGGACGGTGGCGGGTCCCACCACGGTCTTGCAGGCGTCGGGAAAGGCCGAGGCCATCCCTTTGGCAATAGTGCATGCGAACATTTTTCCCCCCCATATCTACGTCATGTTCAATAACTAACAATTCCGACTACAGGTGCAATGGCGTACAGTGTTCAAAAAAGGTTCGCTTGAGATTCGCATTCTGTAGGTCCGTCTCACGGAAAACGGCCTTGTAGAAACTCACAGCGAACAGATTGGTCCCCCCCAGATCGCAGCGGGTCAGGACGGCATTCCGCAAGGAGCCTTGAAAGAGATTAGCAGCGACAAGCGAGGCTCCGGTAAGATTGGAATAGTTGAACCGGGCGTTCCGGGCGCTGGCCCGGTAAAAATTGCTGCCGACTAATTGACAGTTCATGAACAGGGCGTCGTCCATGCGGGCCCGGATAAAAAGACATTCCGCGAAGGTTGAATCCTGAAAAGAGGCGGCCGTCAGTTCTGCCTGATGAAAATCACAGTTCCGGAAGCTCGCCTCGCCGTTGGACCGAGCCCCCGTCAACTTTGTCTCGATAAATTGAGTCCCTTCTCCCATGGAGCCGTGAAAGGAAGCTCCGGTCAGATCTGCCTGACCGAAGGCGGCGTTATCCAGGCGGGCGTCGCTAAAATCTGCCCGGGACAGCCGGCAGCGGTGCATTTGCGCTCCCGTGAGATCGGCGCCGCTAAAGTTGACCGCCACCCCGTAGGCATCCTCGCTGTGGCATCCTTTCAGCACGGCGCCTTCAAAATTAGCCTCGTCGAGGCAGACGTTCTTGAAGGACGTCTCCTCCAGATTCGCCCCGGCGAGATCTGCACCGGCTAATTGCGTCCCCGTCAGGTCCGCCTTCTTCGCCTGCATGCCTCCTGCGGCGACGCCGCTGAGGATTGCCCCCTTCAGACGAGCCCCGGAGCAATCGGCCCCGACGAGGACGGCGTCGGTCAGATCGGCCCCCGTAAGGTCGGCCCCCCGCAAGTCGGCCTTCTCCAGGATTGCTTCCTTGAAGCGGCCGCCGGCTAGGCGGCAGGCGGACAGGTCGATCCCCGTGAGATCCAGACCGGACAGGTTTTCCCCCGCCGCGTACCGGGCCAGGACGTCTTCGCGGCCCAGGGAGGTCTTCGGCGGTTCATGCGGTTGTTCCATCTCCGTCGGGATCTCCTCTTTTCCTCCTTCGCCAGGCACCGAGGCCTTCATGGATGATATAATATCGGCCTGATCCTTCTCAAGGGCAGCCAGAGCTGAACCCATGCCGAGAACCATCGCGAAGAGTTCCGTGTTCTCAAGACCGGCCTGCTTCATGTCTGCAACGATCTCCTGGAGAGATTTTATGGGCGGCGCTTCAGGACGGGGGGGGAGATTGTCCAGGTCGATGCCCGCTTGGGAAAACGTCCGTTGGAGCTTTTCTTCGATTTCCGCCAGAAGATCCTCCGGCTTTTGCAGCATCGCTTCCGGGCCGAGACCGGAAAGGGTATCCGGTCCCGGCGGCGGCGCAGGCGGCGGCATGTTGATCCCCGCCTCCTTCAGTAGACGGTCCAGTTCTGCCTCATGGGCGGCCAGTTTTCCCTCCCACTCCTTAAGGAGGGCTTCAGTATGGGCGAAAGACGCCGCTTCCATACTCTCTCCGGCCTTGGCTGCGGAAGCGATGACCGTTGTCCCCGCGGCGGCCAGAGTCGCTGCTAACGCCGCTCCGGAGTCTTTTTCACCGCCAGACGGTTGTCCAAAAGGGGGCGCCGCCATTTCCGGTATCGCTGGGGTGACAGGCGCCGACGCCGTTTCTTCCCCGGCGGCGTCGGCGATCATAGCTTCATACACGGCTATGGATTGAGGCTTTTCGTCGAGATGCTCTGTAAAGGCCAGCAAGTGGGTGAGGTTGTCGGCATCTTCATTGCCAACAGCGATCATGGCGTGCCAGATGGCGATTCCCGTTTCCAGATGGGGAAATAGCCATATCTTGTCAAGGTGCGCCGTTTGTTCTTCAAAAGCGGGCAGGTCGAATTTAACGCTCCGGGCAAACATCCGCATCCGCACCCCCGGCAGGGCCGTCCGGATATAACGCTGCGTAGGATGCATGTTTTCCAGGACGATAGATTCGTTACCATGGAAATAACCCTCTTCGAGGCGTTGGTCCTTCGGGGCGGCATAGGCCGCACGGAGGTCAAAATCCTTCGGGAGATAGGGCCAGTGATGGATGAGCCAGTCTTCATCGAAGGTTCCGTTAAGTTTCCTGTCCCCGTCGTCCTGACCGATGGCTTCCGGTCCGGCGTAGTCGAACCCTCTTGGTCTATAAAGTTTCCCGGGGGCGCAGACCAGGTCGGCCGGGTCCTCGACGTTGGGAAGTGGCAGGTACGTCTTTCCCGCAGCGTCGGTGAGCTTCGCCATGCCCTTCCCCCGTGGGTTCAGGGCGCTGCTGGGCCCCCCGAAGGCGTTTTCCCAGGAGATGTCCATGGCCGTGAAGGGGATGGGATCAGTGATACCCGTGTAGACCCCCGCCTGGGTATTCCAGCGACGGTCGCCGAAGACGTAGAGGGACTTTTTCAGGTTGCCTATCTGAAACGATACGGGACAGGCGGGAACGGGTTTGCCGTTGGGGGTATAGCAGCGTGCCCGCAGGATGACCACACCTGTGGGACGGGGAAAGCCCTGATCGATATAATCGTTTTTACCGAGGGAGGCTTCCACCGCTTCCCACAGCTCATCCTCAGTGAGTATCGTACCTGGCCGGGTGAGGGAAAACCCGGCCAAGGCGGCGACAAGGAGAAGCGGCGCCCCACGGTAGATGTAGGTCCTTGTGATGAAGGACAGGTTATCGTCCTTGATGGTTTTCATGGCGGGTATCTCCTTAACCCATGGTGATCTTGCCGGACTTCTCGTCGATCTTCATGTATTTGCCGATTTTGCCCATGCCCTTCCATTTCATGCCGATACCGCTCTTGTCGAGGGTGAGACGCGCATCCCCGTACTCGAAGAAGACGGATTTATCGGCGACCTGCGCGAGGCCCTTGCCGCCACTTTCGATGGTGATGGCGTCCTTCTGGATTACAACCGCATATTTCTTGTCCTTATGACGCAGGAGGATATCGTCTTTGACGGTTAGCAGAGCGCCGGCGGTCTTTTCCACGGTCACACCGGTTTGTTCGCATCTGACCGCGCTTCCGTCTATTTTTGCCATTTCCGCTTCATTCGTTTTGGCGACAAAGTATGTCCCCCCCGTTACATTGGTCATGCTGGCTTCTTTTTGATCTTGTACTATCAGTGAGACGTCTCCTGTTTGAGACGTCACTATGACATCGTTTTCTCCCGAAATGCCGATGGAGCCGGCGCCTTCACCCCTCTCTCCCATCGCTTTGATGTTGATGTTTTGTTCCGCCACGATATGGGTGTCCTGCTCACTGTATGTCATGATCGGGCCATTTCCCGATACCAGGGTTATGCTCTTGTCGGTGGCGTCTCCTTTAAACCAGCCCTGTTGTATGACAACCCCCGATCCTGCTTTGCCGGGAGCATTCCCGCACGCTACCTGATAACCGCTGTTCTCAAGAATCTCTCCCCAGCGCGGAACCTTCTCTCGAAGGCCTTTATTAGTAATGGCTTTCTTCATCCAGCGGCTGAGCAATACGGGAGGCAATAATTTAGCTACAATGGCCACTATCGGCATGAGAATCCCCATCGTCGCCGAAAATACGGACGCCTTGTCTGAGGGATCCGGCGCATGGCCGGATGCTTCCTCAATGCTCTGGGCGCCAAGCGGCAACATCCTTTTTATAATCACGTCGCCCACCGTGTTGCAGGCAGCCTGCACCGGAAGAAAACCGGTCAGGCCTACCTTCTGGAACATCTGTATTTCAGAGTGAATCCCTTCAGCCCCTGCCACTAATGATCCGGTCGTAGTGCTTACCTGCCAGTTGGTCATGGTGGACATTCCGGAGCCGGCGGACGATGAGCTGTCGTTTAGCATGAGAAGGCCGCTCTTGCCGTCTCCTCCGGCCCGGATAACGAGGCTTTCTTTCCCCTCTGTATCGTCGGCGTGAATGCCGCTGCCCCCGGCGGTCGTGAAGCCTGCCTGGGCGGCGTTGCCGCGAGCGACGACGCTGGGATTATCCCTGTTGGGAACGGCGGAGGCGATGATGGGCCGGTCCGGGTCACCGTCGATGAAGGTCAAGAGGACCTCCGTCCCCTTGTGAAGGGGGAAGTGCATCCCATGGTCGGCGCCGACATAGGGCTGGGCCATGCGTACCCAGGCCGAGGCCTTGCCGCCGGGATGGCCCGCCAGATCGAAGGGCAACAATATATGATAGCGGCCATGATCGTCCAGTTCGGCGTATTTACCGCTCCCTTCGGCGTCAATATGGGCGGAGATGGATCCGGCGATGCGGGGTCGCGGCGTCAGCAGCTCCGGGCGGTACTGGACGTCGCTGGGAACAGCTGAAAATTCATTCCGGTAATAGACTTCTTTTTCAGACTCTGACAGGATACTGCCAATACCTGCGGTCAGATAGCCCGCCTGGCTACCCCGATGGTGGACTTCCGTAGTCAGATAAGTCCTATTGTAATCGCCCCGGAAGTGGTCCTGAAGATCGAAGGTAAACCCGGGGGCAAGGTATGGGACAAAGCCCTCTCCCCGGAACTCCTTTTGCCGGCACATGAGGGCTTCGGCGCGGATTTTGGCCAAGTGGTTTCCCTCCTCGGGGGTATGGAAATTTTCGTGGTAATAATAGACCTGTCCAAAGCCGTTCTTCGCAACCGGGGCACTGCCACTGACGTTGAACGACGGCTTCATTTCATTGTATTCCTTAACGAATACTTTTTCGGGGGTAAGACGCTGCCGGCAGAGGAATTTGCCGATCACTTCGTCGCGATGGCCGGTCTCCAATCCCGACGCCTGGTGATAGGTGAGCGCCTTTCCCTGGGGCAGGTCCTGGTGGGCGATAGCCGTATCGGTAAAGATAACCTTTTCGCCCCCTTTACCCTGCTCGAAGAAGTAATAGATTCCCTCCCGTTCTAGCCAGCGGGAAACAAAATCCAGGTGGCTCTCCCCATACTGGCAGACGTACTCCCGGGGCTGATAGGACGACTGGAGGCGGAATTCAAAATCCATGGTCGTCAACCCCCCATCCTTCAGCACCGCGGTGATGTATTCGGGCAGGGATTGACCCAGGATGACCTGATTGTTAAGGATCAGAGAAAGCCGCCGAAGTTTCGGCGCCAGACGGACCTGATAAAATCCCAAATCGTCAACGGCGTGAAGTTGTTCAAATTCGATGGGCATTCCCTGAAAAATAGCATCGTCTCCCTTATCCCGGTGGATGATCAGACGGGCGTTGTGCTGAATCATCTCTTCGAGGGGGATGTCGAGGCGGTCGGAAACAACGAGGATTTCAAATTCATAGGGTTTCGAAAGGCCTTCCGTGCCCGTGAACTTCACAACCCCGAAGGCGTCTTCGGGCAGGGCGCCGGAAATGAAACTGAACTTTTTCTCCTGGGAATATTTCATGGTCGCGCCTCCTATCCGATATCGATCTTTTTTCCGTCAATTCCCATTCTTTCTTCCGCTTTCAAGGAGACGCTATGCCCCTTCATGAACAGTGACTCCCGGACGAGACAGCGGAGGCGCCCGTAACGCTCGTCCGCCAGTTCTTCGATGCGGCTGTAGCGGCGGAGAATCCTTTCGACGACCCGGCCAACGGAGGATTCCAGGGCGCCCAGGGCGGTCTTCACCTTCTCAACCCGGACCTGAACCAGTTTCCCTATCAAAGACAGGGCGTTGATCTCCAGGTTGCCTTCCTTTGCCCGTAGGGAGAATGTCGGCGCGGCGACGTTCACCGTCTCCTTGCCTGCCAGGAGCATTTCCCTGGCTACAACGGTGGCCTGTCCTCCTGCCTTCAGGGTCACGTCTCCGGGGACGTCGAAAACGGCTGTCTTTTTTTCGTTTCGGTCCAGAACGGTCAGGATGTAGCCGGATCCAAGCTCGTCTTCCGCCAGAAGAACCTTATCCCCCTTTTCCGGCTTCAGGAGACATCCCGCCGCCCGTCGCGCCTGAACCAAACCTCCCGCCGTCCGGACGGGATAAATGCCGTCCCGCTCCTTGCCGGCGATCCCCGCGTTCATGGCAAAAAGATCCTTATCCAGCAGGTTTGCCAGAGATTTCATCTTATTCCCTCCCTGAATTGCTTTTTTGTCATCTTGATGGTTGCCAATCCTCGGCGGCGGCCAGATCAGCGTCTGTCTCCACGGCCTGCTCGCGATTCGCCCCGGTCCAGAGCGCTCCGCTTTCCTTGATCCGGTGCAGATTTGTCCTTGTCAGTATCGCGTTGCTCAGATCCGCCCGAGTCAAGTCACCGTGAGACAAATCGGCATACATCAGATTAGCGGACCGGAGGATAGCGCCGGGCAGCACGGTGCGTTGCATCATGGCCCGACTCAGATCGACGCCGGTGAAATCGGCCTTGGGAAAGCACGCCTCGGCAAAGGCGGCCGCAGTGAAAACACCCTTCCGGAAATCAGCATCTTCCCCGCATGCCCTGTCGAAACGGGCCGCCTCGGCCAGGACCTCTTTCAGCTTGGCCCTGTCCAGGCGAGCGCTGCTGAAATCGGCCTGAGTAATGTTGTTTCCTGAGAGAACAGCACCGGAAAGATCCGCCCCTTCAAAGTTTGTCATGAACAGGGTGCAGTTCTGGAAAACAGCGTCTTTCAGACTGGCATCATGGAGAAATGTTTTTTCCATCTTTACGCCCGTAAAGATGGCCTGATCGAGGAATGCCCCGGGCATGCTGGCCCGGGAGATGTCCGCCCCCGACCATGCTACGCCCTTCAGGACGGCGCCGTCGAGGGTCGTCTTGAAAAGGACGGCGTTGGTCAATCGGGCGCCCGTCAGGTCCGCTCCGGACAGATCGGCGTCGGTCAGATCAGCACTCGTCAGGTCCGCACCGCGAAGGTCGGCGCGTTGGAGATTCGCTTCCCGAAGGAGGGCCTTCGTAAGCAGGGCGTTGGCAAGTACGGCCTCTGCGAAAGAGGCCTCGACGAAGATGGTCCCCTCCAGGGCGGCCCGGCTGAAATCAGTCTGGTGAAAGATTGCCCCTGAAAAATTGACACCTTTCAGATTTGTTGCACGGAAAAGGACATTCTCAAAGATCAGGCCGGAAAGGTCCAACCCGGAAAAATCGAGATCGGAAAAATCAAGATCGCGAAAAATACCTTCATGATTGCGGTTTGCGAGGACATCTTCTCTGTTCATAAGCTGTGTCCATCCAAATCTTGGCATAATGATTTGTCAAGATATTCGTCAGCCTCAAGGAGTTCAATCAAAATTGAATACCAACCGAAAGAGTGCAAGCTCGCTAATATCACCGCATGCTCCCTTTCAGGAAGCTATACGTACTTCGCTACAACTACCTTTTGAAAAAAACAATATCCACTATTTCCGGTCGAAATCAAGCATTTTTCTCAAGGTTGACGTTTTACTGAATTCAGGAAAGAGACTGGTAAAACAACTGCAAATGGAAAGTTTTGCGGATCAGGCAATTGCATCATTATCCTTGACACATCAGCCCCCTGCACCTTATAGATCCCAGACATGGACATCTCATTGAAAAATATGGAAACGAACGATCAACGGCAGCAAGGCATAAAATCCCCAGGCGAAACGGCAGATCTCTTTCAAACGCTTACGGAAAAATCCGTGGCCGGTATCTACGTGGTTCAGGACGGCAAGTTCGTTTTTGTCAACGCGAACGCCGCCTACTACGCCGGCTATACGAGGGAGGAACTTATCGGTAAAAAATCTGATATCCTCGTGCGCCCCGAGGATCGGGAAACGGTCAGAAAAAACGCCCGCATGCTGCTTCAGGGCAAACGGATTTCCCCCCATGAATTTCAGATCATCGCCAAAGACGGTCAGAGACGCTGGATCATGGAGACAGTGGCGTCAATCTCATATGAGGGCAAGCCCGCCATTCTAGGCAATTCCATGGATATCTCCGACCGCAAGCAGGCAGAAGAGCGAATCAAGGAATCGGAAAATTGGTACCGGACGGTCTTCGAAACTACGGGGGCGGCAACCATGGTCCTTGAGAACGACACCACCATCTCCTTTGTAAACAATGAATTTGTAAAACAATTCGGCTATACCAAGGAAGAAATCGAAAACCGGAAGAGCTGGACTGAATTTACCTATCCCGATGATGTGGAAGCCATGAAAACCTACCATTACCTCAGGCGCATTGATCCCCAGCTTCCCCCAAAGAATTACGAATTTCGCTGGTATAATAAGAAAGGCGATCTGCGTAATATTTATCTGTCCGTGGATCTGATTCCGGGTACCACCAAGAGCATTGCCTCGTTTCTGGACATTACCGACTATAAGGAAGCCGAGGCGGCCCTCAAAAAACGGGGAGAAGAACTGGAAGCAAAAACCCACGAGTTGGAGGAATTAAACGCCGCCCTGAGGGTCTTGTTGAAAAAGCGGGAAGAGGATAAGAAAGAATTAGCCGCGGATGTTCTGTCCAATGTGAAGAAACTTGTCATCCCTTACGTGGATAAGCTAAAAAATCACATTACGGATCCTCATTTCCGGGCAGACCTAAAGGTTCTCGAATCTAATCTAAGAGACATTGTATCGCCCTTCTCACATACCCTTTCTTCCCAGCACATGAATCTGACGGCCCGGGAAATCCAAGTGGCCAATCTCATCAAGGAAGGAAAATCAAGCAAGGAGATTGCCGATTTTTTCAGTATCTCCCCAAGCGCCGTCAATATCTGTCGCCATCGCATTCGTAATAAACTAGGTCTGAATAAGCAGAAAACCAATCTCCAGTCCTATCTCTCGTCTTTTTCATGAATTACATTTATTGTAACATTCCTGTTAATATCTTTTAATATTGATTTTTTTGTTTTTTCAAACTAGTCATTCACCATCATTGATAATTTTTTGTCCGTAGACCTGATGCCTGCTGGTTGTTTATTTGAATGAGTGTCATATTTATTCGCTGTGCCTACCAAAGGGGCCGGGGAACGCCACCCCGGTCCCGCCTCTTTCTCAAAGGGGGCGACGCAGACCGAAGAGAATCCTTAACAAAAAAGGTACTTATATAGTGGCAGAACAGATCGATAATTGGCGAGGGAAGCGCAACAAGCATGTGGGCTTTTTGCAGCGCCATCAATGAAATCATTCATAAAACTTAACAGGGAGGGAATTTCATGAGTTTTAAAGAAGAGTACAGCAAGAAACTGGTTACCCCTGAAGTGGCCGTAGGTGTCGTCAAATCAGGCGACTGGGTCGATTACGGCAATTTTACCA
>Ga0247842_10007320_pt1 | contig 12017 bp, 17 predicted proteins | sample LaCruzMarch2015__3_FD_192411 | JGI IMG/M metagenome (GOLD analysis project Ga0247842, IMG submission 192411) | Freshwater microbial communities from meromictic Lake La Cruz, Castile-La Mancha, Spain - LaCruzMarch2015_19m | ecosystem: Environmental > Aquatic > Freshwater > Lake | place: Spain...
TTAAGTCATTGACTTTCATATTAAGAAGTTAAGTGAATGGCTATTTATTAAGTTTTCTTTCTCGCACTTGTCCTTTGGGTGGGGGAGGTAATAACTAAAATCTAAATCGAGCGAAGAGTATTTTTCATCAGAAAAATATTGAAACTAATTAGGTTAGTTTTCCTAACCCCCCATAAATTCGAGCATGAATGGAATGAATGACTCCTGAATTTTTGAGAGTGGAGAGGTCGAGCACAATCATGAGCGAATAAATTTGAGGCAACCCACAAATTTACCGAGCGATTGAGGAGCGGAGAAGTTCACAAAACAAGCGGGGGTGGTCGGGGGCGGAAGGAGGGCTTTCGCCAGTTAATAGTATTTCGAAAAAGTTTTTTATTTACACAAACCGCACACTTCTAACTCATCAGAAAAGCTATTATCGCAGGTTTGATTATATCCGTTATCGCAGAAATCCTTAATAGTTGCGAAGGTTGATTTTCCTTTTCCAGTACAATCTTGTGAACAGCCACAAACACTTTCTACATCCTGACAAATGCCATCACCACAATTAGAACATACTCCGCCAGGAAACCCTGTTTCAGTTCCAGACCAGTAGCATTTGTCTGCAATTGAAAGGCTGTCAGAAGTGTGAACATTATCTAAACCTGAGCAACATTCCGTTGGATATCCTTGCTCATTGAATCTAATATCTTCTCCTTGTTTTCCGCAATTCGTTGTAGTTCCATTTCCAAAATAAAAATAAATTCCAGAAACAATAAGTAAAACAACTACAACGACAACTCCAATGAGCAACCCTTTTTTCATGTGGGATTAAGGATTTCCGCCTTTAAAAAACTTTCTCCAAACTAGGGGAGCTTGTTTTGTGAATTGACACTAATTATATTAGTTTCTCCTTTTCTCGTGAGCTTCCTCCAATTTTCAGAGAAAATTGAGAGCTGAAGCGATAGAGCTAAAAGGACGAGTGAAATTAGAGTAAATTAGGGCGGGGGATGGTAGTGCGAGGCGAACAAAAGTTTATTAATTATGAATTCTCTGTAGTTACATGGAAAATTTCGAAAAAGCAAAAAAAATAGCCAATGAAATAGTCGATGAGGATTATAAAAATCTCCCAGAGTTAAGAAAGCTCTTAAAAGATATTTTGAGAGAAAAGACACAGAAAGATTTTGACAAAATTGGAAAAAGAAAAATACAAGGATTCTTAAAATTTTCTGAGAGTCTTTCTAAAAGTGATGAACTGACAGATGTAGACAGAGCTTTCTTAGATTTTTATTTTAATGATAAGCCAATAAAAAGTTTCTTTTTAGAAATTTCAAGAGAGATAGATGGAGATAAGTTAAAAGAGATTATAAAAGAAATTCATGACAGGGGTGCTTTTGGAAGTAGTGGGGGCAGAGAATTCATGTCATTTATAGCGGAAACAATTTTTGTGAGCGATTGGTGGGGGGATATGACCTTAGAAAGCGACAAGAAAGATTTGTATCTAGATATAAATTTTCACCACGAAATGGAAAAGCCAGAGGTGGATTTGTTTATTATAGGTATGGGAAAATTTGAGGCTCTGATAGAAAAGATTTCTAAGATTCTTAAGTGAGCACTGCCATCGGGTGGGGGTTTGGCAAATAACTAATTTCACGAAGAGTATTTTTCCGCAGAAAAATATTGAAACTAATTATGTTAGTTTCTCGTTTTCTCGTGAGCTTCCTCCAATTTTCAGAGAAAATTGAGAGCTGAAGCGATAGAGCTAAAAGGACGAGCGAAGATTTAGATTTTAGCAATTTCGTGGGTGGGGGAAGGACAAATCTCTTAAAATAAGAAAGGTTTGTGATGAAAAATAACCTGCCACAAAATTGCAATTATTAAAACTACTATTGGTGAAATATATCTCACAACAATTTTGACATTCTTTGGTTTAAACTTGAATCCAATTTTATCCAAATAAAATCCAATACAAGTTAAGTCATTTTTCTCTTTTCCAAATTGAGCTTTAGTGAGAACACAACCATTAAATACAATGTATTGGATTTGCAAAATAATTGCGCCTATTAAAATTAGCCACCAAGAAAACAAAAACCAAGAGCAATATAGGATTAAGTCGAGAATTATATGTATCCAAAAGATATAACCAAACATTGAGAACTGGTTTTTGTTTTTCATAGGATAATTGATTGATTCAAGTTTTTAAATGTTATTAAGATTTGTCCTTCGGGTGGGGGCGGTATAACTAAAATCTAAATCGAGCGAAGAGTATTTTTCCGCAGAAAAATATTGAAACTAATTATGTTATGCACCCCGACCCGAATTTTTCGAGCACAAAGCTTTAGCGGAGTGCATCCTGAAAAATTCTGGATGGAGGGTCGACTGAATGAAATGGAGAAGAAGTAAAAAATAGATTTGTGGCGGTGGGCAAGTTGCCGAAAGTGGTGTAACTTATTAGTAGTCATAAATAGAAAGATTTATAAAGGGAATTTTATTAAGAATATTAAGATGGCACAAAATCAAGGAATATTAGAAGCATTAAGAAAATCATATGTATTAGAAGATTCAAGAACTGCACAAGTTGTAGATGTTCTTGTAGATGTTGGTGGTTTATCGTTGGAACAAAATGTTCAAGGATACAGACCAGTTGAGAGAGAAGAGGCCCTCGCTTACAGAGAAGGATTCAGATTACGGCCTCTTAAATTGAGAAACACACCAGTAGTAAGGGTTACATAAATCTTTCTCGTTCATTCGGCAACTTGCTTTTTATTAAATAACAAAATTCTTAGAGAATTTTGCAAAATAGGGGAGGGTGGACGGGGGAGAGACAAATCTATTTTTTATTGTGCATAACCGTTCATAGACGAACTTTGGGGTTACAAGCCATGCGGGGCATGTTTATTGGCTTTTGAGAAGAGCTATGACTGCTGATTTTGTTCTCATTCTTTAGTTTCAGCTTAGTTATTTATACTATTTTGCATTTTGCTTTTAATGGATATTGACGAATCCATAAGAAAAGAGTGCGAGAGAAGAAGATTTTCTGTACGAACAACTGAAACTTACCAAAAATGCGTTTATAACTTCTTTAAATCCTGCCTTAAGGAGCCAAGGAGAGTAACCAAGAAAGACATAAAAGAATTCCTTGAAAACTTGTCTGAAAAATGCTCTGGAGGAACGGTTCATGTTTATCTTAATGCAATAAAATTCTTCTTTGAGGATTGTCTGCATAGAAATATGCAGATTAACATAAAATACTGCAGAAGACCGCAAAGACTGCCTTTTGTTTTATCTAGAGAAGAGGTGTTTAAATTAATTGATTCTATTAAAAATTCTAAATATAAATTGAGGGTCTCTTTAATGTATGGTGCTGGTTTGCGTGTGAGTGAGTTAATCAATCTTAAAATTAAAGATTTGAATACCGAGAAGAATTTTGGTTTTGTTCGTGCCGGGAAAGGAAATAAAGATAGGATATTTATTATTCCCGAGAGTCTTAAAGATAAAATTGAAAAGCTAATTGCTGAAGAAAATTTACAGAGAGAAGATTATTTATTTTTAACAAATAAGAGAGAAAAATATTCTGTTCGTTCGCTTCAGGTTATTGTGAAAAGAGCTGCGAAATTAGCTGGACTGGATTGTAAAGAAATTCACTGCCACACTCTCCGCCATTCGTTTGCGACTCATTTAATTGAACAGGGACAAACGGTTTCGGAAGTTCAGGCCTTATTGGGGCATAAATCTCCAGAGACGACATTTATCTACATTCATACTGCAACTCCCAACATGATAAAAGTTAAAAGCCCGCTTGATTTTTTAAGTTTGTAAACAATTATAAATGAGTTTTATTTCTTAGAGATATGAAATTTAGAGAATATACAACAAGTTCTGGAAAGTTAGTTTTAGCTGGAAAAAGTGCAGAAAACAATGAAGAGCTTGTTGAACAAGTTGGGCAGAATGAATATGTTTTACACACAGCCATGCCTGGCAGTCCATTTGTTGATATTAAAGCACCAATGGACGAGGTCAGTAAGATTGATTTGAAAGAAGCTGCTATTTTTTGCGCAAGATATAGCCAAGATTGGAGAGATAGAAAAGCAGATGTGGCAGTTGATGTTTTTATTGGAAAAGATATTTCAAAAGAAAAAGGAATGAAAACAGGTTGTTTTGGTGTTAAGAAGTCACAGAGCATTGTTGCAAAGAAAATTGATATTGAGGGTTTTGATAGGGCGGGGGGATTAGTGTGATTAGGTTTGGATATTATTAATTATTCTTTATGACGATTTGGGGCGCGTTTGTGGTAGGGTTTTCTTTATGAGATGGGATTTGTGGGTTTAACCTGTTTGGTTTTGAATATTTAATTATCTATTACGAAATCTGAGGTGCGTTTGTTATTCTTAGCCGATTGGTTCGGTAGAAGATAAGGTTTGGTCTTGAATTATGTCACCTAGAAATTATCGTTCACTCTCTCTATTTGTTTCACCTTAGCAATCTTGTGAGTCTTAGCCGCAAAGGATGGTGAGAGTTTAACCTGTCTGGTCTGGCCTGGAAGACTTTTAACAAGGATGTTGAAGCGAATGAGCAGAGCGAATGAGTGATTATATCTTGCAGAGATAATTAACAACGTTCCATTTAGGGTTGGGTGGAAAAAGTTATCATTCTTGCAGAATGGGATTTTCTCTTGGGCGATAAAATATCGCAGAAATTATCATATATGCTATAATCCAAAATAATATGCTTGCGATTATTCCCCATAAAACAAAGGGAAATGAGCAATTGGTATAATCAGAACTAGATGTTCCGCATGATGTAACCTTTATCGGAAAGGGCATTCTAAAATAATTTACTCCCCCAATGTTTGAAAAGAAAACTAATATTAATTGAATTAGAATAATTAAGATAATAATAGTAATCACCTTTTTTATGCTTAATTTAAAAAATTCTCCCCAATCCATATCAGTCAGAGGTATTAAGTTATATATAAATTTGTGGGTGGATTTAAAAACCAAATATCACTTATAAAAACATGATGCGAGAACAGGCAATAATACAGATTGGAAAGAACGGAGTAAGTGATGGAGTTCTGGAACAAATAACAAACATACTTAAGACCAGAAAGAGCACAAGAATTTCAATGCTAAAGACAGCTGTTTCTAATAAAAAAGAAGCTGAGGCAGCTGCTGAGAAGATAATGGCGCATATTGGCAATGGATATAGATTTAGATTAATTGGTCATACAATGGTTATCCATAGATTTTCTGGAAATGAGGATAAGAAATAAAAAACCAACAGCTTTATAAAGCATAATCTTTGAATAATAATATAGGTTCAGGTGTTGTTAACTCAACCGATTTAGTATCGCAAGATACGCCTAATTAAAAAAATTAGACAAAATCTAATTTGAAGAAAAACATGATAAAACTAATGTATGCACAAGATCCAATTGAATTTAATAAGACTCTAGCTGAAGCTTTGAAAGCTATTGCAGAAATCAAAGCACCTGAATGGAGCTTATATGTAAAGTCTGGTGTATCTAAACAAAGAATTCCAGAAGATCCCGATTTCTGGCAGAAGAGACTTGCTTCAATCTTAAGACAACTATATATCGAAGGAGTTGTTGGTGTAAATAGACTTAGAACAAAATATGGTTCTAGAAAGAATAGAGGAATGAGACCTGCAAGATTTAAGAAAGCTTCTGGTAAAATGATTAGAACAATGTTGCAACAGGCAGAAAAAGCTGGCTTGGTTGAAAAAGTCGACAAGAGACAACACGGAAGAAGATTAACACTAAAAGGAAGACAATTATTAGACTCAATTAAAAATCCAGTAAAGGAGACTATCTAATGGCATCACTTGTTTCAAAGAAAAGAAAGCTTGACAAGGCTGGAACACACACAAGATGGGCTCCATTTTGGTCTGTTATGAGAAAGTTTGGAAAGGGCAAAAGAGTTCATCCTTCTGCAATTACTCATGTTAAGAGAAACTGGAGAACTAGAAAATTAAAAATTAAACCAAGAAAGTTAAGAAAGGACTTTTTAGGATAAGGACATGGCTGAAGAAAAAAATAAAGAAAATAAAGAAACTGTTGAATTATCTAGAGAGTATGTTATAAACTTAAGAAGAAATGTTATAAAAGCTCAGAAGTACAGAAGGGCTAAAAAAGCAATACTTGTTTTAAAACAATTTTTAGCTAAACATATGAAAGTTGAAAACAGAGATGTTTTGAAAGTTAAAGTTGATAGATACTTAAATCAGGAAATCTGGCAACGAGGAATTAGAAAGCCATTAATGAGAGTTAAAGTTAAAGCTGTAAAGAAAAATGGAATTGTTTATGCTGAACTTGCTGAAATCCCAGATAAGGTAAAGTTTGATATGGCAAGAGATAAGAAATCCCAAGAATCTGCTGAAAATATTAAGAAAACAATAAAAGAAGCTGAAAAGAAAGAAGAAAGTGTTGAAGAAAAAGTCGAAGAAGCTGAAAAAGAAAAAGCAGTTGGAGAAGCTGAAGTTAAAGAACAAAAGTTAGAAGCTAAACAAGCTAAACATGAATCTAAGCCAAAGCAACCAAAGCAACAGCAGATTCATAGAATGGCTTTACAGAAATAATTCTTAGTTAGATAATAGCTCTTTCGAAATAAGCTTTTAATCGCAATAATTCTTTTAAACTGTTTTTTCTCCTAGGTTTAATGACCCTTGTTCATAAACTGGTGAGTAGAGTTGCGGCTATTGGTGCATCATTTTACAAAAAAGAATTTGAAAGATTTGTAATGGCTTGTGAAAATCCCACTAAAGAACAAGACAGAGTTTTAATGGGAATTGTTGAAGACAATAGGAGAAGTGATTTTGGAAAGAAACACGACTTCAAGGGAGTTAGGAATGCTGAAGATTTTCAGACAAGTGTTCCCCTGGGAGATTATGACTCTCATTATCCTTGGATTGAAAAAGAAATAATGGGAATAAGTGACCAACTCACTTCACTCCCAATTGAAAGATTTGCAACAACTTCTGGTACAACTTCTGCATGTAAATTTATTCCAATAACTTCTAGATATGTTTCTGACTATAAAAAAGCTACTGCTCTTTGGAGTTTGGGAGCACTTCTAAATCATCCTAAAATCGCAGGAAGAGTTTTGACTATTGCATCTTCAATGAATGAAGGAGTAACTGAGGGAGGGATTCCCTATGGTGCAGTTTCTGGTTTAATGCAAAAAAAACAGATTGCTGTTGCTAAAATACTGGGGGTTGCTGGTCCTGAAATAAGTTCTATTAAAGATATTGGAGAAAAAAATTATGCCATTGCAAGAGTCGCACTTGAAGAAGACTTAACTCACATACACACTGCTAATCCCCTTACAATTCTAAATATTATGAGGACAATAGATTCTCATGCTGGAAATCTAATAGGAGAGGTATATGATGGTGTTAGTATTATGGGAAAAAGAAAGCCAAATAAAAATAAAGCAAGAGAATTAGAAAAAATGCTTAGTGCTGGTAATTTTAGTCCTGAAAATTATTGGCCCAATCTTGCTCTTGTAGGATGTTGGACTGGAGGAACACAATATCTTTTTTTAGAGCAGTTGAGGAAATATTTTCCAAAAACTCCCTTTAGAGATATTGGCCTTTTGGCTTCTGAGGGGAGAATGACAATTCCACTAAAAGACGAAACTCCTTCTGGAGTTTTGGATATTTCTCGTTCGTTTTTTGAGTTTATTCCTGAGAAACAAATGGAAAGTGATTGTCCTAATGTTTTGAAAGCTGGAGATTTGGAAGTTAACAAAAATTATTTTATTATTTTAACAACTGGCTCGGGATTATATAGATATAATATGGGAGACTTGGTTAGAGTGACTGGGTTTTTTAGAAATACTCCTGAGGTTGCATTTTTGGGTAAAGGGGCCCATGTTTCTAATGTAACTGGAGAAAAACTTACAGAACATCAGGTGATTGGCTCCTATAAATCTGTAAGAAAATCCAGAATGCCTGATAAATTTATTTTGTTTCCAAGAGTTGATGATGGAAATGCGAGGTATGTTATTGCGTCTTCTTTTGGTTTCGATTCAGAAGATTTGGGGGCCCTTGATAATTCTCTGAGAGCATCAAATATAGAATATGATTCTAGAAGAAAAGCAGGAAAACTTGGACCACTGGAATGCATTAAAATGAGAGAAGAAGATTTTGAAGAAGTTTCTAAAAGAAGATTAATTCCTGGAAAGGAAGCCCAGTTTAAGCATAGATATATTGGAAATTTAAATATGCTTTAATTAGGACTTTAGCACAATAATACTTATATAACCTGAATTTTACTAAAATTCTATGAACCAAAAAATAACAAGGAGGAAATTAATAACAAGAGGAGGAATTGGTATTGGCCTATTGGCTATTGCTGGAACTGCATGGTCATTAGTTTCTGCTAGAATAGAAGAAAACATGCTTCCAGAAATAAAGGCTTCAGATAGAACAACTTCTGAAAATCTAAGAATAATAGAAAAAGCTGCAATTGATTATTATATAGAATTTTTTGGTGGAGGGGCTGGATTTAGAGGATATGTGGATAGAATGGTTGAGTTAAAGATGCCGCTTAATCCTGTTAAAAAAAATATTGATTTTCATAGAAAAAAAATACTTGAAGAACAACCAGAAATAGGTGCAAGAAGTCTTGAAGAATTAGCAAGAGCAAGAGTTGTTTTGGCATATACTGATTTTCATAAAATACCAATTGAATATGCTGTTCATTTCCCCTCTGGCGAATTACCTCATAGTGAAATAGAAAAAATGGGTTTAGAAATGAGAACTCATCAGAGTAGGGCAGGAAAACAATTATTTGTAGACTATAATCATCCAGATGTTGTAAAGTCTTATATGGCATTTGGTTTAGATAGGGTTAATTTTTATCAGAGAGTTATTGCTGCTAATATTAAAAACCCCAATGGTGATTTTAAGGTGGAAGTAAGAAAAGCTTTTACAAAAGAAGAATTCAGACAATCACTTGTTAATTATGAAGAAATAAGAAAACAATTTTATGATAGTTTAGCACAATCATTGAGAGATTACAAAAACGAAAGTAGTTTAATTCTTCAGTCGGGAGTTAGAGCAGTTGGCCCAATTGTTGTAAATCTTACAACTGGAGAGAGTGATAGAATTAATATGGAAGAACTAAATAGAATTTTCCCAGGAAAATGAAAGTTGAACCATTTATTTTAGATGCGGTAAGAAATCTTTATCTTCCTGCTTTTAGACATATTGTTGAAGCAGAACTTTTTAGCTCTGATAGTGTTGGAAGATATTCTGCATCTAGGGAAAACCCTGTTTGTTCAGCAGAGTTTCTTGTTTCTCCTGGTTCTTATATGGTGAGAAAAAATGAGTATGCGGGGTGTGTGGATATTCAGGCATGTATTGGGCAGATAGTTCAAGTAGCTTGGGGTCAAATGCTAAAAGAAGGATTGGTTAAATTTGGAAGTGTAGAAGATTTTATCTCTAATGGTTTTGATATGATGTTTTCAATTGGTTCGGCGCCAGATATGAGGCATAAAAGACAGATTCCAACAAATCAAAAATTTCCAGGGGTCATAAGATTAGACAAATTAAAAGAATTTGAAAAAGGAATTATTGTTGAAACAGAATATGATTTTAATGATAAATCCTGCATAGGAAAATCAAAGTTCTATCTAGAACATGTTAGTATAGCACAATAATACTTATATACACTTTTTTCTCTCAAAATTCATGGATATGGACACAGTTATGGCACAGACCAGAAATATGCATACTTTGGCTAGGTTTAAATCTTTGGCATTAAAACATTTTAAGATGGAAACACAAGAGTTTAGACATTTAGATGTGGGACACAATAAGCCGTATCATATCAGGATGATGAACAATGTAGCTGCAGGATTTCCCCATGCAAATTTTGTGTATTATGATAATTCTGCACCTGAAGGAGGAGATATAGATAGAGATAATGTTAATGCTGATAGGGGTAGTTTATGGGACAAATGGGCACAGATACTTTTTGGAGTTTCCCCTGAAAAAATTGCGAAAAAAAGACTTGTACTTCCAAAGAATCTCACAATTACCAGTTGTCCTCGTGGGGAATTTAATTCTGCTACATACTTATGGACTCTTCACGAGTTTGAGGGTGATGCTAGAAAAAGTCTCGAGGGGGTTTACGGTTTGCTTAAAGTTGGTGGAAGAATAGGGATTATGGATTATGCCCTGGGAGATTTGAGAAGTCTTGCTTCCAATGAATGGGAAGGAGCTATTACGAAATTATTTGATTCTGGAAATGAGCAGGTTGTTTTAGCTAAAGAAGGAGTAGAAACTTGTGTACAGATGCATAGCCAATATACTCCCGAAACTCTTGCGGGGCTTGTTGAGTCAGTGGGTTTTGCCCCGATTCCAGGAGCACAGAAAATTGAGTATAGAAAATTTAAAGAAAAGAAGTATCCTAAAACCTATATGGGCTTTTGGGAAAAACAATGATTACAAGAAGAAATTTTTTGAGTGGACTAGTTGGAATTGTTTGTGGTGCATTAAAAATTGATGCAGTTGAAACAAAAACTAGACAACAAGAAATAAGAGAAGCGAGTGAAGGTTACCTCAAAGGATTTTTAGAGAGTTATGTTGACAGAATGGCATCCTGTTCCTTCGGAGATGAAATGAAAAAGAACATAGTATATTGGGATGGGCATATTGATGATTGGAACAGAGATCCCAAAAATAAAGACAAACAAAAGAAAAACGGCAAAGAAGTTGTTGTGCAGGGGTATTTTGATATTTATCAATCTTGTTTGGATATTGCATTGAAAGGTGTTGGTAAACCAATTAATGAAAAAGAAATTGAAGCTCTTGGTGCTAAAGTTGTTTTAATACATAGGACAATGGCTAAAGATAGTTATTTATTCCAAAAGAAAAATGAAGAAGTTGATGGGGCCTATGCAAAATGGGCAAAAGACAAGGTTCTAAGGTTTAGAAAAATTATTGCTGCAAATATCACAACTAATTCGGCTGATTATGCTACTATGTTTAGAATGACTTTCAAAAGAGAAGAAGCTGAAAAAGACTTTTGGGATAATCAAAATAAAGTTGAAGAAGAACTCTATAAGACATTTAAAGATTCTTTATCTAATGGAGCATGGTTTTTTGGTGGCGGAAAAGTAGATGAAACTCAAGAGGAAAGCAAAAAGCTTAATTTTGCAGAAATAAGAAAAATATACTCTTCTAAATAAGTATAATCAAAAATAGATATCTAATTATAATAATATTTTTAAAGTGTTAACTCAATTGACTTTTATGAAAAGATTGGGTGGTGCGGGTCTTGTATTTCTAATTAGTTGTTTAAGTGGATGTGTAACTCCATTTGGAATTTCTGAAGATAAAAAAAGAGAGGTTCTAAGTCAACTTAGCTCAATGAATTTAAAAGAATATTCTGCAATGATTGAAGGATTTGGTGCAATGGGTGTAATGAAAGAATTAGAGCCCAGTTTTAGATATCATGGAGTTATTGGATGTGCAACTGCTGGAAATGCTGAAGCACAATTTGAATTAATTGAGGAAGTTTATCTAAGATGGCCAAATGCATTATTTGACATTGATGCACATAGTATGGGTGCTGGTCCTGCTGAGGAACTAGCAAGATTATGCAACAGGAGAGGAATAAAAATAAAAAATATGAGGCTCTATGGTCCGTTTCAACAAATTAGAGTTCCTGCTGGTGTTGAAAATTTTATTGAGTTTAGAAGTGATGACGGCTATGCTTTTCAGGGACCTGCATATACTCGCGGAAATTTAGAATCTCAGGAAACAAGCTTTAGTGTTAGAGAATTACACTCTACTCATATGAGTTTACCAGGAGACGCAATGGGGAATGTTTTTAGTTCTAGAACTAGACAGAGAAGAATTCATCAAAAAACTTGCCCTAGAGCATAAAGATGTTATAGACCTAACAATGTATAAACTAAATCTTGTGCTATCGCATTATTTTATAGTCGACTATAATCTCCTTTCTATTAATTAATTACGATTATCGCCAGATAATCATATAATAATTG
>Ga0247842_10007323_pt1 | contig 12012 bp, 9 predicted proteins | sample LaCruzMarch2015__3_FD_192411 | JGI IMG/M metagenome (GOLD analysis project Ga0247842, IMG submission 192411) | Freshwater microbial communities from meromictic Lake La Cruz, Castile-La Mancha, Spain - LaCruzMarch2015_19m | ecosystem: Environmental > Aquatic > Freshwater > Lake | place: Spain...
AAACTTCGCAGTCATCGGGGCCTTGAGCCCCTTGACTGCGGGGCAATCAGCCTCTGGCTCAAATGTAATGTCGGCAAACTTGATTAAAAGTTAATAAAAAACGGTCAACGCTATTCAGGCATTGACATAACACAAACTTGAAACTTGAAACCTGAAACCAATTTAACCCATGAAAAATTTATCCTTTTTTATTTCTCTGCTTCTGCTTTTTAGCAGCACATTGTATGCACAGGTTGGTATCAACGCAGATAACAGCGCCCCGGACCCTTCAGCAGGGCTCGATGTAAAATTCACCAACAAAGGGTTGCTTCCTCCCCGGATGAATACTGCCCAGCGCGATGCCATTGCAACTCCGGCTGCCGGTCTGATCATCTATAATACCGATTGCAACGACCTGCAACTATTCAACGGCGCCGGTTGGGTGCCTGTTGGCAATTCAGGAACGGTAGCAACCCCGGGAACCATTAGCGGGAACGCTACCCCGTGCATGAATGCCACAGGGCAGACCTATACCATAACCGCTTTGCCCGGAGCCATCGGCTATACCTGGACAGTGCCAATTGGTTCAACCATTACCAGCGGTCAGGGGACCACCGCCATAACGGTTACCTTTGGAACCACAAACGGGGCCATCTTCGTTTCCGGTTATGCAAGCTGCTGGAGAAGTCTGGGATCATACATAGGGATTACATTATTATTGCCTCTGTCTGCGGCGCCTGTCGCTGGAACCCATGTTCCATCACCAGCACAGATTGTATGGAACTGGAATGCTGTTCAGGGCGCCACAGGTTATAGGTGGAGTGCGACAAACAACTACGCGACAGCCGCAGATATGGGCACAGCAAATACCAAAACCGAAACCGGCCTTACCTGCAATTCGCCATATACACGCTACATCTGGACTTATAATAATTGTGGAAATTCTATCGTGACGATATTGAACCAATCAACATCAGCATGTTCAGTCTTGCCGATCGTAACAACAACCGAGACTTCAAACATTACCCAAACCATTGCCACCAGCGGTGGAAACGTAGTTGACGAAGGAGGTTCCACTGTATTTGTGCGCGGCGTATGCTGGAATACCAGTCCAAACCCCACATTGGGTAATAGTTATACCACTGATGACAACGGGACTGGCGAGTTTGTAAGCAACCTGACAGGCCTGACCCCGAATACCCTTTATTATGTGAGAGGTTATGCCATAAACAGCAGCGGCACAGCTTATGGTAATGAAATATCATTTGTGACCCTGCCAACAGTTACCACAACTGCAGTAACTTCTATTACCCAAACAACTTCCACAAGCGGGGGAAATATAGGGGTTGGAGGTGCAGTGGCAGTTACAGCAAGGGGGGTTTGTTGGAGTACCATCGCTAATCCTACCATTGCAGATAGTCATACAACAAATGGTAGCGGTACCGGAACTTTTACCAGTGACCTGACAGGGCTTACCGGAAATACTCCTTACTTTGTCAGGGCCTATGCCACAAACGCGTCGGGGACATCGTATGGCAACCAGCAAACCTTTACAACCTCGCCGGTATTGGCAACTATTACAACAGACCCGGCAATCTATATAACTCTGACAACCGCTACCAGTGGGGGAAATGTAACCTCTGATGGCGGAGTTACAGTAACAGCAAGAGGCGTTTGTTGGAGTATATCCTCTAATCCAACAACGGCAGACAGCAAGACCATTAACGGCAGCGGAACCGGCGCGTTTGTTAGTAATCTCACAGGCCTCGCACTGAACACCCTTTATTATGTAAGGTCTTATGCCACAAACAGTCTTGGAACAGCCTACGGTAACGGCATAACAGTTACAACATTGCTGAATCCTATAATACCTACCGTTTCGACTACCGCAATCACTAACATTACCGGTACTACTGCCACAAGCGGGGGAACCGTGTTATCCGATGGCGGGGCCAATGTTATTTTACGAGGTGTTTGCTGGGGTACCAACAATAATCCAACGATTGCTGACAGCCATACAACCGCTGGAACTGGTACAGGTACCTTTATAAGCAACCTCACCGGCCTCGCCCCAAATACTATTTATTATGTACGCGCTTATGCCATTAACAGCGTTGGGGTTTCTTATGGGAATGAATTGCACTTATTTTCAATCTACATTGGTTCAAGTTATGGAGGCGGTATCATCTTTTATATTGACGGCACTGGCCAGCATGGATTAATTGCCGCTGCCTACGACCAAGGTTCTTTAACACCTTGGGGCTGTTATGGAACTTCTATTGGTAGCACATCAGCAGCCATTGGTACAGGACCTGCCAATACAACCGCTATTGTAAACGGTTGCAGCGACGCAAACATCGCAGCCCGCATTTGCGATGATCTTGTTTTAAATGGTTACGGTGATTGGTTTTTACCATCGAAAGACGATCTGAACCTTTTGTATATTCGAAACAGCGTGGTTGGCGGGTTTACTAACAAATACTATTGGAGTTCATCCGAAGCCGGCGGTTCCGCCGCCTGGTACCAGTACTTCAACGATGGCTACCAGGACATCAATGGTAAGAGCATGGAAAAGAATGTTCGTGCTGTCCGGGCTTTTTCTACGGCTTTTTCTCTTCCAACCGTTATTACCGCCACTATTATAAATATTACCCAATCCATTGCAACTGGGGGTGGCAATGTAACTCCTCTCGGTAACGGAACAGTAACCGCTCGAGGCATTTGTTGGAATACCTCTCAGAATCCAACATTATCTGACAATCATACGATTGAAGGCAGTGGAATTGGAACATTCATAAGCAATTTGACAGGACTTACGGGGAATACACTTTATTATGTGCGGGCTTACGCAACAAACGATAATGGAACTGCTTATGGAAATGAAGTAAGTTTCACAACAACAACAAGTCCATTTTTTGTTGGCCAAAGTTTTGGAGGTGGAATAATCTTTTATATTGACGGAACTGGCCAGCACGGACTCATTTCAGCCACCAGCGATCAAAGTACCGGTACGCAGTGGGGTTGTTACGGAATCTCAATCCCAGAAACATTTACCGCCATCGGCTCAGGACAGGCAAATACTACCTTTATCGTAAACGGTTGCAATACAGCAGATATAGCAGCCCGTATATGCAACGACCTTGTCCTGAATGGTTACAGCGATTGGTTTTTGCCATCAAAGGACGAACTTAATCAACTTTTTCTGCAAGAAAGCGTGGTTGGCGGGTTTGCTGACACTTACTATTGGAGTTCCTCCGAGTACGATGCTAACAACGCGTGGTCCCAGAACTTCTATATTGGTTACCAGAACTACGGCAGTAAGTACGACCCATATTATGCGCGAGCTGTGCGCGCTATCCGGGCTTTTTAACCATTTAATAAACAAGAATCTTCACGCTGGCACCTGTTGAAATATTCCGTCCAATCTTTTCCGCCCGTTTTTTCAGCAGGAAGGTGCCAAATCCACGCAGGTAGATATTCTCACCGTTCGCCATCGATTCATTCATAGTGGCCATGATGGCTTCAACAGTGGCTTCAACCACATCGTTATCCAGCCCGGTGGCTTTGACAATATCTGCTTTAATTTCTGCTTTTATCTTTGTGATTGAGGTTTAGTTGGTAAATCTGTTGGTACGGCTATGTTTTGTGTTGCAAATATGAAGAGAATTTCGATAAAATCTTCGACGTTCGACTCTTTGATTTTTTTTTGACGTTGCATTCATTCTCTTTTCCTACATTTGAAAAGAGAATCATTCTATGACCATACCCGAATACCTCGAAAACCTGAACCGCCGGTACAAAACCGGGCTAAGCACCGAACATACCATTGGCGGCGATTTGTATTTATATTTGTAAATTTACCCCATTACATTATTGTATCCTCTTCAATAAAATGCAATTGAAAAAAACATGGAAAGATTTTAAAACAGTCAGAGAACTGATTTATTGGTCTTATGCAAATCTGGCAATGGCCGATAGTGCTGTCAAGGAGAATAGGGTAAAATATGACAAAATGAACTATATGATTCGAACCGGATTATACAATGGACTAATGAAGGGAACTAAGCATATTCGTTCATTTTATGATGATGAGATAATCAAAATGAAGACCGGGAATATTTGTAGTTATTGTGGCTCTCTGGAAAGCTTATCCGTTGATCATATTTTTCCAGAAAAATTAGGAGGTAAAGATGATGCTGAAAACTTGATTAGGGTCTGCAGAAGTTGCAATAGTTCAAAACTGAAAAAAGATTTAATGGAATGGATGGACACTCGTGATGAATTTTTACCCTTGATGATTATTCGAAGGTATTTGAAATTGGTTTTTAATTATTGTTCTGATCACGATTTGCTTGATAAAGAGATTGAAGTAGTCAAGTCAATGAGTTTGCCTTTTGATATAATCAAATTGCCTCTTGATTTCCCCGATCCACAGGATTTGAAGTTGAATGTTGTATAGCATATATTTTTAAGGTGATTTTCAATCTGGGGAAACTATAAAATTGAAACCATAAATGATAATTATTTCATGCAACTAACCCCACTATCCCCCCGAAAATCCCTCAATAAAGCCTGGCTTAAGGTTAAACCAACCCGGAGAGAAATTGAACTGTTCAAAAATAACCTTATCGGCTTGATCGACGGAGTGAATGAAACAGAATCGGAGGAACACAATAAAAATGACCTGGGTGATTTTCTAAAAAACACCTTTTACCAGCCAAAGTATTATATCAACACAAAGGGCCGCAATGACCTTGTAATCCATACCGGTTCCGATTCAAAAAGTGCAGCAGGTGTGTTGATCGAAGCTAAAAAACCTTCGAATAAATCAGAGATGGTCCGACCGGATAGCATGAACGCAAAAGCGTTTCATGAGCTTATCCTGTATTATCTCAGGGAACGGATCACCAACCATAACCTGGAGATCAAACATCTGGTGGCCACAAACATTTATGAATGGTTTATCTTCGATGCCAGCCTCTTTGAGAAACTATGCGCCCAGAATAAAACCCTTGTAAAACAATTCACCGATTTTGAAGAAGGCCGGTTGTCAGGAAATACGACTGACTTTTTTTACAAGCAAATTGCAGAACCATTCCTGACAGGGCTTACTTCTGAAATTTGCTTTACCTTTTTTGATTTCCGGGAGTATGATAAACCCCTGCGAAATGACGACAAGAAAGATGATTCCAAACTCATTGCCCTTTATAAGCTGCTCTCTCCTGAACATCTGCTGAAGCTTCCTTTTACCAACGACAGCAATAGCCTGGATAAAGCCTTTTATTCAGAGTTGCTGCACATCATCGGGTTGACCGAAACCAAAGAGGGAAGTAAAAAGCTTATCGGGCGTAAAAAGGAAGGCGAACGCAATCCCGGTTCATTGATCGAAAGTGCAATGATGCAGCTTGATAGCCTTGATAAAATTTCACGGCTCGAAAAATCTTCCCAATTTGGCGAAACGTTTCAGGATCGTTTATTTAATGTGGCGTTGGAGCTTTCAATCACCTGGGTCAACCGCATTCTATTCCTGAAGCTCCTCGAAGCGCAACTCATTAAATACCACAGAGGAGACAAGTCATTCTCCTTCCTTGGCAGCAATAAAGTACAGAATTTCGATGACCTGAATAGTCTTTTCTTTAGTGTACTTGCACGCCAGTCAGCCGACCGGAATGAAGAAGTAAAAAAGATCTTTTCCAATGTTCCTTACCTGAACAGTTCATTGTTTGAACCAACCGATCTGGAACATTCATGCTTGTTTATCAGTCAGTTGAAGGATGGCAAATTGCCCATTCTCAATTCAACCGTCCTAAAAGATAACAGCGGCAATAAATGCAAAGGCGATCTGAATACCCTTGAATACCTCTTTTGCTTTCTCGATGCATACGATTTTGCCGGTGAAGGTTCCGAAGAGATCCAGGAAGACAACAAAACCCTGATAAATGCTTCGGTACTGGGTTTGATCTTTGAAAAGATCAACGGCTATAAGGATGGTTCATTCTTCACGCCCGGATTCATAACCATGTATATGTGTCATGAAACCATCCGCAGGGCTGTGGTTCAAAAATTCAATGATGCAAAAGGCTGGAATTGTGAAGGCATTGATCAGGTATATGACAAGATTGAAGACCGCAGCGAAGCCAACAGCATTATTAATAGTCTTAAAATTTGCGATCCGGCCGTTGGTTCCGGCCATTTTCTGGTATCAGCCCTGAACGAAATCATTGCCATAAAAAGCGATTTGAAAATCCTGCTGGACCGCGAAGGCCGGCGGTTAAAAGAATACCAGGTTGAAGTGGTGAACGACGAACTCATTGTAACCGACGAAGATGGTGACCTGTTCGATTACAATCCGACGAACAAAGAAAGTCAGCGCATCCAGGAAACCCTGTTTCACGAAAAGCAAACCATCATCGAAAACTGTTTGTTTGGCGTTGACATCAATCCCAATTCCGTTAAAATATGCCGCTTACGACTGTGGATCGAGCTCCTAAAGAATGCCTACTACAAAAAGCCCGACTTTACCGAACTCGAAACCCTGCCCAATATCGACATAAACATCAAGTGCGGAAATTCGCTGATCTCACGTTATGCCCTTGATGCCGATATCCGCGAAGCCCTTAAGAAAAGCAAATGGAGCATCGACAGCTACCGGCTTGCAGTTATGTCGTACCGGAATGCAGAGAACAAAGAACAGAAAAGGGAGATGGAACGGTTGATCCAATCCATCAAAACAGATTTCGAAACCGAAGTAAAGACTAAGGACAAGAGGTTGCTGCAAGTGAAAAAACTCAACGGCGACCTCTTTAATCTTACCCGGCAAACATCAATGTTTGAAAAAACAAAGAAAGAGCTGGCCGACTGGAATAAAAAAGTAACCGAATTGACCACCAAAATCAAAAAACTCGAAACCGAACTGGAAGAGATCAAAAACAACAAAATCTATGAAAATGCCTTTGAATGGCGGTTTGAGTTTCCCGAAGTGCTGAATGATGAAGGTGATTTTGTTGGATTTGATGTGGTGATTGGAAATCCGCCATATGTTATCCTGTCTAATGTTAACAATAAGAATGAATTAAAAATATTCCAGGAACAATATAAAACTCAGTATAAGACGGATTTATACCATCTTTTCATTCAAAAGGGACTTGCATTGCTCAAATTAAAGCATTGCCTTTGTTATATTGTTCCACAGACATGGATGACACAAGTTTATACTAGAGATCTTAGGGAATTTCTAATAACGAAATATTCTATTGAAAAAATTATTTTACTGAAAGATAATGTATTTGAAGAGGCTGATGTTTATACTGAAATATTGTTCATCCAAAATAGTACTTCGATCAACAACTCCATAAGTTTTCATGAATCTTCTTCAAATGAAATTAGACCTGTATGGAAACAGTTACCACTAAATGAAATTACAGTAGAAAATGACTTTTCGATCGATATAAGAAGTGTCGGGGAAGTCGGAGATTTATTGCATCGGATAACCTCGGATGTTCCAAAACTAAAGGATTTGGCGCGTGCGTCATTAGGTTGTCAGGCATATAACAGCAGCAAGCACACAAAAGAAGAAATTAGGAATAGAATTTACCATTCAAATTATAAAAAGAATGATGAATATTTGCCAGAATTGGCTGGTAATGATGTTAGTAGATATTACTACCATCATAAAAAGGGGACATGGTTAAAATATGGATCCTGGCTACATGATTATCGGACTAAAGAATGGTTGTCAGGGCCAAGAATTTTACTTCGAGAAATAACTGGACATGGCTCTTATAAAATTCAAGCCACATACATTGAGGACACCTATTGTAATTATAAAACCATATTAAATGTAATTCCTAAAAACGATAGCCAATTCTCAATGAAGTATTTATGCGGATTATTAAATTCAAAGTTACTTTCATTCATATTCTCAAACTCTTCAAATAAAATTGAAGCAAAGAGTTTTCCTAGGTTAAGTGTTGGAGATTTAAAAAATCTACCGATTAAAAAGCTCGATACCTCCCAATATGAAGAGAATAAGGATTATCTTGAAATAATTAATCTCGTTGACCAAATTCTTTCTCTCAAAAAATCCGAACCCACTGCTGACACCAGTGCTTTGGAAAATGAGATTGACAAGTTGGTTTATAAACTCTATGGTATGACTGAGGATGAGATAAAGATCGTTGAATCATCTCTATAACCTTGAAATTATGTTTGATAGGAATGAATTAATCCAACTTTCTGAGGATTTGACTTATGCATTGACAGACCTGTACGAATACAAAGTTGTTTTTTCAAACGATCCGGAAAGGCTTTCGCTTCTTAATAATACTGCTCCATTTTTCTTTGTGAAATTGTATAAATATTATTGGGATGAGTTTATCATGTCCATTAGTAGGTTCACCGATCCGGGTGTCCAAAGAAATTTTAAAAATCTATCCATTTTGTCATTAAAGGAATATTCTGACTTATTGCCCCCTGATGGGAAAGCAAAATTTCTTTCGAACCTTGATACAATCGTAGCTGAAGCAGAAATTATCCGGAATTACAGGAATAAAAACATATCACACCGGTCAAAAGAGGCGCAGGTGATTATTCCTGAGAAGATGGAAACCTTTAATGTTGATAAAGTTGAAAAAATTTACACACTCATCGAGGACTGTTTAAATATATTCTATGGTTTTTTTGATAACACCACTGAATTTCATGGACCCATTATAATTACTCATGGTGCACAAACGATGCTTAACTACTTAAGTGAAGGAAAATTATTTGAAGAAATGACTGACAAGAGTCAGATGCTTAAAATGACACAGCCTCAGGAAAGTACATGATATAAAAAAATCGAAACAGCATGAAAAAAGAGTTAATAGCTGAGCTATTGGAAAAGTTTGAAAATGCCTGTTATTTGTACCAGGGCATTGAATGTTGGAGTTCTCGTGAACTTCAGGAAATTTTGGGTTACGCCAAATGGGATAACTTCTTTAAAGTCATTGAAAAGGCCAAATTGGCATGTGAAAACGCAGGCACCAATATTTCCGATCATTTTGCCGAAACCGGGAAAATGATCGAACTGGCCAAAGGCGCTCAAAGAGAGGTAGTTGATTTTGCCCTGACACGCTATGCTTGTTATTTGATTGCACAAAATGGTGATGCTTCCAAAAACGAAATTGCCTTTGCTCAAACCTATTTTGCAGTTCAAACCCGGAAACAGGAGATCATTGAAAAACGACTTCTTGATGTAGCTCGGGTTAATGCCCGTGAAAAGCTTTCAAAATCAGAGAAAAAACTCTCGGGGATTATTTATGAGCGAGGAGTAGACGACAAGGGATTTGCCATTATCCGAAGTAAAGGTGACCAGGCATTGTTTGGTGGTTTTTCGACCAACGATATGAAACGGAAACTGGGATTACCTGCAAATCGTCCACTTGCCGACTTTCTCCCCACCCTGACTATTAAAGCCAAAGATTTCGCCACTGAGCTTACTAGCCATAATGTAACTGAAAAAGATTTGAAGGGTGAAACACAAATTACCAGGGAACATGTCGAAAATAATCGCGCCGTCCGCAAAATGTTAATTGAACGTGACGTAAAGCCCGAAAATCTACCACCTTCCGAAGATGTAAAAAAAGTCCAGCGGAAACTCGATAGAGATGAAAAAAAATTACTGAAAGAAATAAAAAAGAAAAAAAAGTAGCACCAGAAGGATTTACCCATTTTGCGATGGAATGCATTTCTGAAAGACATTTAACAGATTATCTATTAGTCCTTGTTGTGAACTTTTTCGTGTGCCAGAACAAAAACACCAACAAAACATGTTAGTGGTGATTGATTTTTCACTTCTGTCTTTCAGATTTGACTTGCTAATTTCAACCCAAAACCACCAAAAAGCCTGATACCTTTTCGTATAACTTTGTGAAATTATTCGAATTTTATAGGTGAATGTTGGTACCCTTGTTGGACCCTTAACTAAAAAAACCACCTACAAATCAATCCTGCATATAATTGATTATAAATATTTTAGCAAAGTTTTCAAATAATATAAATTTATAATACACTCATTATCAACAATATAACACTTTGTATGCAAATTGTATGCAAAAATTAAAAAACCACCTACAAAATACATTGTAAGTGGTTGATTTTCAAGTCGGGGTAGCAAGATTCGAACTTGCGACCTCCTGCTCCCAAAGCAGGATGATTTTCGAACTGAATTCCAATCGGCTATTCGTGTTTTTACCTACGATGTTTTCAGGAACCGCTCAATTTCCTGAATAAATTCAGTCATTTCCTCAAACATCTGCAAAAGTTCCTGCTTATCCAAATCATAGATGGTGGCATAATCTCCTTTTGTACGCAGATTGTAGCCTTTCGTAATAATCTTGGAAAATTTTACATCTATTTTTCCGGTATGGATAAAGGTTTTATTAAACCATCCCAACAACTGAGAATGCTTTGATGATTCAAATTGATACTTCAGAGATAATGCCTGCAACATATAAAACATGCTGTAATAAATCCGGTTCATCGAACCGCGCAGCATATCGTTATTCAGCAGAAATTCAGCCTCCATGGCAGTTGATTTGGCTTGCTCCTCCCTATAGGAGATCAATTGTGCCCTGCTGTCATCATCAATCATGCATAGATCCCTTTCTCCAACGCATGAATAATAATAGGTTCCTTACCCTTCAATGAATGGTCTCGCTCATTTGACGAAAGGAGGTGCAGATCAAATAGCACCTGGTATTTCAACCCTACATCGAAGGCTTTATCAAATAAACGATTCTGATATCTCCAGTCATAATCATGAGATAAAAGAATCAGGATGTCATAATCAGAATCTTCTGCAGACTTACCAGAAGCTTGAGATCCAAATAGAATCACATCATTGATATCATCTCCGAAATTGGAAACCAGGTTGCGTTTCAACTCTTTTAAAATCATAACGGGGTTAGCCATCGCTATATCCACTTTATCATAAAACAAAGATAGCACATTTTCCCCTTTTCCGTCCCGATCTGTAAAAACTGAATGCTACTTTGAGTTAAATAACAATTCGATATTTATCCTTTAACCTGTTTTGAATGGCACTTGGCTGCCGGCCGAATAAATCAGATAATTTGAACGGATCAGAAATTTCCTTGACAACTTTGATAAGTAATTCCTCTTCTTTATCTGACCAAATCTCATAGGCCCTTGGATATTTTTTTCGTGTTTCCAGTTCTATCAATGTCAAACCAATCGGGTCCCTTTTCGGCAATTTTTGAATTTCCTGCTTAATATCATCCTTATTTAGTGTCTGAGGACGATCTATCTTGCTCATCGGTTTAAAATTTCCATGCGGGACTGTTTTACTTTTTGCACTCTCAAAATACCAGTTTGTGAAATTCCCACTGGTTTCTTCAGCCCTGCATTGTGGGATTAATTTCCTAAGGACATCATTGTCCTTCAATTTATGCAAGAATGCACGAAATTTATAGCCTGAATGTCTGTCGACCTCTACCAAATTCTTTTTAACCAATAAATCATATGCGTCCGTTGACCTTAGTACTCTTTGAAAGGGATCATGATCAAAATAGTCCTGGATAGCCCGGGATATCTTCAATGCCCTTGTGATGTCATCCTTGGTCAGCTTCATATTTTCGTTTGGTTTGCCAGCGGAAGAATTGCCTTTATAAAGATATATAATGTTTTCATGTGCCCAATGATCGGGTCCGAAAGCTAATCCTTTTCGATCTCAAATATTTTTCCAAGTCATATCTTTTCTTTGGTACACCATGTCATTTTTATCCAAAATCAGCAAAACAGATAATATCCTTTCGAAAATTTTTGTGGTAATAATTGAATTTTTTGGTTAATTGGTGTGTACTTTTATGTGTACCTAAGAAAAAAGCCACTCAGATTTTCATCGCAAGTGGCTCATTTTCCGTCTCCTCGCCAGGACTCGAACCTGGGACCCATTGATTAAGAGTCAATTGCTCTACCAACTGAGCTACGAAGAGTTTAAGGAGCGCAAAGATACAAACTTTTCAGGAAATG
>Ga0247842_10007327_pt1 | contig 12007 bp, 6 predicted proteins | sample LaCruzMarch2015__3_FD_192411 | JGI IMG/M metagenome (GOLD analysis project Ga0247842, IMG submission 192411) | Freshwater microbial communities from meromictic Lake La Cruz, Castile-La Mancha, Spain - LaCruzMarch2015_19m | ecosystem: Environmental > Aquatic > Freshwater > Lake | place: Spain...
ACAGTATTATAATCAACTGACAATACATTGCTAAGATTAAAGGATATTTTAGGAATTATATACGACAATCCCCATGCTAATAGAGCCAATAGCAATAATATAATCAATATGATCCATAACCATCTTTTAGCTTTTTTGCTTAGTTTTTTATTAGACCATTTTACGAGTTTTATTATCCAAGGTATTAATGCAAATAAGACAATTATTGCGATCCCTAGCAAAATAAACCATAGATAAGCAATTAAAAATGCGATTATTACTGCCCAAAATGCAAAAACAAGCAAAGCTAATCCTAATAATAATAAAATTATGATAACAGGCCAGAATAATTTTTTGATCCATCCTAGATTAAGCTTTATCTTTTTCTCAGGTTTTTGATAGACAACAACTTTTTTAGGTTGAGTTTCTGTTCTTTTTCCGACAATAGCAAAATAGCTTAGATGATCTAAGATCGATTCATAATATACATATTTTTTGTCTTCTTCTACTATCTTTGTATTGACACCAGTCCATTGGTTGTGATATCTTTTCAAAGAGATGTCGCTTCTTTTAACATGATTTCTTCTTAACCAAGATTTTTTTACCCTGAATCTTAATATTGCTTCTTTTATATCTTCATTATATAGGTTAAGATGGTCTATTGCAAAATATTGATAGACAGGATCTCCTGCACTTATGAATGTAGGTTTTCTAACTTTTCTTATAGACAAAGATACATTATTTACTGGTCTTTTTAATCTGATTAATGTTTCACCACAAGCTAGATAGCTGTTTTTTAATACAATCTCATCATCAGCAGAATCAATATGTAAGGTTGTATGTCTTCTTCTGATAAGTTTTCTTATCAATAATAGTATGATTAGCAATAATACTAAGATTGCTAGTGCTAAAAGGATATAAAATAGATTATTTGTGATAAATGCCCATATCTTTCCTAAAACAAAACCTGCTTTTTCATAAAGCCAATTAAATGCTTTAGGTATTGCAGACGGTTCTTGGGTTATATTTTGAGTAGCATTTGAAGTTATATTTTGGGTTATATTAGGCATAATCGGTGTTTCAGTCTCATTTCTAGCAAACATATCGGTTACATAGTGCCATGCTGAGAAATAATAAACAAGATATCCTAATCCTGCTAATAATAGTATTCCTAAAATTATAAATAGCCATTTTTTACTTATTCTTATCTTTACTTTTTTAGAAGGCTTGATTTTTTCAGTTTTTTGTACTATTCTTGCTTGTCTTTGTTTCTGGAATCTTCTTCTTATAGCAACTTTTTTTGCTGCTTTTCTTATAAGCCAGATCAATAATAATAAAACAAGTAAAACTAAAAGACCTATGACAATATACAGCCAATAGCTCTTAAAGAAAGCTTTTGTTGCTGGCCAGATCTTATCCATGACAATTGAAGATGTTTTTGAAGAAATGCTGTTCCATATATTTAATATTGTTGAATTGGTTGCATTTACAGCTGTTTGGTTTATTTTGGTTACATTAGAAACTGTAGAAGGCATAATCTTATCCTTAAACAGCATATAAGCTCCAAAAAGAATTAATAATAGTCCTAATAGCAATAATAGTATCCATAACCATCTTCTTGATTTACCAGATGATTTGGTTTTTGAAATTCTTTGTTTGGCTAAAGCTCTTCTTTCCTTTAACCTATTTAACTTATTTTTTATTTTTTTAAGGAGCAATAACAATAGTACAATCAATAGTATCAAAAGGATCAAGCCTAATACAAAATACCAGATATGAGGCAATAGGATATTATAATAAAATTTATCAAACATGTTCATAGTAACTAAAGTTATTTTAAATGAATCAGTATAAGCGACATTAGTATCTTTAACCTTAACAACTAGATCTGCTGTATAGACTCCCCTCTTTGTTAGGTTTGTAGGCTGTGAAACAATATATGTTGCTCCTGTTTTTCCAGCAGAAACATCTACTGAAGAAGGTTCAATGCTTAGCCAATCTCCGCTGTTTTTTATATAAATTTGATAATCTGCATTTTTTGATCCTGTATTTATTATTGCTAAAGGAACTTTTACAGGATTATAGTCTAAAACAATATTTCTTTCGTCCAAAGTTGATATGCTGGGTCTATAGCAGTTATCAACGCTGAATATCATCTGTTCTTCTTTTTTAATCTGTCCAGATTTGCTGAAAGTAACCAAAGTTACATTAAAGTCACCTTCAACTTCATGGGTATTTGCCAAAATTTGTACTATTGCTTCTTGGTCTTTTGTTAGATTGATAGAATCTGCTGCTAAAGAGATGAAATTAGGTATATTTAATCCATCAACTTTAAGATAGAATGTATTGTTTAGATCAGCATTATTTTTTAATTTTATAGGGATTATCTCATTTGAATCAGAACATAAAGAATAGATTTCTCCTTTATTTTTTTCAGCAAAGATAGAAAAATTTGTGGTATTATAGGCATAAACATTTCCTAGGTTTAAGGTATAATCATATGCTCTATCTATAACTAAATAACCGAATGTTTTTGCATTTAGATTAGTATTTTCTGTTTTTATCGTAAAAGGGATTGTATAATTACCATATATGTCACATGATGGCTTGATAAAGATATCTAAAGGGACGCTTTGTCCAGGTGCTAACTTAACTATATTAAAATTAACCGAAGTATATTCTCCAAAAGGTTTTTCAAAAACAAGAGAATAAGTTTCATCAAAAGTTCCTATATTGGTTATGTTATATTGAAAATAAGCTGTTTTGCAGGGTTTGATCTTCTGGCTGTAAACAATAGGTGTTATATTGATGTTCAGGGGTTTTTCAACAACAACTTTTTGTGTTAATATCTTTTTAGTGTCTAATACTGTATTGATATAGATGTCTAGATCATATTCTCCTTTTGAACCGCAAGAAACAGTATAATAAACCAGGATATCCTGTGATTGTCCTGGATCTAAAACAAAATGAATTGGGCCTAATGAGACAAATTTAGAGGCTGTTCCTCCGATAGAAACGCTATATCCGCTTGAGATCAATCCTGTATTTGTTACATGGATCATCCCATCTTGATTAACTGAACATTCATAGACAGAAACTTCTTTTGCTCCTGAAACCTGAAAATTTTCATCGATTATTGCTGAGACAAAACTTGATAGGACTAATAAGATAAATACTGTGATTATTGGTAATATTTTATTTTTTATCATAAAACACCGTAAATGCCTGTATTACCAGGTGGTCAGTAAAATACAATGTAAATAAATAAAAGAAATAAAATTAAAAAAAAGCTTAGTAGTATGTTTGTGGCTCTTCTTCGGAATCATCATTTTTTCTCATTTTGTTGAATCCGATTATTAAGCCTAAAACAACTAAGATAACTACTAAGATGACTAAGCCGATTTCTAAAGCTTGTTTAAGTGTATCAACGCTTGATGTTGATTTTACAACATTTGCTGCTAGGGTTATTTGCTGTGATGTTGCTCCTAATCCTGCAACTGTTGCTACAAAGCTATATTGACCTGCTTTTGCGTCTTTATTAGCAGTAACATATACATAAGCTGTTTTTGTTTCTCCTGCGCCTAAAACTAAAACATTGCTTGGGCTAACTCTTGCAGTTCCAAATACATCAGTTCCAGCTACAGTAACAGATACTGTTTTTGCTGTCTTTGTTGGATTTGAAATAGTCAAAGCATAAATTCCGCCTGCTGCTCCTGCTTTTATTTCTTGTGCGCTTGAATCATAAATTATTGCTGGTTTTTCAGCTGCTACTGTTGCTTGTTCTGAAGCTGTACTGCATGCTTCATCTTCAGTAACTGTGATTTTAGCTGTTTGTGTTGCTATTTCATCGCCATCATCATAAGTTACAGTAACTCTTGCATCATAAGAACCTGCTTCTGCACAGCTTGGAATTCTTAGATATAATTCTTCGCTTGTAGTTGATTCTTCTGATTCGATAGTATCTACATAGTCAGATGCGCTTATTCCTAATTCAGGAATGCTTATAGCAATTTTAATTCCTTCTTCATCTCTAGCTCCATAATTATGGACTCTAACTGAAGTTAGTAAAGCTCTACCAGCTTGAACTGATCCTTCTGGGCTAAAAACAACATCCTTTATTTCTAAAAGGTGTCTTTGTGTGCTTATATCTAAATTATAATAAGTAGATAATCCGTCTCCATTTCTTCCTTCAACTCTTATTCTTAAGGAATAATTTGAGCCTTCTTCAAGATCCATTCTTTCGGGGAAATTTAATGTCAATTTTTTTGTATATGTGACATTTGCTTTTGCATCAAATACATCGCTTGTATCTTCGATTAGATCATTGTGATCATAACCTCTTAGATAAGCTTCGACTTGAGCTCCTGTTAAGTCTTCATCAGATACGAATTCTACTTTAACAGTATATTCGTTTCCTCTTTCGACATCAAGAGTGTTTACTGCCATTTCACTAAGTTCGGTTCCATCAAAGTCAACCTCATTAAGTGTTACTGCGGCACTTGCTATGCTACATACAGCTAGAATTCCGACTAGAAATATAGTCAATAATCCCATTAATTTTGTTTTCATTTTTGTTTTACCCCCAAAAAATTTCTTTAAATTTTATTTAGTATAGGTCATTATTCATATCCTAATATATAAACTTTTCGTTTATATACATTATAGAGTAGTTAATTATAATGACTATCTGAGAGTAATAAATACTTATATATAAAGCTTTTGTTTTTTTGATTTAAAATTTTTTTTTAAAGACGATAAATATATAAGATAAGAGCTTTTGTAAACCTATATGGTGACAATTATAGGGGCTGGTCCTGCAGGGAGCTATTCTGCCTATCTATTGTCGAAAAAAGGCTTTGATGTTAAAGTTTATGAGGAACATAAAGAGATAGGATTGCCTATACAATGTACAGGGATAGTGACTTCACTGTTAAAAAAAACAATAAGATTTGATAATGGTTCTATCATAAACGAAGTGGATAAGGTTCATATTTTCTCTCCTGATAAGAGATTTATTGAGATTAAACTTAAAGAGAAGAATATAATCCTTGATAGGCATAAGTTTGACAACCAGATTGCAGATATGGCTAAAGATGAAGGGACTAAATTTTTTACCAATCATAGGTTTATTGAAAACAAAAAAAATATAGCTTTTATAAAAGATAAATCCAATGATAAGATAAAAGAAGTTAAATTTGATCATCTTATAGGTGCAGACGGTCCTTTAAGCTCTGTAGCCAAATGTAATGATATGTTTTATAAAAGAGAATTTTGGCAAGGAATACAAGCTAGGGTTAAGATTAAGAATGAAAATATTGTTGAATTCTATCCTTATTTTGGGACTTATGCTTGGATGGTTCCTGAAGATGAGGAAACTGCTAGGATAGGATTAGTTGATAAAAAATATGCAAATACTCTTTTTAAGAATTTTTTATTTAAGTTTAAGAAAATCAAGAAAAATGATATTCTTGAATATCAGGCTGGATTGATACCTAGATATGATCCTAACATTAAAACTCAAAAAGATACTATATATATAGTTGGTGATGCAGCTTGCCAGGTAAAAGCAACAACAGGTGGCGGGATAATACAAGGATTGACTGCTGCTAAAGCTCTTTCTTATTCTATCAGTGATGATAAAAATTATGACAAAGAATGGAGAAAACTTCTTGGAAGAGAATTATATATTCACCTTAAAGCTAGGAATATGATGGATAGATTTAAGCAAAAAGATTGGAATAAGCTGATTGATATATTTAGCTCTGAAAGCGGTAAAAATATCTTAGAATCAAATGAAAGGGATAATTTAGCTGGGATGGCTTGTAAACTGCTTATCAAAAAACCTTCTTTATTATATTTTATGAAGTATTTGATATAAATTTCAAAAAAGCATAAAGTTTGAGAAAACATGGTTTTCTAACTTTAGTTTTGTCAAAGCAAAACATAAAGTTTTTAAAACAAACGAGATAACTGGGTATTGGGGGAACATGACAGAAGATAATAAGAAAGATGATGATGAAATATCTATTGATTTCTCTAAAATAAAGAATATTTTCAAAAGAAAAGATAAAAAAACAGAACCTTCTTCTGTAGAAAAAAAAGATGATGGAGAAGAGATTGATGTTGATATCAAACAGAGTGCAAAAAGTATCTGGAATTTTATATTAAAATATCAGGTAATATTCTTGATATTGATCCCGTTATTGATAAGCATTGTTTTCAGGATGTATCCTGTTTATCTGCCTGCAACCGATGTATGGGCTACAAATAGTGTAGATAACTATTATAAGAATCAGATAGCAAGCCAGATAAATTCTCAATATCCTAATCTGCCTGATGCAAATAAGCAGGTTCTTATTGATACAAAATTTAATGAAATATTGAAAACCAATAAAGCTCAGATAGCTGAACAGATCAAACAGACTTCTGCACAATTTAAGTCGAGAATGACTTATACTGGAGCAGATGGTAAAGAACATACCTATATCACGGATATTGATTCTTATTATTGGCTTATGTTTGCTGATTGGTTTATTAAAAATGGCCATTGGGGAACTGATCTAAAAGATGGTCTAAGCTGGGATTATATCCATAATGGCCGTGAAGGTCGTCCAGGAGTTATTCAATTCCAACCCCTAGCAATAGTAATTGTCTATAAAGTGATGTCTATATTTAATGGAAATCTTCCTGTGATGGATGCTGCTTTGATATTGCCAGCTATCATCGTTGCTTTATCTATATTTCCAGCATTTTTTATTGGAAGAAAAATTGCAGGCAATCTAGGAGGGATAGTTTCAGCAATGGTTGTTGCTGTTATTCCTGCTTCTATCGCAAGAACAATGTCTGCAGATACAGATTCATTGAATATATTGTTTCCTTTGCTTATAATGTGGACTTTGGTTGAAGCTTTGGAAGCTAAAAATACAAAAAAGAAAGTTATATTTGCTTCTTTAACAGGATTTATAACTGGAATATATGCTTTTGCTTGGTCTGGATGGGCGTATACAGCAATTATTATACTTGCTTATGTGATATTAGATTCAATATTTAAAATTACATATAATTTTATAGTACATAAAAAGTTAAATATTCATTTATTAAAAGATAACTTAATAATTGGTGGAACATACTTTGTATCTACCTCTATCTTCACATTTTTGTTTAGCGATTATAGCTTGATAAATCAGTTAATATTTATTCCTCAATTTGTTGTAAATATGAAAGATGTTGCAGCTATCCAATTATGGCCTAATGTCTTGACAACAGTAGCAGAATTTAATGTTACACCTGTAAACGCTATAGTCTCACAGATGGGTGGAGATCTATTATTCTGGATCGGTTTGATAGGGATAACATTCTTATTGGTTAACAGAAAAAAGATGGATATGAAAAATATGCTATATCTTGCTTTTGCAGGAATATATTATGCAATAATAATATCTTTAAAAGAAAGCTTTGATGATCCTATTATCTTGATGATTGCACTTGGTTTTCCTGTTGCAATAGGAATATTAAAAATCATATATTTTAAAGAAGAAAATATAGACATTAATCTGGCTTTGATATTGATCTTATGGTTTATGTCAGTTACTTATGGTTTTACTAGAGGAGTTAGGTTCTCTGTTTTGATGGTTGCAGCTTTTGCTATAGCTCTCGGGATAGGAATGGGATTTATGTACAGATTTGTGATTGATTGGGTAATAAAGGAACTAAAAATAAATAAGATGGGTGCTAGCATAATCTTAATCTTGATTTTTGGTATGATGTTTGTAATGCCAACTTTATCTGCAAGAGATTCAGCAAAAAGCCAGGTTCCTTATGTAGATGATGCTTGGTATGATACCTTGATCGGGATAAAAAATAATTCAACAGATGCAATAATAACTTCTTGGTGGGATTTTGGCCATTGGTTTACAGAAATAGCTCAAAGAAGAGTAACTTTTGATGGAGCAAATCAAGGTGAAAGGATCTATTGGGTTGGTAAAAGCTTGTTGACATCTGATGAGGATGTTGCAATGGGAATATTAAGGATGTTAAACTGCGGTCATGAAAGCGCACCACATATCCTTGAAAAATATATGGATAATGATACTGTAAAATCTATTGATATTTTAAACAAGATAATTGTTGTTGACAAAAATAATGCTTCTAAAATATTAAAAGAAAATGGATTGGATGATAGTGCAATCCAAGAAGTGTTAAATGCTACTCATTGTTCAGATCTGATACCTTCTTATTATATAACTTCAGAAGATATGGTTGGTAAAGCAGGGGTATGGGCTCATTTTGGCTCTTGGGACTTTAAAAGAGCAGAGATGTATAATAAAGTGAAACAATTATCTCAGAATGAAGGTGTTGCTTTATTAACAACAAAATATAATTTAAGCCAAGAAGAAGCAGATAAAATCTATTATGAGATTCAGACAATAAATGCTGATCAATGGATAAGTCCCTGGCCTTCATATATGGGAGGACCTTATCCTGCTCAAGTAAAAGACAATATTGTTACATGTTCAAATGGTGTAAAGGTAAATCTGAAAAATTATAGTGCAGAAATACCAACCCAAAAAGGCATCATTGATGCAGATTCAATTGTCTATGCTACAAAAGATGATCTGGTTGAGAAAAAATCAGGACAGACTAACGGAGTTTCAATAGCATTGATACCTTCTGGAAAAAGTTATAATTGTTTATTAATGGATCCTTTGTTGGCAAAAAGCATGTTTACAAGATTATTTTTCTTTGATGGCCAAGGTTCACAGCATTTCAAATTATTTAGCGATAAGACAACAATAAGTGGCGATAGAATAACTGTTTGGACCATTAATTGGAACCCTGGTCCTAAAAATATAATGGAAGCAATGCAGGAAAAGACAATTGCAAAAACAGGCAATGAGATAACTGTTGATTATATAGGATGGACTAATGAAGGTGTTTTTGATTCTTCTATTGTTGATTGGAGAAACAAGAATATAACAAACTCTTCATCTTTTGATAAATATTCTAGTAATGAATTAAACTTTGTACTAGGTTCTGGCCAGGTAATACCTGGTTTTGATAATGGTATTCTAGGAATGAAGATAAATACAACAAAAACAATAGAGATACCTCCTGAACAAGCTTATGGTCTAGATCCAACTAAGCATCCTTTAGGCAACAAAACTTTGTTCTTTAAGGTAAGATTAACAGCTATATCTTAATTTCATATAATTTATAAATGGTCAGATATTGAGAATCATATGGCTGATAAAGATACTTTTGTTGTGATACCTGCATATAATGAGAGCAAACATATTTCTGATGTTATAACTAAAGTAAAGAGCTTTTGTCCTAATATCATTGTAGTAGATGATGGAAGCAAAGATGATACTTCAAAGATTGCTGAAAAACAAAAAGTTATTGTTTTAAGGCATATAATCAATCTTGGTAAAGGTGCTGGAGTAAAAACAGGATGTGATTTTGCTATTGAAAATAATGCTAAGAAAATAATATTGATAGATTCTGATGGTCAGCATGAACCTGAAGAGATCCCAAATTTCTTAAAAGCATTAGAAGGGAAAGATATTGTTTTTGGTTATAGAAGCTTAAATGAAAAAATGCCTTTTATACTTAAATTTGGTAATAAATTCATAAATTTTACAATCAAGACCCTTTATGGGATAAGCTTAAAAGATACTCAATGTGGTTATAGAGCTTTTACAGCATCTACTTATAAGAAAATAAGATGGTCTGCTTCAGATTATAGCATGGAATCTGAGATGATCGCAAATGCAGGCAAGAATAAACTTAAATACGCTCAGATACCTATCAAGACAATATATCATGATAGATACAAAGGGACTACGGTTTTAGACGGTATAAAAATAGTAATAAATATGTTTTTATGGAGGCTGAAAAGATGATCGAGATATTAGGGATACAGATGTTAGGTATATTATTTGCACTTTTTATGTTGTATATAACATTTTTATACAAAAGAAGGAATGAATTTACAGTTAAAGAGAGTATATTTTGGTTTTCAGCATGGATTGTTCTGCTTTTCTTGATGATAGTTCCTACATCTATTGATTTCTTTGTTAAAGGTGTGTTAAGCTTAGAAAGAAGGATTGATTTTTTTATAATTGTAGGATTTATCTTCTTGATAGGTTTGACATTCTATAATTATATGCATATAAAAAAGATGAGCAACAAGGTTGAAAATCTAGTAAGAAAAATTGCAATTGATAAGAAAAAATGAATATCTTATTTATCCTTGAAAACTATTATCCTCATCTTGGAGGTGTAGAAGTACTTTTTAGGAATCTTTGCGAAGGATTGGCTGATCTAGGACATAATATATCTATTGTCACGCATAGGATAAAAGGAACAAAAGAATTTGAGATCATCAACAAAGTAAATGTTTATCGCGTCAACTGTATGCATAGCAGATATTTCTTTACATTTTTAGCTATCCCTAAGGTGTTTAAATTAGCTAAAGAATGTGATATGATACATACAACAACATTCAATGGAGCATTTCCAGCTTGGTTTGTCTCTAAATTGCTTAGAAAAAAATGTATAATAAATATTAATGAAGTATGGGTTGGAAGATGGACTAAAATAACTGAGATGAACTGGTTAAATGCAAAAATACATGAGATTCTTGAAAAGATGATATATCTTCTTAATTTTGATAGATATGTAGCAATATCAAAAGCTACACAAAAACAACTTTTAGATATAGGTGTAGACAAAAACAAGATAGATGTGATATATTGCGGTGTTGATTATAAACATTGGAATCCTAAATTATATAAAAATATAAAGAAAAAATTAGGTTTAGAAGATAATTTTGTTTATCTATTCTCGGGAAGGCCTGGAGTTAGTAAAGGTCTAGAATATCTTATTAAAGCTGTACCATTGATATCTTCAAAAATACCTAATTCTAAGCTATTAGCTATTGTTAGTAAAGATAAAGCCTATAAAAAAAGGCTAGACCATATCTTAAGATTGATCAAGCAATTAAAGATTGAGGATAAAGTGATAATTCATGATCCTGTTCAATATAAAGAGCTTCCTAACTATATCAAATCTGCTGATTGTGTTGTAGTTCCTAGCTTAGCAGAAGGTTTTGGATTTGCAGCTGCAGAAGCTTGTGCAATGAACATTCCTGTTGTTGCTTCTGATACAACATCTTTGCCAGAAGTTGTCTCAGGAAAATATGTTTTAGTCAAACCTAAAGATGAAAAAAGCATTGCAGAGGGTGTGATTGATATCTTTAATGGAAAATATAATAAGACTAAATTAAGATTGTTCAAAAAAGAAGATTTTATCAAGAAACATCTGGATCTTTACAAGAATATGTTAAGATGAAAATACTATCATTATGCCTTCCAACATATAAAAGAAAGAATTTTCTTGATAGAGCTATAAAGAATATAATTGAAGAGACTAATGATATAAGAGATAAAGTAGAATTATGCATATCAGATAATGCATCTTTAGATGGTACAGAAAATATTGTAAAAAAATATTCTAAAAAATATAGTTTTATCAGATATAATAAGAATCAAAAAAATATAGGTTATGACAAGAATCTTCTGAAGACATTAGATATGGCTTCTGGTGAATATTGCTGGTTCATAAGTGATGATGACATTTTTGTTAAAGGTGCAATAAAAAGGACTATTCTTCTCTTAGAATCTAAAAAGTATGATTACATCTTATCAGAATCAAGAAGTGTAGACAGGCCTTTATTTATGGGATGGAAATATGATCCTGAACTGACAAAATCTGCAGATAGAGAAAGATTGTTAAATTATAGAGAGATTTCTTTCATGGCAACACATATAATAAAGAAAAAGCTATATCTTAAGATTAAAAAGAATCTTTTTACAGGTCATGGATTTGAGCATATGCTCATATTTTTTTATGCATTAAGAGATGCTGATTTGATGTATATAACTAAAGTCCCGAATGTATTCTATATGGGAGATGGGATATATTCTACAGCTAAAAAACATCTTTTGTTTTTTGATAAGATATTTTT
>Ga0247842_10007332_pt1 | contig 11999 bp, 8 predicted proteins | sample LaCruzMarch2015__3_FD_192411 | JGI IMG/M metagenome (GOLD analysis project Ga0247842, IMG submission 192411) | Freshwater microbial communities from meromictic Lake La Cruz, Castile-La Mancha, Spain - LaCruzMarch2015_19m | ecosystem: Environmental > Aquatic > Freshwater > Lake | place: Spain...
GTGCGGCGAAGTCTCCGTATAATACGCCCTTCCTTGACGCCCGTACCGCTCCCTTCGTCTAGTGGCCTAGGACACCGGCCTCTCACGTCGGTAACAGGGGTTCAAAACCCCTAGGGAGCGCCAATTAGATCAGTCGGTTAGCTCGGGATTTCCCGGCGGCCGCGCCAACCGTCCGAAGCTTTCCCGACGATCGGGACCGGCTCGGGCGGTTTTTTTGTGCCTGCGTACCATGGATCAGGGCTGCGGGGCGCACGAAACGAGATGCGCAATTTCTTCATGGTCCGACAGCCGGTGCGCCGCAAACGCTGCCCGCGCGGCGTGCGGGCAGCCGAGGAATCGCGATCACAAGGGGCGCCGCCGCTCGGGTGGCGCCCGCCACAGGAGACCGGCACTGATGTCATCACCGCTGCCGGCCCCCGATGCCTCAGCGAGCCAGTCGCGCAGGTGCGGCGCGACCGCCGCCTCGCCTCCGTCGCGCAGCATCGCCTCGCAACGGGACGGGTCCTCGCTGAGCGCCTGGCCGTAGCGCACGATCAAGGCGCCGCAGGCTGTCGCGGACGCTGGATTCCATGGGCAATCGTTCTCCAGATTGTTTTCTGTCAGCGGGGATCGAAGACCTCGCCGGGGCCGGTCGCGGTCAGGACCCGGTCCAGCCAGACCTCCAGTTGCGCCGGTTCGGCCGTCTGGATGCGGGCGCTGAGGTCCGGATCGAGGGGACCGAACTTCAGTTGCAGTTGACGCAGCAGCTTGCGTGCCGTCTCGCGCTCATACCCGTAACGATACAACAGCCCGATGATCTCTGCCTTGCGTGCCTTGCGTTCGGGACCGCTTGCGCGCCGGTGCGCCGCCAACTGGGCCAGGGCGACCACCGCGAAGGGATTGTCGGCCGCGCGCCGGACCAGCTCCGCTTGCTCCCAGGCCAGGAGGCTGTGGACGCGGAAGCTGAAGCGCAAACCGCGACCGTCGCGTTCGCGGCGGTATTCTGCGGTGTCGCCGGGGGTGCGGTCGTTGGTCAGGAGCGCCAGGCTGATGGTCTCGATCCCGCCGAAGCGATCATAGATGCGGTACCAGTACTGAAACATCCGCTCGGGAAAACGGGCGCCGGCGCGGCCCTGGATCTCGATATGCAGGAGCAGCCAGACCTCCTGGCCCTCGCGGCTCATGACCCGGACCAGTCGGTCGGCCTGACGGCGGCCGATGGCCGAGTCCCCGGTGATCTGCCGCAACTCGGCGTCGAGGAATTCGTAGGGCCGATCCCAGTCGATCAGGGCATGGACGGCGGGGAAGAAAAGGGCCATGAAGGGTTGGAAGAAGGCGTCGATGGCCTCCTTCCAGGGGGAGTCGTAGTCTGGCTTGGGCGGTGACTCCGGGGTGGGGTCGGCGGTCGGGGTCATTCTAAGGGTCTCAGCGGTGTCGGCAGTCCGGCGCTCGCGCCGAGCAGATCGGTCGCGACCCGTTGTTTCAGCGCGCGGATCAGGACAGTGATCTCGCGCTTGTGCTGCCCGCACAGGTCGCGCAGCAGCGCCTCGCAGCGGCATGGGTCCTCGCTGAGCGCCTGACCGAAGCGCACGATCAGGGTACGCAGGTTGTCGCGAAAAGATTGAAAACGAATAAAATCTTGTAAATCCTGTTAATCCTGTCTAAATGTCTTGGTGTTGCGCTCGCCGCACGGTTCGGGACCGTCCCCGCAAGACCTCATTCCTGCCGATGCTGGCCGGAACGACGATCAAGGCCCCTTCGCGGTACGAAGTTTTTCGGAAATCGCCTACGGCAAAGCCTCGACCTTCAGTGTGGGACGCCTGGGTGGCCGCCGGGTCGGAGGCACCGGCATGGCTTAGGACTTGCGGTCTGGCTGCCTGTCAATAGTTGTAGTTGCGATTTCTGTACTTGCGATTGTTATAGTTGCGGTTGTTATAGTTGCGATTGTTGTAGTACCGATTGCGATTGTTGTTGCGCTGGTTCCGGTCATAGATTGCGCCGCCGACGGCGCCGACACCGGCGCCGATCGCGGCGCCCGTGCCCGCGTTGCCGCTCAGGGAGCCGATCGCGGCCCCGGAGGCGGCGCCGATAGCGGCGCCGGTGCCGACGCGTCTCCCGGTGGTGCTGCAAGCCGACAGGGCGGCCAGGGTGACGACGAGTGCCAAGGTGGTGAGGCGTTTCATCTCTAGGGTCTCTCAGGGTTGGGATACAGGGTGTCGCGGCGCCCGGGGCCCTTTTTCAGTCACGGCCGCCCCGGTCCTCAGGGTGGGCCGTCCGCGGGTCTGAACTCGCCGACCGGTCCCGCGGTCGACGTCGCCGGTGCGAGCGGCAGCGGCTGGTCGGTCGGGTTTGTCGGTCCTGGCGGCGGCTGGTCGGTCGGTCCGGTCGGTCCGGTCGGCGGCGGCTGGTCGGTCGGGCTCGTTGGTCCGGGTGGCGGGAGGGTGTCGGGTGGGGTCGTTGGTGCGGGTCGCAAGGGCTCGACGATCAGCTCGACCCGCCGGTTGCGCTCCGGCCGTGCCTGCTTGCGCTTGCCCGCGACGGCGGGCAGGGGTGCCTCACCACCGCGCCCGCTGGCGGTGATCCGCTCGCCGACGACGCCTTTGGTCATCAGGTAGGCCCTGACGGACTCCGCGGCCCGCTGTGACTGCTGCAGGTTGGAGACTGCGTCGCCGCTGCTGTCCGTGTGGACCAGGACCTGGAGTTGGGTCTGGGGGTTGTCGTTGAGTATGCGGGCGATGACGTCGAGCAGGCGCCGGGACTTGGGCGGGACCTTGTCAGACTTGCCCTCGAAGGGGATACGCTGGCCCAGGTTGATCTCGACATGGGTGCCCTTGTTGACGGGCGCCAGGCGCAGGTCGTCCAGGGCCAGGGCGACCAGGGCGACCGGCTCGGTCACATACTCCTTGATCTGCTGTTGCCGCAGGGTGCGCAGGCTGATGCCCAGCACGCCCGGCCCGTGTTCGAAGACGGTCGGGGGGGCGGCCGCAGCGGGCTGGCCCGCGGCCGGTGCGGGCAGCACGGTCGCCACCGGCGTGGGATTGGCGGCGCGGCCGACGCTCGGGCGCCGCGCCCGGCGTTTGGCGGCTTCGGTCGTCGTGGTCTTGGCGGGCTCCGCGGGCGCTTTGGACTTGCCGCTCTCGGACTTGGTCTTGGATTTCGCCTTCGACTTGGCGGTCTCGGTCTTGGTCTTGTTCTTGGCCGCGTCCGCCTTTGGCTTGGGCTTGGCGGCCGCGGCCTTGGGTTTGGACTTCGCGGCGGCCGTCCCCGCCGCCGGCTGGCCGGCGGCCGGCTCGGCGGCAAAGGCCGGGGACGGCCCCGCCGCGAGCACCGCCAGGAGCAGGGCGGCGCAGCCGACGGCGCGCGTCATCAGGCCGCGCGGGTGCTTGGGTGGGGTAGCCAGGGGCCACCGGGCGTGCGGCAGCGGGTGCGCATTCACGAATCCGTATCCTCTTTGCTTCTTGGTTGCCGGGCGGGCCGTTCTCGCGGTTGCCGTTGGCGCGGTAACATACCCGCTTTCCAGCGCGAATGCTGACATCCATTCGCCGACAATGGCCGCCGAATGTCGCCAGAGCCAGCCTTGCCCGTCCCCCCCAGTCTGAACGCCGATCCGCTGCCCTCCGACCAAGACCTCGATCGCTGTCTGATCGCCGACCGCCCGAGCCTGCGGGCGCGTCGGCAGGGTTTGCGGCGCCGGGCGCGCGCGGGGCAGCCGCTCGAGGCGGGCCCCATCAAACTCTGGCAGGCGGTGCGCGCCTCCCAGGCGCTCGCGCAACGTCGCGGCGCCCTGGTGCCGGTCATCGCCTATCCTCCGGAACTGCCGGTGAGCGAGCGGCGCGCCGAGATCGCCGAGTTGATTCAGGCCCATCAGGTGCTGGTGCTCTGCGGTGAGACCGGTTCCGGCAAGTCGACCCAGTTGCCCAAGCTCTGTCTGGAACTGGGGCGCGGCGTTTTCGGGCGCATCGGCCACACCCAGCCGCGGCGCATCGCCGCCCGCAGCCTGGCGAGCCGCGTCGCCCAGGAGCTGGGCGCGGAGTTGGGCGCTCTGGTCGGTTACAAGGTGCGCTTCCACGACCGGGTAAGCCCCCAGACCTGCATCAAGCTCATGACCGACGGCATGCTGCTGGCCGAGGTCCAGCACGATCGTGACCTGCGCGAATACGACACCCTGATCATCGACGAGGCCCACGAGCGCAGCCTCAACATCGACTTTCTGCTGGGCTATCTCAAGGGCCTGCTGCCGCGCCGCCCGGAATTGAAGCTCATCGTCACCTCCGCCACCATCGATCCCGGGCGCTTCGCGCGCCACTTTGCCGGGCTCGACGGCACCCCGGCGCCCATCATCGAGGTCTCCGGCCGCACCTACCCGGTGGAGGTCCGCTACCGCCCGCCCGCGGACGACGAGAGCGCCGGCGAGCGCGACGACGCCATGCAGCAGGCAATCTCGGACGCCGTGGCCGAACTGGCGCGGGAGGGCAGGGGGGACGTGCTGGTCTTCCTCTCCGGCGAACGCGAGATCCGCGAGACCGCCGAGACCCTGCGCAAGCAGCACCCGCCATCGACCGAGGTCCTGCCGCTCTTCGCCCGCCAGGGCTACGAGGAGCAGGCGCGGGTCTTCAAGCCCCACGGCACCCGGCGGGTGGTGTTGGCCACCAACGTGGCCGAGACCTCGCTCACGGTCCCCGGCATCCACTATGTGGTGGACCCGGGCTTCGCCCGCATCAGCCGCTACAGCCATCGCGCCCGGGTCCAGCGCCTGCCGGTGGAGCGCATCTCCCAGGCCTCGGCCAACCAGCGCCAGGGGCGCTGCGGGCGGGTCGCCGCCGGTGTCTGCATCCGCCTCTACACGCCGGACAACTTCGCGGCCCGTGCCGCCTACACCGAGCCCGAGATCCAGCGCACCAATCTGGCCGCCGTCATCCTGCAGATGAAGCTCCTGGGCTTCGGCGGCATCGAGTCCTTTCCCTTCCTGGACCCGCCGGACGGGCGCCTCATCGCCGACGGCTATCGCACCCTGGAGGAACTCTGCGCCATCGACCCGCACGGCGAACTGACCCCGCTCGGGCTGGAACTCGCGCGCCTGCCGGTCGACCCGCGTATCGGTCGCCTGCTGCTCGCCGCCGCCGACCACCACTGCCTGGCCGAGATCCTGGTCATCGCCAGTGCGCTCAGCATCCAGGACCCGCGCGAGCGTCCGCTCGACCGGCAGCAGGCGGCGGACCAGATCCATGCCACCTTCAACCACCCGGACTCGGACTTTCTCACCCTGCTCAACCTCTGGCGCTTCGTCGAGAAGGAGCGTAAGGCCCTGTCCAAGAACCAGTTCCGCAAGCTCTGCCAACAGCATTTCCTGAACTGGAACCGCGTCCTGGAGTGGCACGACATCCATGCCCAGTTGCACGAGCAGCTGCACGAGATCCAGGCGCTCAAGCAGTCCCGCGGGGCAGGGAAGCCATCGCCCGAGCGGCGCGGCAACCCCGTAGGGTCCGCTGCGCGGACCAGCGACCTCGCTGTAAACGCGATCGAGGCCCCCGGCACCCCCGAGGAGATCCACCGCGCCCTCCTGACCGGCCTGCTCGCCAACATCGGCTTCAAGGACGACAACCGCGAATACCAGGGCGCCCGCAACAGCCGCTTCCTCATCCACCCCAGCAGCGCCCTGCACAAGGAAGGCCCCAAGTGGATCGTCGCCGCCGAGCGCATCGAGACCACCCGCCACTACGGGCGCATCGTCGCCCGCGTCCAGCCCGCCTGGATCGAGGCGGCCGGGGCCCACCTGTTGCAGCGCACCTACGCCGAGCCCCACTGGCAGGCGGACTCGGGCCAAGTCGCCGCCCACGAGAAGGTGACGCTGTTCGGCGTCACCCTGGTGCCGCACCGCCGGGTCAACTACGGCCCCATCAACCCCGCCGAGGCGCGCGAAATCTTCATCCGCTTCGCGCTCGCCGCGGGCGACTTCGAGACCCGAGCCCCCTTCTGGCGCCACAACCGGGAACTGATCGAGTACGTCGAGCACCTGGAGGCCAAGTCACGCCGCCGCGACATCCTGGTCGACGGGGAGGCCATCGTCGCCTTCTACGACCAGCGCGTCCCCCCCGGCATCTACTCCACCGCCCAGTTCGAGAAATGGCTGCGCGAGGCGACCCGCCGGGACCCCAAGGTGCTGCACCTGCGCATGGCCGACCTCATGCGCCACGAGGCCGCAGACGTGACTGCCGAGGCCTTCCCGGACGGCCTGCAGGTCGGCGCCACCCGCCTGCCGCTCGAATACCACTTCGACCCCGGCACGACCGCCGACGGTCTCACCCTGGTGGTCCCGCTCCCGCTCATCAACCAGGTCTCCGGCGAGCGCCTGGAGTGGCTGGTCCCGGGGCTCCTGACCGAGCGCATCACCGAGCTGCTGCGCGGCCTGCCCAAGGCCATCCGCAAGAACCTGGTGCCGATCCCGGACACCGCCGCGCGCCTCGCCGCCCACTTGAAGCCCAGCGACCGGCCCCTGGTCCAGGCCCTGGGCGAGGCGATCCGCGAACTGACCGGTGTGGCGGTTCCGGAAGGCGCCTGGGACCCGGCCGCCATCCCCGAACACCTGCGCATCAAGGTTCGGCTGGTCGACGACACGGGCCGGGAGATCGCCACCGGCGCCGACCCGGCCGAACTCAAACGCGAGCACGGCGGCCAGGGCCAGCAGAGCTTCGCCCAGATCCCGGCAAGCGGCCTGGAGCGCGAGGGTTTGACCCGCTGGACCTTCGGCGACCTGCCCGAACAGGTGGATCTCACCCGCGCCAGCATCCGCCTGCGCGGCTTCCCCGCCCTGGTGGACACCGGTGACGCCGTCGCCATCCGCGTGCTCGACTCCGCCGAGGGCGCCGGGCAGGCCATGCGTGCAGGGCTGCGCCGACTCTTCATGCTCCACCTGGCCGCGGACCTGCGTCCCCTCAAGAAAGGCCTCCCCGGCCTCCCCCGCATGTCCCTGCAATACGCCAAGGCCCCCACCTGGGAGCGCCGCACCCCAGTGCGGCCAGTCCCTGCCGAGCCGCAGAGGCCAACGCAAGGCAAGCCCGGTCCCGCCAAGCCGCCCCCGCCCCCCGACCTGGCCGACGAACTCCTCGCCCTGATCCTGGACCTCACCTTCCTCGAAGGCCTGGACCCCCTCCGCACCCAGGCCGCCTTCGAGGAGCGCCTGGGCAGCCGCAAGCCCGGCCTGGCCAAGACCGCGCAAGAGGTCTGCGCCCTGGCCGCCGCCATCCTGGACGCCTACCAGGCCCTGCGCCAACGCCTCGCCGCCATCACCCAGATCAACTGGAAGCCCTCCGTCGACGACCTGCGCGCCCAACTCGACCGCCTGGTCTTCCGCGGCTTCCTGCAGGCCATCCCCTACGCCCACCTGAAGGACTACCCGCGCTATCTGAAGGCCGCCGACCAGCGCTGCGAACGCCTCCTGCACGCCGCCGCCCGCGACCAGCAGCGCCTGGCTGAGCTAGCCCCCATCGAGGCCCGCTGGCGCGAACGTACCACGGCTGCCGAGCGCGCCGGCCGCGAAGACCCGCGGCTCGATGAGATCCGCTGGATGCTGGAAGAACTGCGGGTCTCACTCTTCGCCCAGTCGCTGGGGACCGCCTATCCGGTCTCGGTCAAGCGGGTCGAGGCCAGGTGGCGGGAGTTGGGGTTGTAACCTTCCTCTGGTGACGCCGCTCCAGCGGCCTCCTCTGGTGACACCGCTCTAGCGGTGTCACCCATGTGTCGGCCGCTGTGCGGCCCGAGGCGGCCAGCAGTTCCCTGCGGGGCCGGCCCGGTGCCCGTGCCGCAGCACCCACCGAGTGCGGTCGCGGTGACTCCGACGCGGAAGGCCGCGGGCCTTTGCTACACTCACACCTTCAAGCTGTTGACCGGAGTCCGTTGATGCCTGCAATCACCTACGCTGAGGCGCGCAAACACCCGGGGCGGGACGGGGCATTCGCCCCGTCCCGAACATTTGATTTGGCGGCGGCCGTTGGTATCTCGCCGGTCCGACACGAGCGTTGCGGACGCCGCGCGGGCTCCCTCCCGCGCCTTTGATACAATGACACCTCGACTGAGCCGCTGCCCCATACCGCAACTGAGGCCCGCGTATGACAAACGTCATTGCCGAACCCCTGCCCGCCGCGCCGGCCCACGCCGCCAATCCCGCAAGTCCCTTCCCCGCGGGGACTGCGGGCCGACGCGGGAGGTCGGAGCGGTCACCTGCCGATCGCTACGAGCAGGACTTTTTCACCTGGACCCAAGAGCAGGCCGCCGCCTTGAGGGCGGGCAGGCTCCAGGCACTCGACCCGCAACACCTGGCCGATGAGATCGAGGATATGGGCCGATCGGAACAACGCGCACTGGCCTCGCGGCTGGCCATCATCATTGCACACCTGTTGAAGCTTGAGATTCAGCTTGAGCGCACGCCGACCAACGAAAAAAGTTGGCGCAATTCAGTCGCGACCCAGCGTCGGCAGACACAGCGGCTGCTGCAGAAGAATCCGGGCCTCAAGAAAGCGGATATCCTGTCCGATGCACTGGAGTCCGCCTGGGACGACGGACGCGATCTGGCTATCCGCGAGACCGGCATGGATCCCGATCGGTTCCCGGCCGAGAATCCATACCCACTAAGCCGCCTGCTCGATGAAAGCGAGGGGTTCTAAGGACATCACCACGGTCAGCCGCCGATGAGTGCTCACCCATATGTTGGCCGCTGTGCGGCCCGAGACGACCGGCAGCACCTCCCGTGAGAGGACTTGGCGCCCGGACGCGCCCCGTCCACCAAGTACGGCCGCGGTGAGTTCAGCGCGGACAGCCTCGGGTCTTTGCTACACTCACACCTTACAAACGTCTGACCGGAGCTTCCCGATGTCTGCAATTACCTACACCGAGGCGCGCAAACACCTGGGCGAGACCATGGACCGCGTGGTCGACGACCACCAGCCGGTCGTCATCACGCGCGCCAACGGCAAGAACGCCGTATTGATCTCACAAGAAGACTTCGATGCCTGGCAGGAGACCGCCTACCTGCTGCGCTCGCCGGCGAATGCGTCCGACCTGCGGCAGGCGATGACCGAACTCGGCGAGCGCCGCGGCCTCGTCCGTCATGACCTGATCGAAGAATGATCTGCTTTCGTGAGCGGGCCTGGTCGGACTACCTGTATTGGCAGCAGACCGATCGCAGGATGCTCAAGCGCATCAACTCCCTGATCCGGGATATTCAACGCGACCCTGGAGCGGGAATCGGCAAGCCGGAGCCATTGAAGCACGATCTGTCCGGGTTATGGTCACGCCGTATCGATGACGAGCATCGACTGGTCTACACCGTCAGCGCTGGCGAATTGGTGATTATCCAGTGCCGGTATCATTATTGAAACGTGCCGGTTGGAATCGAAGCGATGTCCCCATACCATGCGCGAGGTTGCGGGACTGGGCGCGCCTGCGATGCATTCCCAAGCGGAACGCCACTCCTATTCAGTCAGCGCCAACCACCCCGAGCCGGGCGGGGCATTCGCGCCGCCCGGAAGTTTGAAGAATGCTCGGCTCTGACCGGTTCTCTCTGGCCATCTTCTCGTCGCCGGGTTCCCGCTTGGGAATAAGTTCTGCGACGCTATGCGTTGCTAGGTCAACGTCATTCACGGGGGCGAATTATGATTGAGTCTATCGGAACGATCGAAAAGGCGGTTGCCAATATTAATACCTGGCATCACACGCTCGGAAATGACGCGCAGTGGTGCTATAAGACCATTACGGGTGATCTATCCGCCGTATCAGTTGAGGAGTTTCTGGAATTACTTAATCAGGAAATATTGACTACAGAGTCGAGTGTGTCCTGGAGCTCTGGACCGAATTTATTCCCGCTAGGATTGTTGGACTTTCAATACCTTTACGAGGAACGGGGTGAGACTGCCGGTGTCTTTTCCGAGCAGGAATTGCACCAGCGGGCAGCGGAGCAAAGAGTTCGCTCTTACACGAGAATTTGGGGGCGTGGCCTACCTCCCGGGGGAATCGAGTACCGCAATATGACCTTGATCGATTTCGAATTCTCGCCACCCATTCCGGGCTTTCTCCTGATGCGGCGCCAGTGTCAGGTGACAGTTATTTCTGGGTCGAATAATGCCGGAAAAACGATGGCTTTGAAGCTGATTAAGCGGGAATTGGGAAGTGGTGCGCTGTTTCTAGCCTGCAATAGATTTTACCACTTCGCCGCGTTGGAGTACGTCGACAACTATGAGCGACAACGGTTTGACATGGAGCGAAATCTAATATCGCAACTCTATCAAACTCAGCAAAACTCGGAGAATACAAACTACCAGCTTGCTCAGCTTGTCGGACATTTAAGAAATGAGGAGCGCAACAGGTTGCTATCCATCTGTTCCAAGACATTCGGTGAGGAGTTCTCCATAAAGCAAGTTGATGCTGACAACCTCCTGAGTAGGTACTATATTGACGTGGGAGGCAGAAATCTCTCCGAGGCGAGTACCGGAACGCGGCTCTTTTTCTTACTGGTCGCAGCATTATTCGATAGTACGGCTTCGACGATTCTGGTCGATGAGCCGGAAATCGGTCTCAGTCCGGATCTGCAGCGCAAACTCGCCGGTCTTCTGTACGATCAAGACGCGTTTCAGCGGGCATTTCCACATATTAGACAGTTATTCATAGTCACGCATTCGCATATGTTTCTTGATCGAAATGATCTGCGGAATAATTTCGTTATCTCGAAACTCGAAAGAAAAGCGAAAATCGAGAATGTTTGCTCGATAGGCAACTTCCATAGTCTGCAATTCAATATGCTAGGCAACACTCTTGAATCAATGTTTTTGCCCTCGGCCATTGTTCTGGTGGAGGGAGATAGTGATCAGGTATACCTCACTGCTCTCTTGAGCAAGGTTTGTGGCCTTCAAGATGTCGCAGTGGTTGCGGTTCACGGGGAAGGTCACGCCGAGAAATATATGTGGTTTCTGGATCAGTCCTTTCTGGGTTTCATGAAAAGCCCATACCGAACCCGAACTTTTTTGCTGCTTGACTCGACCAACTCTGTCGTCAAGTCGAAAATAAAGAGCAAAGGTATTCCGGAGAAAAATATCGTCGTTTTGTCCAGGAACGGAGTGGAGTATTACTACCCGTCGGATATCTTGGGGTCTATTTTTAACGCGAGGCTGCGAAGTCATGATGATATGGTCATCGGTGATAATGTGGTCACGCTAAATGAGATAAGTTACTCAAAGAAAGATTTAGCAAATAAGGTGGCGGCTGGTGTCGTGTCCGATACCATCATACCTGACGAATTAAAAGAAAAGTTGATTTCCGGAATTCGTTTGGCAATAGGGGCGTAAGGCGCGTTGGAGGCTCTCATTTTGGTTGCCAGTGGAAGCGACGAGTTTGAGATGCGCTAATTGCCTTCGTTATTCTCTGGCTAAACCGCGCCAGCGGCGGTGCCCATGCGCTGGCCGTTGTGCGGCCAGCGGTGACCCGCAGTGCCCGCGATTTTCGTTGGGCCAACACGGCGGGAATCTGAATCACGTCCGGATCTGGCGTTTCGAGCCCTGTAGGACGGGGCACTAACGATAGGGGGAGGGCAATGTTTACAAAATCTAAAAAAGGTTCTACAAATATTTGACAAAGTAAAATCGGTTGCTAATATTTGGGCATGATGAGGGTCGTTGCCCAGGCGGAACCTGGAGGGGATCTCCTCAGCGTGGCAGAAAACGAGACTTTAGACCTTATGCCTCAGGCTTTTGACCTCGACCCCGTAGCGCTGGGCCAACGCCTGACCGAGGCGCGCAAGGCGTCCGGGTTGACCCAGCAGCAGGCCGCCGAACAACTCGGTGTCAGCCGCCCGACCCTGATCGGGGTCGAGAAAGGTACCCGCAAGGCCAAGCCCGAGGAGATCGTCGCCCTGGCGGGGCTTTACCGGCGCCCGGTCCATGACCTGATGCGGGCCGGCAATGATGCACCCCCGCTGGAACCCCATCTGCGCGCGGCCCTTGCGGCCGGAAGCGCGCCCGGGGTCGAGGCGGCCA
>Ga0247842_10007337_pt1 | contig 11990 bp, 17 predicted proteins | sample LaCruzMarch2015__3_FD_192411 | JGI IMG/M metagenome (GOLD analysis project Ga0247842, IMG submission 192411) | Freshwater microbial communities from meromictic Lake La Cruz, Castile-La Mancha, Spain - LaCruzMarch2015_19m | ecosystem: Environmental > Aquatic > Freshwater > Lake | place: Spain...
ATCTAAAAAGACCAAATGAAATAGTGTTAATGAATCCTCTTGTTATAATTCGAACAAAAGGTATCCAAAAGACATCCTTTTATCGTTAAATAGTAAATTAGTTAATTTTTTATATGGATAAAAATGAATCTCCAGGAAAACCCTCTAAGAGATAGGAATTTAAACAAAATAATTCTAATTAAAGTATGAACTTTAAAGCAACGAAAGGAAAGGTTATTACTTCTATAATCTTAGGACTAATTGCGGGAATTTATGTTTCTATATCTTTACGATGCTTTGGTGTGTGCCCTGATATTAATCTAAGCAGAACTATAAATTTTATTTTATCATCTGTAATAACTTTTGGTTTAACTTACATCATCTGGAGCATATTTCAAAAGAAAAAATATTCTTAGGATTAGTTGTTATTCAAAAGAAGTAACAAACAAAAGATTTAAATATGCGTATTTTGTTTGAAAATTATGGATAATAAAAATATTACACTTGATGGAAGAATTTTTGCTCAGCAAGTTGTTAAAGCAATCTTTGATAGAGGTATCTATAGAGGAGGCTTCGTTTCTGATAAAGAATTAACTTGTATTGCTTCAAAGGTTTCAAATCCTTATGACTTAAAAGAAATTGACACTTCTCTTCTTAAAGAAAAACTTGAGCAAGAAGGTTTTGCATATAATTCAAGAAGAAGAGGTTACGAAAATAGGAAACATTTCGGTTAAAAATAATATAATTCTTTTACTCTTCTCAAAAAAACATATTCTTTTGTAAACCTAAATCATTAAATAGTGAATTAATTAATTTTTTGTATGGCTAAAGAAGAAGTTCAAGAAAAAACCTCTAAGATAGAGAAGTTTGAAGAAAAAAATTCTGATTTAGAATGGCTCACACGTGGTCTACTCCCAAATAATAAAAATTGTGTTCCAGATGGGGATTATTTAGGTGAGCAATTAAAAATAAACTTGAGTAGAGAAAAAGACTTTGTAGTTTATGCGGCATATTCTCAAGAGAAAAAAATATATGAATTTGCAATTTATACCGAAAAGAAATAATATTTATTCTTCTATTGTTATATGAAAAGCCTTAAAAACTATCAATTCTCTTTATTTTTGTAAGTCAGGCAGTTAACTTCGGGGGTTGCTTTTAGATAAGCAAATTTTGATAATAACAAAATTACTTCTGAGGAAGGTCCGCCCACTCTTAATCATTAATTTGATTATTCCTGAAAAGGAGTCATCCGGGAAATCTGGATTGTCGTGAGGCAAAGCTCTGCTACAGAAACGCCACAGCTTTCGTCGAGTTATGAACCATGCGGTGAACTTCGACGCGAAAGATTTGATGAAACGCGCACCTTGACTAGTGAAAGGCTTAAAGCCGCTTAGTTGAATGTTAACATGTTCGGTTCGTTGAGAAATCAAACGACGAACAACAGAAGGTGGCCTATCCCTGACTTACAATTTTTTATTAAAGGCAAATTCGCCCAAGCGTGGTCAAATTAGTGGCCTATCCCTGACTTACAATTTTTTATATCAATTTCTTTCAATAACATTTAAAAAACTACCTTGAATTAATAATTTGGGATAGTAGCTCAGCGGGAGAGCACATGACTGAAGATCATGGTGTCCGGGGTTCGACTCCCCGCTATCCCATATTAATTAAAAAATTCTAAGTTACTAAAATGAACATTTTTTATTTACACAAAAACCCGGAGAAATGTGCTAAAATGCATTGTGATAAACATGTTGTTAAAATGATTCTTGAAACAGCACAAATACTTTGCACGTGCCATTGGAAAAATAATTCTAAAGCACCATATAAACCAACGCATCAAAAAAATCCTTGTGTTTTATGGGCATGTGAAAGCATAGGAAATTATTTAGAACTTGGAGCATTGGGATTAGAATTATGCAAAGAATACACTCATCGATATGGGAAGATTCACAAAAGCCAAAAAGTAATTGCTTGGTGTTATGATCATCCCCCAAAATTACCAAGAATAAAATTTTCTCAACCAATCCAAGCAATGCCAGAAAGATATAAACAAAAGAATGCAATTAAAGCATATCGGGAATATTATAATGGTGAAAAACTAAGTTTTGCAAAATGGACAAAAAGAAAAGCCCCTTGCTGGATAAAATTAAATAAAATATATATAGTTTAAAAAACAAAATAAATTATGATTGATAGTTGTCCGCTTACAGAAGAAAGATTTAAAGTTCTTTTAGGTTCAAAAACCCACAAAATTAAAGAAGAGAACACAAATTACAAACCAATTACAATAGAAAAAATGCTAGAAAATTTCAGAGCAATATATAATAATCCTAGAGCAATGATTAATGCAAGAAAACGGGCTTTAGATTATTACAAAAATTGGTAATAATTATTTTTTCAAAACCTTTATAAAACCAAAAGATATAGCTTAAATATGGTGATAAAGAAAGAGGTAAAATCTAAATATGATGAAGATGGCATTGGGATTGCTGGTTTTACTCTTGGTATTCTAAGTCTCGTTTTGATAGGATGGGCAGGAATTGTTATTGCCATAGTAGGTTTCTTTTTATGTTTATACCAACAAAAGAGACGCCCAACAAAAACTGGAAAATTGGGTTTGATATTAAATATAATTGGGTTTGTTTTGGGAATAATTTTTGTAGTTGCTTTTATTATGTATCTAGCTCCACAGATGCAAGAAATAATACAACAGGCACAAGGTTCAGTGGCATAAAAATGAAAAACTTTTCTAAAAAAGCAGCAATAGAAATGAGTATGAGCACAATTGTGGTAATTGTTCTCTCGGTAACAATTCTTATATTCGGCATGATTTTCGTTAAAACTATAATGTGCTCAGGAATATCCATGGTAAACGGGATAGATGAAAAAGTTACAAATGAAATACAAGGATTGTTCGGAACAAGCGACTATGGAGTTAGATGTATGGGAGACCCTGGTCAGGAAGCAAAAATAGGGGATGGGGGAAGTAGACAAATAGTTTGTGTTGTGAATAGTGATACCCAATATACTTATTCTTTTAACGTAAAAAAAGTTGAAAGTATCTCAGGGATGCCTACATCAAGTGTACAAAAATGGATAATGGATCAAGACTGGGCGGGAACGGTTCCTGTTGGATTGAAAACTATTAGCGTTTTAACTTTAAACATTCCAAAAGGAGTTTCTGCTACTACTTTAAAAATAACATTGGATGCAATCAATAAGGAAACGGACACAACAGATACCCATATAATGCAGATAAATGTGGCGCATGTTGGTCAAGTTGCAGCAACTATTTGCTAAAACTTTTAAACTTGATTTATTTAATTCTTTTATGGATTTAAAATTATATAATACTCTTACTAGAAAAAAAGAGATTTTTAAAACGCTTGAAAAAGGAAAAGCGAGAATATATGTGTGTGGACCAACTGTAAATGATGTTCCTCATGTGGGGCATGCAAGGCAGCAAATTTCTTTTGATATCTTAAGAAAATATCTAAAATTTTCCGGATATAAAGTAAAATTTGTTTCTAATATAACAGACATAGAAGATAAAATAATAATCAAAGCAAACCAACTGGGAATAAGTATAGAAGATCTTACAGAAAAAAACTACAAGGCCCATATGCAAGATTATGAATCTATCGGTGTTGAAAAACCAGAGATTCAGCCAAGAGCCACACAATACATCAAGGAAATGATAGACTTGATTAAAAAATTAGAAGAAAAAAAATATACTTATATTATTGAAGAAGATGGGGTTTACTTCGATATTTCTAAATTTAAAGAATATGGAAAACTAAGCCATCAAAATGTAAATGATTTGAGAGCGGGAGTAAGAATTGAAACAAAGGATTTGAAAAAAAATCCCCAAGATTTTGTTCTATGGAAATTTTCTAAACCAGAAGAACCCTCTTGGAATTCTCCCTGGGGAAAAGGTAGACCAGGATGGCATATTGAATGTTCTGCCATGTCTCACGCTCTTTTAGGACTTCCTTTAGATTTGCATGGAGGGGGACAAGATTTAATTTTTCCTCATCACGAGGACGAAATTGCACAAAGTGAAGCGGGTTATGGAAAAATATTTTCAAATCACTGGATACATAATGGAATGGTTAATGTTAACGGAACAAAGATGTCTAAATCTCTTGGAAATTTTAAAACTATAAGAGATATTTTAGAAGAATATTCTGGAGAAACGATAAGATACTTTGTTTTATCCACGCATTATAGAAAACCTATAGATTTTTCTAAAAAAGAATTGGAAGAGAGTAAAGCTTCTATTGATAGACTAAAAAATATTATTTCTGATGTTAAAGATGATGGAAAAATAAATAAAAAATATTTGGAAGAATTTGAAAAGGCCATGAATGATGACTTGAATACGCCAAAAGCATTACAAGTTTTATGGAATATTTTAAGAGACAAAAATGCGAATGGAAAAATAAAAACAATTGAAAAAATAGATGAGGTTTTCGGATTAAATTTGTTAAAAAAAGAAGAAGTTAAAATTCCAAAAGAAATAGAAAAACTTTTAGAACAAAGAGAAAAAGCCCGTGCTGAAAAGGAATGGAAAAAAGCAGATGAATTTAGGGAAAAAATAAAAAGCTTGGGCTTTTTAATTGATGATACAAAAAACGGTGTGAAATTAAAAAAAATATAAAATGAAAAATAAAAGAGGTAAAGGGTTTGTTAATTTAAGATATAAACCTAAAAATACGGATGTTATCTGTCAATATAAAATAACCCCTGCAAAAAGTTATTCTCTGAAAGATGTGGCAAATGCCGTCGCTGGTGAAAGTTCTATTGGAACATGGACTGAAATTTCTACAATGAAAAAAAGAATTGGTGCAACTCTTTCTCCAAAAATCTATTATATTGAAAATAAAGAAAAAAGAGTTAGGATTGCCTACCCTTTAGAATTATTTGAATTGGGAAATCTTCCAGAAATAATTTCTAGCATAGGTGGAAATATTTTTGGGATGAAAATGGTAAAAGGACTTTTGTGGGAAGATTTGGATATTCCTAAAAAAATGTTAAAAAGTTTCAAGGGGCCCAAATATGGTATAAAAGGGATTAGAAAATTATTAAAAATTAAAAAAAGACCTCTTGTGGGAACAATAGTAAAACCAAAAATTGGATTGAATGAAAAAGAACATGCTCAAATTGCCTATGAATCTTGGGTGGGAGGTTGCGATATTGTTAAGGATGATGAGAACCTAACATGCCAGACATTTAATCATTTCAAGAAAAGATTTCTTTTAACAACTGTCATGAGAAAAAAAGCAGAAAAAGAAACGGGGGAGAGAAAAGCTTATTTGATAAATTGTACAGCAGAGACGGAAGAAATGCTAAAAAGAATAAAATTTGTGGAAGAGCATGATGGAAATTATATTATGTTAGACATACTTACTTTGGGTTGGGGAGCATTACAAACTGCAAGAAATCATACTAAATTACCTATTCACGCGCATCGTGCAGGACATGCCGTATTTGATAGAAATTCGGAACATGGGATTAGTATGGAAGTTATTGCCCAATTAGCGAGAATGGTAGGTGTGGATACTTTACATATAGGGGCTGTTGTGGGTAAAATGGTTGGAAAGAAGGAAGATATTTTACATATTGAGAAAGAGATTGAAACCCAATTTACAGAAAAGACAAAAAAAAATTTGGAACAAAAATGGTTTAGAGTTAAACCCGTTCTTGGAGTTGCTTCTGGAGGACTGCATCCAAAAACTGCAGCAAAGGTTGTAGAAATAATGGGAAAAGATATCGTTATCCAAGCAGGAGGAGGAATACATTGGAATCCTAGAGGAACGAAATATGGAGCAATGGGAATGCGACAAGCGATAGAAGCTACGATGAAAAAAATACCCTTGAAGGAATATGCTAAAACACATAGAGAATTGAAAGAAGCGTTAGACTATTTTAGATAGAGAAGAGAATAAATAAATTCGCTTCCAATTTTTCTCCTTTTGATCTTTCCCTCCTTTATTAATCTGTAAAAATATCTTCTTATTGTCCTAGGAGGAATTAAAAATTTATTTGAAAGAGTATTAACAGAAGAATCTTTTTGTTTCAATTCATTAAGAATTAAATTCTTTCTTATATCTGCAAATTTTTTAGTATTAAAATACTTTTGATTTTTTATTTCCAGAGACTTGACTAATCTCTCGGCTTTACTATGTAATGAGATTAAAGAATATTTCTTACTAAAACTAGTTATTATATGACTTAATTTATTTGTTGAAAGAATGTAGAGATAATAGTGAGATGTTTCTTTTTTTTGTTTTACCCCCCCAGTTTTTAACCCCAACTCATTACATAAATTATTAAAACCTGTAATCATTCCTTTATTGGATATGCTAAAGATTACCGAACCATCATAAGCAATTGAACCTTCATCTATTATTCCAGTAAGAACAAATGCAATTTTATGTTCTTGACTCAATCTGAATATCTTTTTTGGAAGTTTTGCGTCGAAGGTTCCAAAAGAATCAACACCATAAATATGTCTGCATATCTCCCCAATAATTCTTGGAACTCTGCACTTTAAAACTCCTCTATGGTCTTTCTTTAAAGAATATTGAACATCCCCAAAAACCTTTTTTACTTTTTGTATAAAATCATTCATTATCTGCTCGTTTTTTTGGCTATAATATGTGCCTTTTCCATCTTCAGGAACACTTCCGTCAAAAAAGAGGTTGGCAATAACTGAGGTTAAATAGGGAGTAATCTGTATTGGAAGAATTGGATTTTGAACTGAATTCTTATTAGGAACAAACATCTGTTTATACATAACAATCTCTTTTTCTATTTCTAATAGGGAAATATTTAATGTCTTTGCTAGCTTAATTAAGATATTTAGTGGTATGGGTGAATTTTGATAAAGAAAATAATCATATAATCTTGCGGGGGGGATGCCGATCCTTTTAGCAACTAAATAAATATTTGAGTTTAACTTATCCCTTATCTTATTCTTCATTTCTTTTTTAAGATCTACCGATATCTTTTTTGAATCGTATACATCCCAAAGATGAATTTTCATATAGTCCCTTATTCACCCCGGTATTTATATTGTATGGACAACTATATAGTTAAAAACAAAGTTTATAAATAAAAAAAACTAACTTAGTTTATGAAACTCCGAAGAGGTATTTTTATTGTAACTTATTCTCTAGTTGGAAAAAAAATAAAATATATTATTCTGAAAAGAAAATTGCACTGGAAAGGCTGGGAATTCCCAAAAGGAGGAGTAAATTTATTCGAGTTTAGAAGATTTGCTGTAAAAAGAGAACTAAAAGAAGAAACAGGTTTATCTCCAATAAAAATAATCCCATTTAAAGAAGAAGGAATGTACAAATATAGTAAGAACCATGCCGATAGAAAAAATATCTTTGGACAGAGTTATAAATTATATTCTGCAGAGGTGGAATATTCTAAAAAAATAAAGATGGATAAGTTGGAACATTCGGGTTATAGATGGGTGGATTTTAATGAAGCAATAAAAAAATTAACATGGCCTAATCAAAAAAAATGCATAAGAATAGTAAATAATTTTTTAAAAGAGAACAAATAAAAACCTTACTTGATTAAATAGTATATGGCTAAATTTAGGGAGCTCATATCGAAAAGAGGGACATTAATCCTTGCTGGAAAAAATGCAGAGAATAATGAAGAGCTAATTGCACAGATAGAACCAAATGAAGAAGTTTTTCATACAGTTAATCCTGGAAGCCCTTTTGTTAACATAAAGGGAGAACCTAAACCGGGGGATATAAAAGAAGCTGCAATAATTTGTGCAAGATATAGCCAAGACTACAGGGATAATAAAAGAGATGTTGTTGTACACACATTTAAAGGAAAAGATATTTACAAAAGAAAAGATATGAAAAAAGGAACATTCGGAGTTAAAAAATTAAAAGTTATGAAAATAAAAAAAGAGTTGATTGAAAGTTTCCAAATATGAAATCAGTTATATTAAATACATTTTTAGGAAATTCTCCTGGTGAAGATGAGCTAGATAATTTGGAAGAAACCAGAGCAGTAGAAGAAACATTAAAAATGTTAAATTTTGACGTGAAGATTATTCCATTTTCTTCTAATTTAAAAGAAATGGTTCAAACATTAAAAAAAATAAAGCCCGATTTTGTTTTTAATCTTGTGGAATCAATAGAAGGAGATGGTTCTTTGATTTATTTCGCCCCAGCAATTTTAGATTCTTTGAGGATTCCTTATACGGGAAATCACACAGACGCTATGTATATTACTTCAAATAAGATAGTAACGAAAAACATCCTAAAGAGTCATGGAATAAAAACTCCAAAATGGACCAGACTAAATGAGATTACAAAAAATGATAGTTTAAATAAAAAAAAGGTAATTATCAAACACGTTTGGGAACATGCCTCTAAGAATATTGATGATGATTCTATCTTCTTTTTAAAAAATAAATCCAAATTAGAAAATGCTTTAAAAAAAAGAGAAAATTCTGAAAATTATTTTGCTGAAGAGTTTATAGAGGGAAGAGAATTTAATCTTTCTATAATAGAGGATTCTAAGGGTGTGCATGTTCTCTCTCCTGCAGAAATGCATTTTACCAATTATCCAAAAGGCAAAGATAAAGTGGTGAATTATAAAGCAAAGTGGAATAAGGAAAGTTTTGAATACAAAAATACTATGAGAAGCTTTGAATTTAATACCAAGGATAAGAAGATTTTAGCTCTATTGAAAAAAATTTCCAGAAAAGTATGGGATATTTTTAACCTGAATGGATTTGCAAGAGTAGACTTTAGAGTAGATAAAAAAGGAAACCCTTATGTTCTTGAAATAAATGCAAATCCGTGTATTTCTCCAGACGGGGGATTTATTGCTGCCTGCGAAAGAGAGGGAATGAATTATAAACAAGTTATTTCTAAATTAATAACAGAGGTTTGTAAAAAATAAAAATGGCACTAGTTCAATTCCAAATAGGAAAACAAGGATTAACAGATGGCTTTATCAAAAGTCTTGAAACATGTTTCAAAACAAATAATCGGGTGAAGGTTTATGTTTTGAAATCTGGAAGACCAGATGGCAAAGAGGGAAAGACTCAGGTAGAAAAATATTCAAAAGAAATTCTTGAAAAATTAGGAAAAATTTATACTGCAAAAACAATTGGTTTTACTATCAATTTCAAAAAGTGGAGAAAACCTCCAATTCGTAAATAAATCAACTTCGTCCAGGCTTGGCCAAAGTGGAGAAAACCTCCAATTCGTAAATGAATCAACTTCGTCCAAAGAAAATCGTCCAAGCGTGGCCAATTTAGAGAAAGTCCCCTGTTCGTAAATAAGTTAACTAAAGTTTTATAAACCTTCTTTTGTGATTAAAATTAGGTAAATGGCTTAAAGCCAATCTAACTCTGCAAAGAGTGCCTTAACATGAAAAATCCATTTTACGATTTACCAGCACAAGAATATAATTTAAAATTAGCTGAAGCTCTTAAGCAACTTCCGGAATTTGAAGTCCCTGAATGGGTTCAGTACGTAAAATCAGGCCCTGCAAAAGAAAGACCAATTGATGATTTGGATTTCTGGCATAAAAGAGCTGCGAGCGTTCTGAGGCAAGTTTACAAAAAAGGACTTTTAGGAGTTAGTAGATTGAGAACTAGATACGGAAGTAAAAAAAATAGAGGCCAAAAACCAGAAAAGTTTGTAAAAGCTGGTGGAAAAATAATTAGAACAATTCTTCAACAATCGGACAAAGCAGGACTTACTGAAATGTCAAAAATAGTCAAAGGTGTAAGAAACAAAACACCTGGAAGAAAATTGACTGCAAAAGGAAAAGCATTTATGGAGGCAATAAAGTAGGACATGGGAATCAAACACTTTGGGAAAAAAACAAAACTTGCGGTGAAAGCAAGACAAACTAAGTGGGCTCCTATTTGGATAGTCTTAAAAAAATATGGAAAAGGGAAAAAGGTCCATCCATCTGTGACTACAAGATTAAGAAGATCATGGAGAAGAACAAAGATTCATATTAAACCTAGAATATCTAGAAAATCTCATATGGGATAAAAATGACTGAAAAAAAATCAACAGAAAAAATTGAAAAAGAATATGTTATACCACTAAGATCTCAAGTAATGAAAGTTCCAAGATATAAAAGAGCAAAAAAAGCAATCAGAACCATAAGAGAATTTCTTGTACAGCACATGCAGATAAGAGATAGAGATTTGAAAAAAATAAGGTTGGATAAGTATCTTAATCAAATGATTTGGAGCAGAGGAATACAAACTCCCCCTCATAAAATAAAAGTAAAGGCAATAAAAGAAGGGGATATTGTTAGAGTAGAAGCTTATGAACTTTCTAAAAAGATAGCTTTTCAAAAACAAAGAGAAGAAAGAAGAGACGAAAAATATTCAGAAAGCCCAGATAAGAAGAAATCAAAAGGAAGCGAACCTGCAACAAAGAAGGAAGACGAAGAAGTTAAAGCAGAAGATATTCAAAAAGAAGTTGAAGAAAAAGAAAAGAAAAAAACGACTATTGAATCTGAACAAAAATACGAAAAGCAAATAGCAAAAGCGAGAAAGCATGAGGGTGGCGTAGACAAAAGACCTATTCAGAATAAAAAAGTGCATTCTAAAGGTACTGGAACTGGACGTTAAGCCCAAGAACGCCCATGCTTGGTCATTCTAAGGGTGATTGGAAGATAAATTCAAGAACGCCCATGCTTGGTCATTCTACTGGAAGATAAACTTTAATACTCGAAAAATTCTAAATATTGATGCTAGAGCAATTAAAAAAAGAGTTGAATGAATTAAGGAATCCTGAACAGGCTAAAATTCTTCAGAAATTTTTTAAAACAGGTGCTGGAGAATATGCAGAGGGGGATATATTTCTTGGAATAAAAGTCCCTGTGCAGAGATTAATAGCAAAAAAGTATATTGGTCTAAATTATTCTGAAATTCAACAGCTACTAGATAATAAAATTCATGAATACAGACTAATCGCATTACTCATACTCATATGGAAATATAAAAAATCAAAGAAAAATAGATTAGAACAAAGAAAAATATTTGAGCTTTATTTAAAAAACACTAAAAACATAAATAACTGGGATTTGGTTGATTTAAGTGCTCCACAAATTCTTGGAGATTTTTTGCAAAAAGAGGGAGCAGACTTATTGACAAATCTTGCTCAATCAAAAAACATGTGGGAAAGGAGAATTGCAATCATATCTACTTACTCCTTTATTAAAAAAAGAAGATTTGGAGAGACCCTCGCAATCTCCGAAATCCTTTTAGAAGACAAACACGATTTGATTCACAAAGCAGTAGGATGGATGCTCAGAGAAATTGGAAAAAGAAATAAGAAAATGCTCGAATTGTTTCTCATGCAAAGATATCATAAAATGCCTAGAGTTATGCTAAGATATGCTATTGAAAAATTCCCAGAAGATGAGAGAAAAGAATGGTTAAAAAAGAAGGCTAAAGATTAACTTCGTACAAGATTGGCCAAAGTAAAGAAATGGTTAAAGAAGAAAGCCTAAGACTTCGTCCAGGCTTGGCCAAAGTAAAGAAATGGTTAAAGAAGAAAGCCTAAGACTTCGTCCAGGCTTGGCCAAAGTAAAGAAATGGTTAAAGAAGAAAGCTAAAGATTAAAATTTAATATTTATTGAGGCAAAAACCGTGTTCAAACCATTATTTCTTCCAGGTACCCCTGCATCATCTGACCAGTTTGATAAAAGTTTATTCCCGTAGGACTTATGATTAAATCCTAACCCGTAGGATATTTTATCGTTCCATTTAGGAAATGTAACATTTACACCTGCAGTGATATCAAATACAAATTTCTGTCCAATTGCAGACTGTCCCTTATCTTTATACATATCATTTACTTGCAAACCAAAACCTAACAACGGGCTAATAACCCATTCTCTATCTCTTGGCATAATGTGGGTAGTAATTACACTATCTAGCCCAAAAAAATAGCCATGACCTGATAAAGAGAGATTTGGGCCATATAAGA
>Ga0247842_10007346_pt1 | contig 11978 bp, 10 predicted proteins | sample LaCruzMarch2015__3_FD_192411 | JGI IMG/M metagenome (GOLD analysis project Ga0247842, IMG submission 192411) | Freshwater microbial communities from meromictic Lake La Cruz, Castile-La Mancha, Spain - LaCruzMarch2015_19m | ecosystem: Environmental > Aquatic > Freshwater > Lake | place: Spain...
AGTTTTATTAAATCCGATCTAATGATTTATTAATGGTTGCTTTTACAAGAATCGATATCTTGCATTGGTTTTTATGTTCGAAAATACGTTCGAACAAAATAAGTCCTGAGGAAATCTTCAGATTATAATAGTCTGCTTGGCCACTGCTTCAGGTGGATTAACAAAATCACCGGATATTGTGAAGCACGAGTTGGCGGTCACATCATCCTGTTTTCCAGGTAAAAAATTCAAACTCATATAGGAGGTTGTAACTGGAAAAAGCAATAAACATGATTGTTAACATCGTACAGCATGAAAATTCTGGCTATTGAAAAAATGTTCGTCAAATTGACCCGGAAAAGAGAAGGGTTTTATAAACTGATGAGGTAGTCGCATTGTATGAGCTTTATCATGATGAGATTGTCAGAGAGTTTTATTTCAATGAAAATCACGAAGCCATCCTGATTCTGGAACATTCCTCAAAGGAAGCCTGTGAAGAAATATTGCACGGTCTGCCCCTTGTGAAACATGGACTAACACGCTTTGAAGTGCTGGGAATGAGTCCCCATACAGGATTTGAAAGGATTTTTATACAAAACACATGACGGGCAGGCTGAATAATGTCATGCATGTAAATGGAAACTAGAAACAAATAGGCGAATATAATTTTGGGACCAAACATGTAATCAGTGGTCATTTTTATCCTGCTCAATATTTCGAGAATGATCACACGGGTGATGGGCGCATCGGGGATGAATTCATTATCAAGGATTATCGGATTTATTGTAATTTCAATCGGGATCGAATTTATCCTTTCCGCGATTTTATCGATCGTTAGTCAACTGGGATGAATCGTAGATTTTCACGGATAATAGGTCTTTCTTTGATTGTATTTTCCTGGATCCTTTTGGGAGCAATCTTAGTCCTGCCTTTCTTTAACCTTACCTTAACGCAATATGCGAATGTATAACCTGTAATCATTGCTGCAACGATTATAATCTGAATTGGCGCTGCCCTGGCCGGAAAGGAAATTATTCAAAAATTCAACATCCTGTCGAAGGTTAAAACATGGTTTGGAAGATGCACCATGAAAAAAGGACCTTGAGATCACAAACATAACGAGGCAGAAGATTTATCAAATCATCCTGCAAGCTATTTCCCCTTAGCCTTCATATCAAGCCGTAGCTTTACAAATTGAATTATTTCCTTGGCGATATTCTTTTCACAGGCCTGCTCAAGCCCCTCAAACCCCGGTGAGGAATTCACCTCACAAATTTTAAAACCATTCCAATCAAAGAGCAGGTCAATACCGGCAATATCCAGATCCAGTTTTCGGGCAATTTCCAGCACCAGCCATTCTATTTCCGGTGTAATTTCAAACTTTTCAATCTTACCGCCTCTCGAATAATTCGCCTTGAAATTACCATCGGCAGCGGTCCTTACCATGGCTCCCACAACCCTACCACCCACGGTCACAACCCGAAGATCCCGGCCGTGACTTGTCTTAACGAACTCCTGGAAAATCAGGTTGACATTGGGGTTGGAATTTTCAACCATATGCATCAGTTCATCCAGAGAATGATGTGTTTCGCAAAGAAAAACACCGCTTCCCTGCGATCCGGTAAGAGTCTTGACAACCACCGGGAACCCGATGTGCTTGCCGACCACATGCAGATCGAGCGGAAATTTCGCAAGCATGGTTTTTGGGATCGGCATCCCTGATTCGGCTAGAATCTGGAACTGGTAGAGTTTATCCTTTACGATATCTATCGAGTTGGCAGAATTGAAGGAATAAACACCCAGTTTTTCAAGGTGTCGTATCAGCGCCAGTGCGAAATAGGTAGTTCCTGCGCCCATCCGGGGAATGATAAAATCGGGAAGGGGAACGGATACATCATTGACAAAAATGCTCTTGCGGTCATCACGGTTTACGATGATCTCGATCTGCTCGGGCTGAAGAACCAGCATTTCAATACCAACCTGTTTCCCCTCTTCGATGAGTTTTTGTATCTCGTAGGTTTCTGGTTTGATAAGGAAATCGGAATGTTTATGAAGTATCCAGCCTAACATGAATTATTATTTAGTAAACCTTGCTCAGGTAATCACCTTTTCTGAACACGATGGCTGCTTCAATTCCATGATGATCTGAAAGATATTCAGTTCCTCTTCCCCACCTGTATTTTAGGACAGCCACCCTGCGGCTGATCCATTTGATTACATTTGAATTCCGCGTAAGTATGTAATCAATCATACGGGGATTGGCATGTGTAGTTATAAAGGCATCATTTGTTTCATCATTAAAAGTGATCTTCGTTTTCCCGGAAATCGCTCCATCTTCTGCGTTCAGAATGGTCAACATTCCTTCATGGTTCTCAACTTTTTTTTCATCAATGTTAAAATCGCCACAAATTATCTGAGGTGTTCTCATGTCTGAAAATGGAAAAATCAGTTTTTCGAAAATTTCTTCAAGTTGTTGGTCCCTGATAGCCTGCGGGTAATCGTCGTCCTGCAAATGAGTTGCAATCAATTGAAACGAATTGTTTTGAAATTGTCCTTCAAATAAAACTGCCCCTTTCCTTGCGAAGGAATCAAAACCAGCAGATGTAGTGAATTCAATCTCTTTCCTTTTCTGCAGCGGGACTTTGCTTAAAATCCAGATTCCACTATTGAACTTTAATGAAAACTTAGATCCGTTAGCAGGTCCATAAGCATACGGATATTGATCATGTAATGTATGATTTATAACAGCACGCGCATGAGCAGTAAATGCTTCCTGAAAAACAATAATGTCATAGTCACACAAACTTAGCGCGTTTGCAATAGCCTCTGCCCGATCGTCTCTCTCTTTAAAAAGATCGAGGACAGGTAACATTTTAATGTTCCAGGAAAGAATTTTTAATAGGGTGGAATTGCAGGAAATTGTGTCCATCGTTAAACTATCATAAATGTTCATTTGATTCCCATAACCTAATAACCCGGTAAAAGTTAAAAGGCAATTAATAAGCAGTATTCTGATTGTTCGGTTTGACATTTTTTTCATTTTGCTGAATTAGGTCAATACAACAATTCGGAGTTATATACCAAGGGAAAAATACCATATGGCAAAGATCATGTCATTAAATCCTTTGGATGTTAAAGAAGTATCAATTTATGATTAATTAAATATTAACAATGGGAAGCCCAATGCAAATTGGTCAGAATTAACAATTTATTAACTTTTGGTCTAATAACAATCAATACCTTGCTTCGATTTTTAAATCCGAATCACGGTAAACAAAATCATTTCTAAAAATGAAAAACCGTTTTTTATGACTGTCTATTCGATCCTTGGCGCCGGTGGATCAATTGGCAACGCCCTGGTAAAAGAACTTACTGAACAGGGCAAGAAAGTCAGGTTGGTTTCCCGCAGTGGTTTTACAATACCAGGCACACAGTCTGTTTGTGCCGATTTATCTAATCTGAGCGAGACTATTGATGCAGTAAAAGGATCATCTATTGTGTTTTTATGTGCAGGGCTGCCTTACAATCATAAGGTTTGGGAGAAAAGCTGGCCACGCATCATGTATCATTCGATTGAAGCCTGCAAACGAACAAGTGCAAGGCTGATCTTTTTCGACAATGTATATATGTATGGTCAGGTAAACGGAAAAATGACGGAAAAGACTCCCTATTATCCATGCAGTAAGAAAGGTGAGGTACGTGCCGAAGTAGCAAGGATACTATGCAATGAAATGAAAGCCGGAGTAATTCGTGCTTCGATAGCTAGGGCAGCCGATTTGTATGGACCCCATGCCACAAAAAACAGCCTGCCATATCTGATGGTTTTCAAAAAACTGCTTCAGGGCAAACAGGCACAGTGGCTGGTGAATGCCAATACAATCCATACATTTTCCTATACGACCGATTGTGCAAAGGCGATGATGTTGCTGGCTAAAACAGAGTCATCATTTAATCAGGTTTGGCACCTGCCTAGCTGCAATCCGGGGATTAGCGGAGAAGCGTTCATTGAGATGGCTGCAAAAGAATTGAGTTTAAAACCAAATTTTAAGGTTTTAAAAAAATGGATGATCGCCTTTGGGGGAATATTTGACACAACGATCAGGGAGAGTTATGAAATGCTTTATCAGAATGAATATGATTATGAGTTCGATTCAAGCAAATTTGAAAAGCATTTTACTTTTGAACCGACCTCATATTCCCTTGGAATTGCCGAAACTATCAATTTTCTCAAATCCGGATAATGAATAGACATGCAATCGAAATTATTTATCGTTGCAGGCGTATTCTAGTCAGGATTACATCATCCTATTGCCTTGTTAACCGGATCGTTCTCCAGGCATAAAGGGTTGAAGAAAAAGGTTAAGGACGACGCATTGATACGGTCCGACATTACATTAACACCTCTTGCAATACCGATGCTCGCCGGACCAGGAACAATATCATTGCTTATTACCTACAATCAAGTGTATTCATTGCTGACCGATAAACTTTTTGTCATCATCTCGATTCTTGCAGTTTCCATGGTTATTTTTATCCTGCTCAACATTTCGAGAATGATCACACGTATGATGGGCGCATCAGAGATGAATTCATTATCACGGGTTATAGGCTTTATTGTAATTTCCATTGGGATCGAATTTATCCTTTCCACAATTTTATCAATTGTAAGCCAACTGGGATGAATCCAAAATATTTTCGAGTCCTTGGTGTTTCTTTGATCGGATTTTCCTGGATACTCTGGGGAGTAATCTTTGTTTTACCTTTCATCAAACTTACCTTATCACAATATGCAATTGTCTACCCGGTTATCCTGGTCTCAACCAATATTTTCTGGATCGGCGCAGCCCTGGTTGGAAAGGAGCTTGTCCGAAAATTCAATATCCTAAAAATGGTTAAAATATGGTTGAAAAGTTGCCTGATGAAAAATGACCCCCGAAATAATCAGGGGAGATAACCCATCGGCTATTCTTATAATAATATTTAATTTGCAAAAACGATGAAAAAATCTGTTTTAATTGTATGCATCTTAACGCTGATAAGTATCTGCTGCTAAAGAAATTGAACTAGTTCCTGGAACAAGAACAGAGAACCTCCATGCCCCAGCCAGCAGTCAAACCAAATACGTTTATGATCCTTGAAATTGAGCCTAAGTAAAATGTAATGAAAAAGCCTATCCACAACGGGTAGGCTTTTTTATTCTGGAATTTAAAGATTGGTGTTTTTTATCTTCTTCCTTGTCTTCCTTCACATTTTTTAATAGTGTCTTTTTCACTGTTTCATCCTTCGGAGAAAACCGGACTTCGTAGCCCTCTTTATCTTTCTTTAAATCCATTTCAAATTTTACATCGGTTGCGGCAGGGAATTTTTTGCAAAAGCTTGCTTTACCGGCACAGGAACCTTATCAGGAGGGACATTTTAGGTGAAACCCATTATACTAAGCAGCATGCATGCTGACAGCAATACAATGATTTTTTTCGTGTTTTGAATGATTTTAATGAATGAAAAGACACAAACTAATTTTTATGAAACCATTAATTCTCTGGGAGGATGAAACACGGATTCAAGATCATTGCTTGTGTATTTCTCAGTATATGGAAAGTAAGGGATTCTCTGGGTTGGTTCTGGTTGCAACTTAATTACCGAGGCAACAATTATAAACGAACTATTTGCATTTGCCAAAATCAAATCAATAGGCACCGGATGACTTTTCTTTTCGAATGGCTCATCATCAGGTTCATTTGGATCCCCAGGGTGGCTTCCAATATGGACATTCTTAGATGTTCTGTTTCATCGATGTACAGATTAAGTGATTTTTTGCACTGGGTTCGACCATTTCAATACTTTTAACCATGCGATAAATCGGTTTGGACCAGTGATGATTCGTTTGTTTGAATTTTTCCGCCAACTCGATTCCATGAAAGTTTAAAAAAGATTTGATCCGGTTCTTGTTCCTGGTGAGATCCTGAACGATGGTTGCCCGAGTACGAACCAGGCAACGGTCTTCTAGGGTTTTAGAAGATAATACATGAATGCCCTTTAGATCGCCACTACGTAAAGCCTTCGCAATTTTCTGGCTATCACGTTTGTCAGCCTTTTGAACCTTTTCCTTGTCGGTCGTTGGAATATCTGCCGGATTGACAACGATGGATTTGATTCCTAAAGATGTGAGCTTATTATGAATCCAATAGCCACAGAATCTGGCTTCATAAGCAGAGTGGTAAATCCCGTTGGGGAAATTCCTCGTAAGATAATGGTGCAGATGTTCTGGCCTGGGATCTTGCGAGAAGGTCTTGAATGGAAGCTTTTCAGTCAGAACAGTAACTTTCCAACTTTTCAGGTGTACATCAATGCCAACGTAGATGTGCCGGCCATTAAAATCAATTTTGTTACATTGTGTAAGTTTAAGTCTGGTTTTTTAAAGGTTTAAAGTGTGGTAACTTAAAACTACTAAATTTCCGGACTTGTGCTTCATTTTATAAGCATAGGGACTTGCAGACTGTTTAGGCATCTGGCTCGCCGGGGTTTAAGAAAAAAAATATGCCTCCGGGAACAAACGGAATGAAAATTTTAAGCAAGAGTTCAGGTCATGATTTTATGCAATAGAATCTGAATGAACCCGAAGAGTGACGGTGCCCAAAGGAGGTCACTCTTAGCGAAAAAGTTTTTTCGAGTTTAACTTTGCTGCAAATTTTGAGTAATAGTGGGTTGTACTGCCGGTAGGCAGGCTTTTTCTTGCTTCTTTCATAAGCTGCCCGGAAGGGACTTCCTTTCTGGAAGGCTTCAATTCAAATGATTATCAGTTAAGATTGGCTGGGAATGGATTTAATATTAAGTTAATGATTTATTAACATAGGACTGAGAAGGCTGGAATATCTTTATGCCAAAATAAATATATCCATGAGAAAAGTAAATATGTTTCAAAAGTTATTAATAATCACTGTATTAATTCTGCCGTGCACTATCTCAGCAAAGAATCCTTTGAATCCTCCGTCTGCATCGATTACTTTTTCCGGAGTGATTACTGATAAAGTGACCCAGGAACATTTAAGTGGAGTGTACCTTTATTTTGATGAGCTCGGGAAAGGGGTTTATTCTGGGGCAGACGGAAAATTCAACCTTGAGGAGATCGAACCAGGAGATTACAATGTGACTGTTAAGTACATTTCTTACCATGAAAAAAAGGTTTCTGTAAAAGTTAAGAAATCAAAGAAGAACCATAAAACCATCCAGTTGGACCCTGTGCAACCTTAATGTCAAATTTTAGCATTTAATTTTACCTTCCTGGGTGTTGATTCTATCATTCAGGAGGTTTTTTTATTATTTTTGATTGAATTTTTAATCTCTTAATTGTGAAAAAGTTTTTTTTAATCTTCATCACCCTTTTTATTTTCGGGAATCTTTCGGCACAGGAGGTAATATTGAAAAACGGGAAGTATTATAGTGCCGGTAAAAATCCATATACAGGTATTTTAAAAGAGTACGACCCAAATGGAGGTCTTTTTGCCGAGAACCGGATCAATAATGGCCTCCTTGACTCGATTTCAACTTTCTTTTACTCCACTGGCAATAGAAAGGAGCAACGCTCATACAGTGCGGGGAAGAAGCAAGGATTATGGATCAACTGGTCTGAGAATGGCACTAAAACTGCCGAAGCTCGTTTTACCGATGGACAAAAGGATGGTTTTTGGTATATCTGGGATGAAAAAGGTACCAAGCGATACGAAATGTACTATGTGGCCGGCGAGAAAAAAGGTAAATGGTATATCTGGGATGAGAGTGGCAAACTGATTACCGAGCAAAATTACAATTGAATACAAAATTATAAAATCACAGTCACTCCCAGTGTGTAGTAGCGCCCGGCCAGGTATTCCAAGGTGGGTTCTTCCCTTGTAACGGTCCCCTCTCCTGGTTTGTCGAATTTTACTGTTTGCTGATAGCGTACCTTATCGTTTAAAATGTTCTGAACTCCTCCTTTAACTTGTATGTGTTTGCCAAACTTTTTCGATAAGGTAAAATCAAGCGAATTAAACGGCATCTCATAAACATCCGGGATATCTTCCTGCGGATTCTGATTAACCTGGCCTACTACAACAATCCGTTTTCCCATAATATTATACAGCAAACTGGAGTTCCAGCCACTCTTTTCCGACTGGTAATAGATACCGGCATTAATGATGTATGGGGATTGTCCTTGCATAAAACGGTTTCGCTCCAGAGCTCCGGCAGGGAAAATAATCTGGCTTTTTATAATTGAAGCATTCAGAACCAGTGATATTCCCCGGAGCCATCGTAATCCGGCATTTTTTTCGAGGAATGCCAAAGACTGCCTGACCTCCACTTCAGCGCCATAACTGTATGCTCCGGCGGCATTGATTGGGCCATATGCAAGTCCGGAACCTGAATTGACATAGGTGATTTCGATCGGGTTGATGAATTTTTTATAAAAAACCCCGAAAGTGAACATCTCCGATAATGTAGGATAAAGTTCATAACGGGCATCAATGTTGTGTATAAATGCGTCGGTCAAATCAGGATTGCCGATAAACGAGGCGTTTTCCTGGAACATGTAGAAGTTGAATGGCGCAATTTCACGAAATTCAGGCCGGTTGATGGTCCGGCCATAAGCGAATCGGATCAGGCTCTTTTCATTTAAGTCCAATGTAAGATTTACTGACGGAAAAAAAGAGAGATTATTATTGTCAACCTGCACCGGTAAAGTCGAAAGATCAGAACTGAAACTGTTCAGTTGCTGGCGGTTCTCTTCCACCCTAACCCCTGTATATATGGAGATCCGTTTCCCAACCGGAATTTTAAATGTAACGTATCCGGACATCTGAAGGTTTTTGGCGTTGTATGAATCCGAGGGATTCGTAGTTTCAGCCAGCTTAATCCCGTTGGTACTGTTTATATTTTGGTCCATGAATACCGAATCGAACGGTTGATATGGCAACGCCTGATTGAAAACATCTTCATTGCTTTTTATATATCCCAAAAGCCGGGCGTCGAAGGTACGGGCTTTATATTCCCCATAGGCCCCTGCTCTGAGTTCCGGTTTGAAGTTCCCAAATGCAAATGGTTGGGTATAATCAAGGCGGAGCATGACCAGATGTTCTTTCAATTCCTGATAGACTATTCCGGCGTATTTGGGAGAGGCCGCATTTCCAAAGGCAATGCCGTATTGATTAAAATTGGGATCTGAAGCCGTCGTGTTTAAAATGGTTGTTAATCGTTTCTGATTGGGTTCATCCCGCTGGGTGTAAGAATAACCCAGGGTCCAGCGGAGATGCGATTTCGCTTTTTTGAAATCATGATCACCGGTTAACTGTCCCGAATAGGTGGTACGGCTCATGAATGAGTATTCGTATGACCTCACCTGATTGGAACTATAATACTCGATTCCCTCTCGGAAGGTCGTTCGGGTAAATCCGATCTGGTTGAAGAGATTATTGAAACTCAACCTGAAGCCGGGATTTATAGCAAAGGACCAGTTTGACAAAATGCCGGTTTTGGCTGTATTGGTATATTGGAGGTCATAAAAATCGAAATTCGGACTGGGTTTGTCCTCCTGGAAATTATAAACCTGGTAATCGAGCCGGTGAATGGGCAGCGATAGAAATGTATTGGTATAGTTCAATGCATTGATTGTCCCGCCTTGTACTTTCCCTATGGTAAATTTTCTGGCAATTGCAATATTCAGACGGTTATCCCAGAAGGCTTGTTTTTCCTGGGCAGACCAGGTTTTATTCATCTCTTGCCCCAGACTGGTAATTTTTTGTATGTCAGAAGGGTTGTACCCATTGGCGATGGATTTAAATTCATCCGTGTTTGGGAACCCTGAAGGCAGCGCCCTTGTGCCGTCATCCACTCCCAGAAAGTCGAGCGAACCTCCCTTATATCGATAAAAATCGTCGAATGTGGTATGTTCCCTTGCTGAAATGCTGTAGGTAATATCGATTGTGTTTTTTGACGGAGTATTTTTCGTGGTGACATCAATAAAAGCTCCTGAAAAATCGGCGGGCAGTTCTGGCGTTGGGGTTTTATAAACCATGATGTTATCGAGGAGTGAACTTGGGATGATGTCAAATGAAAATGCCCGTGTATCAGTTTCGGAGCTTGGTGTCGATGCATTGTTCAAAAAAACATTGTTATAGCGTTGATTCAATCCACGCACAATAACAAATTTTCCATTAAATATTGTAATTCCAGGAATTCTCCTGATAACCTCCGAGGCATCACGATCCAGTGATTTTGTAATCTGTTGACCGGAAATACCATTGGCAACCAGGTTGGTGCTTTTTATCGAACTGATAATGGAAATTTCAGTATTTGTTAGGCGTTTATCTACTATCTCCACCTCCTTCATCAGGGTAATCTCTTCCTCCAGATCTATATCAAGAGTAGTAACTTTATCTTTACTCACTTTAACATTTTCAAGAATTGTTTTCCTATACGAAATAATAGAAATACTTAGACGATATAAACCTGAAGGGACATTGTTAATGACATATTCCCCGTTTATATCTGTCGAGTTCCCTTTGTTGATGGACTCAATCCAGACATTGACCCCTACAAGTGTTTCTCCTGTTTTTTTATCCTTTACGATCCCTTTTATTATTCCGGTTTGTGGAAACACCTGGCTGGAAATCATTAGAAGCAACAGAAAAGGTAATATTCTCAGAATTTTATTGATCATTTTAAAGAAATAATACTGTAAATCAAAAAAGAAAAGAGCAACAGTGATTGGCTGTTGCTCTTTTCATCATAAATAATAATTATTTGGTGCCATAAGAAAGGTTCTGGGGATCCCAAACAGCCCATCCTGATGTCCAGTCGGTAGTACCGAAGGCTCCGATAAAAGTTTCTGCGGTAAAGAAAGAATTTTGGAGATTTGTGTTGGTAAAATCAGCCGTCCCTAACAGTGGAGATCCGGCCATTGGAACTGCGTTAGGCTGATCAAGATTGAAGGCATTGGTCAGTTTCAGATCAACATTGTTAACAATGGTATCATTGGCAAAAGCTGGTGTAAGATACCAGTGGGTGAGGGAATCTTTCGTCATCGTACTGTTGCTCGGCACGCTGAAGAAGGTGCTTGCTGATGAGGTCCCGGCAAGGATCGTATTCCGAATCTGCAGGACTCCATTCACAGCACTGGTCTGGGAAAGAGCTCCGTCGAGAAGTAATCCACCAAGGTATCCGGCAAAAACTGAGTTATAGGTGCAAGTTTGGGTATTCCTGCGCAGGTGCATAGCGTTTTTATAGTTCGCGTTGATGTTGCTGGTAGTTGCATCTTTTCTGGGTCCGATAATGGTTACATTACAGAAGATGGGTTTTGTGATCGGTGCGTTTGTCGATCCAGTTGCATCATTATCCGATTCAAATCCGTTTGATCCTGATACATCGGCAACATTTTTATCACGGATTGCAAACAGGTACTGCAATTTCCCCTGAAAGCCATTGTCTGAATCGAAATCATCATCCAGTCCTCGGTATGCGATTAGATGTTTTGCGTTAACAGTTCCGCCAAACCATTCATAGGAATCATCATTTGCAAATGAAACCATAATGTAATCAATGATGGTTCCCGCTCCAACACCTGCCATGGTAAGCCCGTTGATTTCCTTGTCGGGCTGCAATGGGTAACCAGCATATTCAATTCGAATATATCGCAGGATACCTGAGTTGTCGTTAACATCTGTTCCGCCATAATGCGAGCGAGGTCCACCTTCAATCTGTGGATCTCCATTATTAACCGGAGCCTTGCCACAAAGAACCAGACCTCCCCAGTCGCCGCGGTTACGGAAACCTACAGGGGCATTTGATGTAAAGATAATCGGGTTCGACGCAGTGCCATCTGCGATGATTTTTCCACCACGTTCAACGATGAGAGCGCCAATTGTGAGTTTATCTCCTTTTATAATTGTACCAGGCGCAATAGTAAGCACAGCTCCATCAATCACATAGGTAAAGCCTTTAATCAGGTACTGATTAAAGGCTTTACC
>Ga0247842_10007357_pt1 | contig 11965 bp, 7 predicted proteins | sample LaCruzMarch2015__3_FD_192411 | JGI IMG/M metagenome (GOLD analysis project Ga0247842, IMG submission 192411) | Freshwater microbial communities from meromictic Lake La Cruz, Castile-La Mancha, Spain - LaCruzMarch2015_19m | ecosystem: Environmental > Aquatic > Freshwater > Lake | place: Spain...
TTCAATCAATTCAGGGGTAAAAATGTTCCCATCGTAATCGGCGAATTCAATTTGCGTTGGTGTGCCTGCAAAAGAAAGGGCTGATCCATCGGTGGAATTGGAAACAAAATGAAGGTTGCATAAAAGGTTATCATTGATTGCCACGCCATTCGTACTGGCGGCCCACACAAATGTGAGTAAGCCTGGTGCAGGAGTTCCAATGGTAACATCATCGATTCCGGTGAACCAGTCGGTAACGTTTTTGATTTTCAGTTTCCTGGAATCGTATTGAATGGTAAACTGGAATGCGCCCAGGTTTTCAATGGCGCTAAGATGGACAGGAACAATAATGTCGTTCTTGATAGCATTGGCTGATCCGAGCGTAGCAACACCCTGGCTGACGACATTAACCGATTTGCTTCCAGTGGGAACATAGGAACCATTGGCATCACCATAGGTGAGTCCGTTGAAGTTCTGGACTACATTGGTATTCCCGACAACCAAAGGAGTGTGGTTAAACAACCAGTCACCCACGATAAACGAATTGGTAATGGAGGCAATACGTTTTTTGATCAACAGAACATCGGCAGCAGAAAGGGAACCGGTGTTATTCACATCACCAGATGCCAGGAAAATCCCGGTGAGGGGAGCAATGCTGGCAATGTGTTTACGATACAGCAGTACATCGGCAGCGGTAACACCGCCCCATGGTTTTGTTGAAGTCACTTCGAAAGTATAAGCTCCGACAGGAACTACTGCAAATGTGTAATTTCCGGAAGCATTGGTCGTAGTTGTGCCGTAAACAGTACCACTGCTGGTTTTCAGTTTTACGGTTAATCCACCCAGAGGTGTGTTGGCTGTGTTGGCATAGGTAACATTACCGCTTACGCTAACCCCGGTAACAATGGTTGTGGGCAGTTGGATATAGTCAAGCCAAACGCAGTCGCTGCCGCTTGAAACGCTGCCGTCTTTGTAATATTCCCACTTAAAGGTATGGTTCCCAACGGTGAGCGCGTATGCAGCGCGGGTCCATGGGGTATCTCCGGCCCACTGTTCGATCATAGTCCCATCGACGTAAAATTTCAGGTAATCGTAATTAGCTTCCGAAGAAGTTTTGAAATAAAATGAAATACTGTCGGGGCTGGTCACATTTCGCTGGAGTGAAATAGAGGATGTCTGGTTATGGCTGATAGTCCCTGATTTTGCAGAATAGACACCTTCGAATGGATTGACATTGGTGATGGTCCAGGGTTGTGTGCCGCCTTGTACCCATGGATACATGGTAAAACCACCTGATTCGAAATCTTCAACGATCAATCCGATTTTTTTATTGAAATCTTTCTGTGCAGAATATAATCCGGAAGTAACGGTATATCCGAACACTACGGGCGTATTCAGGGGTGCATCGGGGCTTACGGTGACACTGAAAATGGCATTTTTTGTCTCGTCAACCTGCAATAAACCGAGATCGCTGGTTGCATTGTTCACGGTGATATAGATGCTGCTGCAGGTCAGGGCGCCAACGGTGTTTGACGCTTCAAATCCGCCTGAGTTGGTGGTGGCGATTGAAATATCAACTGTTTCGCCGGGGTCGAGAATGCCATTTCCATTACCCGAAGGATCGGAGATCTCCATGCTTCCGATGGTAAATGCCGGTGCCGAAGGGCTGATCGAGAAATTGCTGACCCAGGTACTGTCGCCATCTGTTGCCGTAAGTGTAAATGCAATTGCGGTTCCGTTTGGAATATTTTCGGCAGCCTGGATGGTGTATGCATTGTCAACAGTAACGGTGTCGCCGGCAGCGAAATCACCGAATAAAGCTTCGGTATCGATCAGGGTGATAAAAGGGGATGCACAGGATAAAGTTACATTGACATTGGTTGCCGGCTGATCGCCGATGTTGGCCATGGCCACCGTGAGGGGCACAGTTTCGCCCGGTTCAAGTTTTCCGTTAACATCGTTGATCTGAAACGAGCTGAAAGCCAGCCAGGGTTGATTGGGCGGAGGACCGGTTTCAAATGGGGAGGTATAAGCCATCACCACGCCCGAACGGTTGTCGCTCCATACCGGATAAACCCTGCGGTTTTGTGCAGTAATACCCAGGTAATCACCCATGTAGCTGCTGGCGAGGCCAGGGATAGGGGCAGGGGTGAAGGAAACATCGCTGATCTTGAAATCTTCCCAGGTGGCGCCACCATCGCGGGAGTTGGCAGCGAAAACTTCACATTTATTTTGAGCAACATTACGGTCGTCATAAAAAATTACGCTCAGAGTGCCTGATGCAGGATCGCAGCAAATCCACGGGAAATAATGTTGTTTTCCAAGACCGAATGGATCCTGGTTTACGCGTAAGGGTGTTGACCAGGTAGCTCCCTGGTCTGTTGATTTTATCATGTAAACATCAATGCCGGTTCCGGTGTTGACGCCGGGAACTCCGATATTGGACCATACTGCATAGATAGTACCGCTGTTAGGTCCGTTGCTGATATCAACGGCCATGGAAGGGAATGAGTTGACACGGTGATTTTTATGTGTTCCGGTAGTCCTGATTCCCCTTATATTTGAAATAATACGTGTCGGAGTGGCAAAAGAGGCGCCGCCATTGGTTGATTTGGCGAAGCCAAGCGCAGTTTCGTCTGAGGGCCATGAATCATAAATGGACCAGAGCGCATAAACTTCACCACCGGGACCGGTTTGCAGGTTAACACCCTGGTTGTGGCTGCCGGCGTTTACCGCGTTACTGATAGAAAGAGGAGCAGACCAGGCTACCCCATCGTTGGTTGATCTCGTAAATCCGATCTCCGAATCGTTGGATCCTCCAAAGTTGGTCCATGCAACATAAAGATTCCCTTCGTTCGGGCTGGCAATGCTGTTATCGATCCACATGTGGTTTTTGTCGCACATGGAGCCTGGATTGGGTGCCACCATCTTGGCTGTCCAGGTTTGACCTCCATTATCGGAATAGGCTATTCCCTGTCCGTAATTGTTGTGGATGTAGTTTACATACATCCGGCCGCTTTGTCCAATGGCTGTAGTCGGGTCACCGGAATTTGCGCCACCGGCGCCCTGCACTTCACCACCCCACACAGCTCCGCCATCGGTTGAGAAGAAATCATTGGCTCCATAAAGACTTCCCACAGGATTCTGGGTGGAGTTATTGGAATTCAGAACATGGTTCTTATCATTGGGGTCGGCAAAAACCGAATTCTCACTTTGGGTGGAGTTCACGGTCGTTAAAGGAACATCGGGCGAATCTTCACTCATGACCGATCTGACGCCAATTTTGCTGCCGGTAAAAGTAGCAGGCTCGACAGGATTGTTGGGCGCAACAGGCACCAACCCCTCATTGGCTAACTTTTTCCAGTAACTCATATTGTCGACCCGGGTATCGACCGTGATTGCCTTCGTGGTTGTCGCTTTTGCACTTCCTTTAACAGCCGTTTGCTGGGCAACGACAACTGAAGAGGCCAGTAGCAGAAAAACCACCATAAATAGTAATGATTTGGTTCTTTTCATAATTGATTTGTTTGATGAGATTTGAGTTGAGTTGAATTGAATCATATTGAATTAGGATAAATGCTGATAAATAAAAAAAGGTTGAGTGAAAACCGAAACGTCGAACTCCCATCCAGGAAGAGGGATGGTGTTGGGTCATATTCAGTCAGTTGCAAACAAAATAAAATATTTTTTATGTATATTCAATGAGAAAAACCACTGACAACCAATGTTTCTTCATTAAAATACGGGGAAAACACTTTACAGAATCATCGCAAAATTATAAATATTTTTTACCTGAACGAATATTTCGTGCGATTTGTTTACATCTGGAAAGTATTCTGCTGAAACTGAAACAGGAACCCTGTTTTGTTTAATTTTGCCGTGGCCAGAAAATCTGACAACATACAGGTGATATTTTGGCGCACAAGGCAACTTAGCCATACCAATCTGCAATGCAAAACCAATCGACAACCCGGGATGCCGGACATAAACCAAATGCATGTTACCACTGCGGGGAGGATTGTGGCGCAGCCCCCGTAACCGTGGATGAAAAACTATTTTGCTGCAACGGGTGCAAAATGGTTTTTGAAATTCTGAGTCAGAGCAATGCCTGCAATTATTACAGTTTTGAGACCCATCCTGGTATCAGGGGAGCCAACACTGAGGTCGGCAACCGTTATGCATATCTTGATAACGAGGAGATCCGCAGCGAAATGCTTGAGTTTTCGGAAAATGGGGTTAGTAAGGTCAAATTTTTTATACCGGCGATCCATTGCAGTTCATGTATCTGGCTTCTTGAGAATCTCCAGCGTTTGAATACGGGCGTGATGCATTCATCGGTCAATTTTGTCAGGAAGGAGGTTGTCGTCACCTTTCATGACACGCAAATATCCTTGCGGCAGCTGACAGAATTACTGGTCTCCATTAATTATATCCCGCAACTGACCCTTGATTCACTCCAGGGAGGAGCCAAACGAAAGATCAATCGCGGGATTTACTACCGGCTAGGCGTTGCCGGGTTTTGTTTTGGAAATATAATGCTTTTCAGTTTTCCGGGATACCTCAGTGTGAATGATACTGTTGAAAATTTATTGCGCCAGAATTTTGGATTTCTCAATATTCTTTTTGGGATCCCGGTAGCATTTTATTCCGGATCAGTTTTTTTGATATCTGCCTGTAAAGGATTGAAAAAAAAATTTATAAGTATTGATGTTCCCATCGCAATTGGTATCCTGGTGCTGTTCTTCAGGAGTGTATATGAGATTATTTCCGGAACCGGAGGTGGATTTATGGATTCACTGGCAGGGCTGGTCTTTTTCCTCTCTGTTGGCCGGTGGTATCAGGATAAGACCTACCAGGCTTTATCTTTCGAACGCGATTACCGTTCTTACTTTCCTGTGGCTGTGACATTAATTTCTGATCATGGGTTAGAATCAATCATACCTGTTAAGAACCTTAAACCCGGGATGCGCATCCTGGTAAGGAACCAGGAGCTCGTACCGGCCGATGCCATTCTTGTAAATGGCAAAGGATCAATTGATTACAGTTTTGTAAGCGGGGAATCCTCCCCGGTGACAAAAGAGGAGGGAGCGCGGATTTTTGCAGGCGGACGCCAGGTGGGTACCGCTATTGAACTTATTGTTGAGCGCGAGGTTGCCCAAAGCCGCCTTACAGAATTGTGGAACCAGGATATGACCGGCGGGGAAAAGCACACAAGGTGGGATTCAATTCTGGATGTCATCAGCCGATATTTTACTGCTGCGATCCTTATTCTGTCTGCCACAGCGGGAATATTCTGGTGGTTTTACAATCCATCCATGGCATTCCTGGTAGTTACCGCTATTTTAATTGTGGCTTGTCCATGCGCACTGGCGATGACCTATCCCTTTTCATTGGGGGGTGCCATGCGGGTTTTCGGACGCAATAGCTTCTATATCAAGCGTATTGGAGTAGTTGAGGCGCTTTCAAGGATCGATACCATCGTATTCGATAAAACCGGCACCATAACACGGAGCGATGGCCTTGGCGCCGACTTAAATTCACTGGCTGCCTCGCAACTTCAGCTGCAATGGATTTCTTCCATGGTGAGGCATTCGACCCATCCGACCAGTGTGGCGATTTACCGGCAATTGCAGGGGTTTGATGCGCTGCCAGTGACTGGTTTTCGTGAATTGCCTGGCAGGGGTATCGAAGGGGAGGTGCAGGGTCGCTTTATCCGCATTGGTTCCAGAGAATTTGTTACAGGGATCACGGCCGCAAATGATTCATCAGGCCGGGTTTTCATCTCGGTTGACGATAACATGCTGGGATTCGTCAGGATCAATAACCATTACCGGGAGGGGATGAAGGAGGTACTTTCTGAACTTGCAAAGCGCTATGAACTTCACCTTCTTTCGGGTGATAATGACGCTGAAATGGCCAATCTCCTGGTTTTTTTTCCATCAAGGGACCATTTGAATTTTAATAAATCACCTAAAGCGAAACTTGAATACATTCGCCAGCTCAAGGTCTCCGGAAAAAGGGTCCTCATGATCGGCGATGGCCTGAATGATGCCGGCGCTTTGCGGGAAAGCGATTGCGGAATTTCCATTGCCGATGATGTCTATCATTTTTCCCCCGCGTGCGATGCCATCCTTGAGTCGGGGCAATTCCGCAATCTCACCTGGTTCCTCTACTTCAGCCGCACCTCTATGCGGATCGTTTTTGTGAGCATAGGACTCTCCTTTATATATAATGTCGTCGGCCTCAGTTTCGCCATTACAGGGAATTTATCCCCGGTCGTCTCCGCCATCCTTATGCCACTGAGCTCTGTTTCTATCGTTGCATTTGTTACGTTGGCGGTATATGTTTCGGCGAAGTTTGGGAAAATGACCTCTCCCCGGCAATTGGGATGACCTCTCCCCGGCAATCACTTTTATTATTCTATCTGATTTAGACTGAATATAAATATTTACATTTTTACATATTTCTGCATTTGTATTTTGGAAATTAAATACTTTAATCTTTATTTTGCTTCCAAGTTAAACAACATGAGTGTAATACTTGTACTTGTCGCCTTCAGTGTTATGTTAGCCGGCGGCTTCCTGATCGCCTTTTTCTGGTCGGTGCGCAATGGGCAGTATGATGATACTTACAGCTCCGCGGTCAGGATTCTTTTTGATGACGATAAGCCCGCAGAAAAGGAGGCCCCTGATCTCTCAGCGCCTTTGCGCCACCTTGGTAAAAAAGAGACTTTGAACGCACCCGCTTCCTCCACCAGCCTGATGAATGAACAATCACCAAACCAATAATATATGGAAAATCAGACCTTTTACTATGACAACAAAATTGTAAAAAACTTTGCCTATGCCACGCTCTTTTGGGGCGTGATCGGCATGGTTGTCGGACTATTACTGGCATTACAATTCATCTGGCCGGAGCTCACTTTTGGTATTCCCTATACCACTTTCGGACGCATCCGCCCGATACACACGAATGCCGTGATCTTTGCCTTTGTGGGTAACGGGATGTTTACCGGGATCTATTATTCGCTGCAGCGGCTTTGCAAGGCGCGCATGTTCAACGACCTGCTCAGCAAGATCAATTTCTGGGGCTGGCAGCTCATCATCGTGCTTGCCGCACTAACCTTTGCGTTCGGCGCCACCACCGGCAAGGAGTACGCCGAACTGGAATGGCCCATCGACCTTTTAGTCGCTGTGATCTGGCTGGTGTTCGGGGCCAACATGATCGGCACGATCATCAAACGCAGAACCTCGCACATCTACGTCGCTATATGGTTTTACATCGCCACCTTCGTCACCATCACGGTATTGCACGTGGTAAACAGCCTGGCAATTCCGGTCACCCTGTTTAAAAGCTACCCCATCTACGCTGGAGTTCAGGATGCGCTGGTTCAATGGTGGTACGGCCACAATGCGGTTGCATTTTTCCTCACCACACCGTTCCTCGGGCTGATGTATTATTTCCTTCCGAAAGCCGCCAACCGCCCGATCTATTCCTATAAATTGTCGATCGTTCACTTCTGGGCGCTGATCTTTCTTTATATATGGGCCGGCCCGCACCATCTTTTATACAGCGCGCTGCCCGGCTGGGCACAATCGCTGGGCGTCGTGTTTTCCGTGATGCTCATCGCACCCTCGTGGGGCGGTATGGTCAATGGCCTGTTAACCCTTCGCGGCGCATGGGACCGTGTGCGTGAGGATCCAGTGCTTAAGTTCATGGTTGTGGCTGTGACGGCCTACGGGATGTCAACCTTCGAAGGTCCTATGATGTCGACCAAAACAGTGAATGCCATCTCGCATTTTACCGACTGGACCGTGGGTCATGCCCACATCGGCGCACTCGGATGGAATGGCTTCCTCACCTTTGCTGTTCTTTATTATCTGATACCCAGGATGTTTCAAACACAACTTTATTCGCGGAAGATGGCCAACCTCCACTTCTGGATCGGTACCCTCGGCATCATCTTCTATGCGGTTCCCCTGTACTGGGGCGCCATCACACAGGCATCAATGTGGAAAGAATTCACCGCCGAGGGATTCCTGAAATATCCGAATTTCCTCGAAACGGTCACCCAACTGGCTCCGATGTACGCCACCCGCGCCATCGGCGGCGGTCTGTATATTGTGGGTATCGTGCTCGGTATCTATAACCTCATCCTCACGATCAAAGCAGGAAAATTTGTTCCCGAAGAGGCTGCCTCGGCACCTGCACTTGTGAGCACCGGAAGCAAACGCTCATCGGGCGAAGGCATCCACCGCTGGCTCGAACGCAGGCCTGTACAGTTCATCCTGGTCGCGCTGGTAGCGATATTGATCGGCGGACTCATTGAAATCGTGCCCCTCTACCTGGTCAATACCAACGTTCCGACCATCGCAAGCGTGAAACCCTATACCCCGCTTGAACTGCAGGGCCGCGATATCTATGTGCGCGAAGGATGCTATACCTGCCATTCGCAGCAGGTCCGCCCGTTCAGGTCCGAAACCGAACGCTATGGCGAGTATGCCAAGGCCGGCGAATACGTGTATGACCACCCGTTCCAGTGGGGTTCCAAACGAAACGGTCCTGACCTTTCACGCGAAGGTGTTGTGAGTGGCCGCCAATACAAGCCGAATTCATGGCACTACAACCATATGCTGAACCCGCAGCTGCTCAATGCACAATCGATCATGCCGACCTACAAGTGGCTCATCGCCGATGACCTTGACCTTTCGACCACCGCCAAAAAGATCCGTGTGATGCAAACGCTGGGCGTTCCCTATCCCGAAGGATTCGACAAGATCGCCAATGACGACCTCATGACCCAGGCCACGGGCATCGCCAACGACCTGAAGAGCCAGGGGATCCAGGTTGAACCCACCAAGGAGATCATCGCTATGATTGCTTACCTGCAAAGGCTGGGCAAAGACGTTCATGCTGCCGGAAACCCGACGGCAAACATCACTGCCAAATAGCCGGGTTATGTTGCGTGATGTATTCAAATCGTTGGGGGGCTTTGAAAGCTACGGGTTGATCTCAATGATCATCTTCCTTGTATTCTTTGTGTTGCTCCTGCTCCACACCGTTTCGCTCAGGCGGAACGACGTGGAGGACTTCAGCCGCATGCCCCTCGATGACAAATCAAATGAATCAGAGGATAATCAAGATATTTAAAAATATTTTCTATGGAAATGAATGCACATAAAACCGTTGAAAAGGATGAACTTACCGGCGATAACCTGCTGGCGGGTCATGATTACGACAACATCCGCGAACTGGATAACAACCTGCCGAAATGGTGGGTGTGGCTCTTTATCATTACCATCGTATGGTCGGTGGTTTACATCTTTGCCTTCGATGTGATAAAGCTGGCGCCCTACCAGGTGCAGGAATGGAAGAACGAAATGGCTGCTGCGGGTGTTGTTAACCCGGGTCAGCCTGCTCCGGTTGACGCTGCCAGCCTTGTAGTCCTCTCCGACCAGGCCAGCCTGGATGCCGGCAAGGAGATTTGGCAGAAGCAATGCAAAGTTTGTCACCTCGACGGCGGACAGGGACTAGTGGGGCCGAACCTAACCGATACCGTTTCAATCCACGGATGTTCCTATGCCGACGTGGTGAACATCATCGTGGTGGGAGCGCCTGAAAAGGGGATGATCTCCTGGAAGACCCAGCTGACCGGCGACCAGATCAAGCAGGTGGCCAGTTTCGTGATGACCCTGCAGGGAACCAGTCCTCCGAATCCAAAAGCGCCGCAGGGAGAGCCCTGCAAGTAACATGCAAAAACAGGATGATTCTTCCGATGGTTTCCGCGATCGGCTTTATACGATCGACGAAACCGGCAAGCGGCTTTGGGTATTTGCAAAGAGGCCAAAAGGAAGCCTGACCACGGCCAGGAACATCACCGGCATTTTGCTGATGATCTTCTTTTTCAGCGCCCCGTTCATCAAGATCCACGGGCAACAGTTGTTGCTGTTCGATTTTCTGCACCGCACCTTCGTGATCTTCGGGGTGCAGTTCTGGCCTCAGGATTTCAACCTCTTCTTTATCGGGATGATTGCCCTGATGGTCTTTATCATCCTCTTCACTGTAACCTATGGAAGGATCTGGTGCGGATGGGCCTGTCCGCAGACAGTTTTCATGGAGGTAGTCTTCCGTCGCATCGAATACTGGATTGACGGAGACATCCATCGCCAGAAAGAGCTCGATACCGCGTCCTGGAATGCCAATAAAATATTCCGCCGTACCCTGAAGCATGGTATTTTTTACCTCATCTCCTTCATTATCAGCAACTATTTCCTGATGTACATCATCGGGTCGGATGCCTGGTACAAGCTTGTCACCGAAAGCCCGGCCGACCATGTGGCCGGCCTCGCCGGGATGGCCGTTTTCTCCTTCATCTTCTGGTTCATCTTTTCCTGGTTCCGCGAACAGGTTTGCACCATCGTGTGCCCTTACGGACGACTGCAGGGCGTATTGCTCGACCGTGAAACCGTAGTCATCTCCTACGATTATCCGAGGGGCGAGGAGCGTGGCGTATTGCGAAAAAGCGAGAACCGGACCGAAACCAAAAAAGGCGACTGCATCGACTGCAGCCAGTGTGTGGCCGTTTGTACCACAGGCATCGACATCCGCAACGGTACACAGCTCGAGTGCATCAACTGCGCCTGCTGCATCGATGCCTGCGATGATGTGATGCGCCGGGTGGGTTTTAAACCCGGCCTGATCCGCTACGCCTCCGAAAAGATGATCGCCGACAAAAAGCCATGGCATTTCACCCTTCGGTCGGGCATGTACAGCGCTGTTCTTGCCGCGTTGCTACTTGCGCTTACCTGGTTTCTGGTATCACGCAACCCGGTTGAAGCCACCGTTCTGCGCAGCCCTGGTATGATGTACCAGGAGCAGGAGGGAGGTAAGATCAGCAACCTTTACAGTGTCAAAGTTGTAAATAAAACCGCCCAGGATCTGTCTCTTGAAATCCGCGACCTGTCGGGATTGGGAGAGGTTAAGATTATCGGAACAGCACCCGTCATTGCCAGGCAATCATTGGGTGAGGTGGTTTTCTTTCTTATGATGGATCGAGGCAAACTGAAAGGGAGCAAGACCGAAGTCGAGATCGGCATCTTCTCCGGTGGTAAAAAACTTGATCAAACCCGGGCAACCTTTGTTGGCCCTGAAAAATAGCGCTGCATGAAGTGGAACTGGGGTACCGGCATTTTTATCGTGATCGTGATTTTCGTGGGGTTGTGCGTGGCATTCATCATCTATGCCCAACGCCAGCGCTGGAGTATGGTCGAGGAGGATTATTACCCGAAGGAACTCCGTCATGAAGAGAAACTGGTAAAAATACGCAATGCAAATTCGTTGCCAAAGCCGATGCGAATTGTTGTTGAAAATCAGAATCTTGTGATTCATTTTCCTACTGATTTCAGGGATAAAAAGCTTTCCGGGACAATTGACATTTACCGGCCATCTGATGAAACACTTGATTTGATATTTCCTGTCGCGTCCGATACTGCCTTAACCCAGCTTATCCCGCTGAAACGGCTTTCAAAAGGCCGGTATGTGGTCAAAGTTGATTGGTCGTCGGAGGGAAAAAATTATTTTAAAGAGCAAGACATTTTTATACCCTGAATGGATTTCTGGCAACCTTTGATCATCGGCTTATTAGGCAGTTTCCACTGCATGGGGATGTGCGGACCCATTGCAATTTCTTTACCACTAAAAGAGAATTCATGGGGAACAAGGGTTTTCAGTGGCTTATTGTACAATTTGGGCCGCGTGCTGACTTATATGTTCCTGGGTGTCATTTTTGGACTCCTTGGATTGGGAATCCATGTGTGGGGATTCCAGCAATGGGCATCAATCGGTGTTGGTACGGTCATGATCATGAGTGTTGCCTTTCCGCTACTTTTTCATGGTTCCGGTTTGACTGTAGGAATTGACCGTCTTTTCTCAGGATTTAAAAAATTTTTCGGTCGTTTTTTTGGATTTCGCACCTACCTGTCAACCT
>Ga0247842_10007364_pt1 | contig 11958 bp, 5 predicted proteins | sample LaCruzMarch2015__3_FD_192411 | JGI IMG/M metagenome (GOLD analysis project Ga0247842, IMG submission 192411) | Freshwater microbial communities from meromictic Lake La Cruz, Castile-La Mancha, Spain - LaCruzMarch2015_19m | ecosystem: Environmental > Aquatic > Freshwater > Lake | place: Spain...
TATACACTCATAGTATATAGATCTACCGGTTTGCTCGCGTATTTCAAAGAACCGGGCTCATAACGCCAAGGAAAAAAAAGAGGGATCTGGATAATTACCGCGCGAAAACCTCAACATATCAATTAAAAATGGATTCACATCAACTATCTGCCCGGTATCGGCGTCGAGAATGAGTATTCCGTCCTGTGCCGTTTCAAAGAGTCTCCGGTACCGGATCTCTGAAGCACGCAGCGCTTCCTCTGCCTGTTTGATATCCGTAATGTCACTGATTGCCACCCGGATAATAGTTGTCTTGTCGCTACTACCGGCGATCCTGATACTTTCCAGCCGGGCGGGGAACACAGAACCGTCCCCCCGCTTGAGCATCAGGATACAGGTCTGTGTTTCTCCTTCTTTTCGGACACTCACGAAATACCGGTCCCAGTCGTCATGGCTTTCCGGCGCGATGAATCGTCCGAGCCCGTGGTTGATAACGTCATTCCGGTCAACTCCGAGGAGCAGTGCACCCGTAAGGTTCACATCTGTTATCAATGCTTTATCGGTCAGCGTGAGATAGCCAACCGGGGCAAAATCATACAGGTCAAGGTACTTGTCCCGCGATTCCTCCAGTGCAAGATGGGTTTTCCTGAGTTCCTCCGCCTGCATCTCGAGCTCGGTCTGGTGCACCCGGAGTTCGTGGATCAGTTCGTCCGGGGTCTGCCCCTTTATGGTCAGAGGAATCTTCGGGAAGTGTGCGAGCTCTTTTTTCGCCTCATCCCTCAGGGAATGTCCGGGGGGTGTGGTGCCTGCATTCTCCTTTTTTGATGCCTTCGTTTTTTTCACTGCCATCAGGTTCCCGTCCTGCTCTGCGTATCCTGTATGCGACCCTGCGCCGGCACTCCACGCGCTGTGATATCTTCCATTGCGAGGAGGATAAGATGTTTCGTACCTTCTTCTCCGGGAATGCGGCGGGCGTTTAAGAGCATTATCCTGTGTCCGATGCCGGGGAAGTCATGTTCGATTGCGAAATTATCAAAACTCGTGTCCTTCGGCAGAATGGTATCCAGCAGTTCATGGAGTTTCGGGATGTCCCACTGTCGGTCACCCAGTGCATAGAGTGACCGTCCCTGTGTCTCTTCGGGCTTCACACCAAAGGTCTGGTAGAATGCCCGGCTGGCAGAGACCACTTCCATATCAGCGTCGAGGACGATAAACGGCTCCCGTACCGTGTCTATGATGCTCTGGGCGTAGTCGCGGGCACGCCGGCTTTTGGCTTCGACTGCTTTTAATGCGGTGATATCAGTAAATGTCAGCACCACTCCTGCGATCACGTTCTCCAGCGTACGGTATGGCATGATGCGGACAAGGTACCATTCATTACCGGTCGTCCGCACCTGATTCTCCCGGAGGATGAGCGAATCAAGCACCATAGCGGCTTCGGGGATCAAGTCAGCATCCGGAATGACCGACAGGATGTCAGCAAGCGGGCGCCCGATATCAGGTGCCACAAGCCGGAAGACTTTTGTCGCATCGCGGGTGAACCGTTTGATGGCGAGGTGATTGTCCAGGAATATCGTGCCGACATTGACGTTCTCCAACAGGTTCTTCATGTCGTTCTGGATGTCCGTGAGTTGTTCTATCTTTGCCTGCAGTTCCGCATTCACGGTCACGATCTCTTCATTGACCGACTGGAGTTCCTCTTGTGAAGTTTCGAGTTCTTCATTGGTGGACTGCATCTCTTCATCTGTCGACTGAAGCTCTTCATTCGTGGACTTGAGTTCTTCGTTTGCTGCCTGAAGTTCCTCAATTGTCGCCTGCAGGTTCTCTTTCGTATATGCCAGATCCTGTTCCAGTTCTTCGACACGCTTTGATGCCCCTTTCCCGGCAGCAGGCTTTATCCGGGTGCGTTTCTCCGGCAGAGGCACCCCGGTGTCCCGGAAACTTATGAGCACGAGCTCCCGTGTTGACTCCGGGTCATTGATCCGCTGAACGGTAAGGTCAACCCCATGAATACTTCCGTTCGTCCTGACGGGCAGGTCTTTTACGACAACCTGTGTCTTTTTTGTGGTGGCGGTCAGGATAGCGGAGCGCAGGTCCATCTGGAGCCCTTCGCGTGCCATATCGATGACATTGATGCTCGTTCCCTGTGCCGGCTGGAGGTACTTCCCTGTGTCGCCGTGCACGTAGACAAGGTTACCGTCCTCATCGGTGATGACGGACGGGGGAGTAAATGTCTGGAGGAGCACGCCTCTGATGAGTTCGGCAAAGCTCATCTTCTCCTTCCGGTCCAGGGGTTCAACCGGCTTCTTTTCTGGCTTATCACCGGTCCACACAAAACCCTGTGCGATACGCGCCCGCGTTAAGGGAGAGGAGGGTCTGGTCTGGTAGATCTTCCACTTTTTATCCAGCGGTGAGAAGAGGTCTGTAAAATTCCCGATGCCTTCTGACGGACCGAGGATGAGCACGCCTCCCGGCTGGAGGGAGTAGTGGAACACCGAAATGACGCGGTTCTGAAGTTCGGTGTCGAAGTAGATTAAAAGGTTCCGGCAGCTGATCAGGTCCATCTTGGTAAATGGCGGGTCTTTGATGACGTTCTGGATGGCGAAAATAACCATCTCCCGGATCTCTTTTTTTATCTGGTACCCGGTCTCGTCTTTTACGAAGAACCGCAGCAGCCGGTCCGGGGAAACATCGATGGCGATGTTTGCCGGGTACGTGGCAGACCGTGCTGTCGCGATTGCATCTGCATCGATATCGGTCGCGTAGATCTGTACCTTGAACTCTTTTTTTACCGTGTCCAAATATTCGCGGATGAGTATGGCAATTGAAAATGCCTCTTCCCCGGAGGCGCACCCCGGCACCCAGACACGGAAGATAGAATTCTCTGGTTTATTCTCAAACAGCCGGGGCAATACGACACTCGTAAGCGCCGCAAATGCTTCTTTGTCCCGGAAGAAGCTGGTCACGTTGATGAGCAGTTCCTTAAAAAGGATGTTGACCTCGGCAGGGTTTTCCCTGAGGTACCGGACATACACATCCATATCCTTGAGGTTGTGCACCACCATTCTTCGTTCTATGCGGCGTTGGATCGTGCTCTTCTTATACTGGGAAAAGTCATTGCCTGTTCTTGACCGCAGGAGCATCATGATCCGGTTAGTGGCGCTTGTTGGCGTGGGAACCGGCAGGGGTGGAGGTATTTTGGTATCCTTGAGGGTCGTTACATAGGCAACCAGCTGCTCGGTGATCTTGTCGACCGGCATGACATATGTCGCAAGACCGCTCTGGACGGCACTTCTCGGCATGCCATCATACTTTGCGGTGGAGGGTTCCTGCACAAAGGAAACGCCCCCGGCTCCGTGGATTGCCCGGAGCCCGAGCGTACCATCCGATCCGCTCCCTGATAGGATAACGCAGATAGATCGTTCGCCCTGGTCCTCAGCAAGAGAACGGAAGAAGGAGTCGATGGGTAACCGAAATCCCCGGACATGTTCCGGGTCGCTGAGCTGGAGGACACCATGAAAGATCGCCATATCCTTTGCGGGCGGGATGATATAGACGTGGTCTGGCTGGATTGGAATCTGGTCCTGCGCCTCGTGCACCGGCATTGTGGTGTTCCGCTGGAGGATCTCGGACAGCATACTTGCATGCCCCGGGTCGAGGTGAGGGACGAGCACAAACGCCATGCCGCAGTCAGCAGGCATCGTTTTGAAGAAGAGTTCAAACGCTTCGAGCCCCCCGGCAGAGGCACCGATACCGATGATGGGGAAGTTCACTTCGGGGGGGTTGGTACCACTGTTTTTACGAGCATGGGCATTCTTCTTTGTGGCAATCTTTTTTTCTGAGGGGAGGCTTGTTTTCATTTTAATCATGGTCTCACACCATATGGGTACTTTCTGGTGGCATTCTCCAATTCAGATATCGTGTGCAATAATTCCGGCACACGGTAATGGTATATTGTTTAGTGCGGTCATAGTCCTTCTGATCTCCCGAACCGGTACGCTCCTTTCGGCACGGTAATCTCAAACCGGGCGCCTTTGCCCGGTTCACCGTTCTCTATGATCGTGATACCGGTGATCGCAAGGATCTCCCGCGAGAGGAACAGACCAAGACCGGTATGTTTACCAAACCCTTTCCGGAAAAGTTTTTTCTTGTCTTCTGCGGAGATCCCTACGCCGTCATCCTCGCAGACGATCGTGAGGCTCATGTCAGATTCCTGCGATGAAACCCGGATCGTCTTCATCTGGTCACTACCGTATCTGAGGGCGTTGTCGATCAGGTTGTAGAAGACCTTTTCGAAGAGTGGATCGGCATACACATCAGGATCAGCGGGATCAGCCTCGACATGCACTGCCCGCAGGGGAAGTGCTGCCATCGCGTTTCTGATGCTTGCGTTCACGTTCTGCCATGCGGAAGCTGAAACACCCAGATTCTGGTAGTCCTTCGTGAACGTAATTTGCTCCTCGATAATTCTTGCTATCTTTTCCTCTTTTTCCAAAAAGTCACCGAGAGTCTTTTTGTCGTCCAGATAATCCCGGGAGATCTCGATGTAGCCTTTCAGCGCCAGCAACTGGTTGAGGATGTCATGCCGGGTGATGCTGGAGAGCAGGTTCAACTGCTTGTTTGCCTGCTGCAATGCCTCTTCCGCCCGTTTGCGCTCGGTGATGTCTTCAAAGACTGTGGCAAAACTGCCTTTGTGAGGGCAGAATGCTGAAATTGAGAAATGTTTTGCCAACGGAGGAAAATATGTTTCAAAGATCTTCGGCTCCCCGGTCAGGGCTACTCGTGCATAGATTTCAAGGTAGGGCGGCTCGGCTACTCCGTATGCTTCCCTGCTCGTTTTCCCGATGACAGTATCTCTGGAGATACCAAGTTGCTTCTCGAACTCAGGATTGATTTCAATGATGACATAATCCTCCGGGACACCCTGATCGTTATACGTGAGTTCATGGAGAGCTGCACCATCAATCATATTCATGTAGAGGGATTGGAATTTATCCTCGCTCTTTATCAGCTGCTCATGGACCTTTCGGAGTGTGTCCTCTGCTTTTTTGCGTTCGGTGATATCCATGATGTGAGTGACAAAAGTGAGCGGTTTACCGGCAGTATCCCGCAGCAGCATAGTGCTGACATCTGCCCATACGATTGCGCCATCTTTGCGGATATACCGCTTCTCAAACCGGTACATCGGGTGCTCGCCGGTAAGGAGGGTGCGGACACTTTCCTGGCTCTTTGCCACATCATCCGGATAGGTGACCTCGGCAAACCCCTTCTCCTGCAATTCCTGTGCGGTATACCCAAGAATTTCGCAAAATGCACGATTGACTTTTATGAGTTTCCCGTCAATTGCGGTCAAAGACTTTCCGATGCTTGCCAATTCGAAGGTGAGCCGGAACCGCTCCTCGCTTTCTCGGAGTGCCTGTTCTGCCGCTTTGCGATCCTTGATATTTGCAATCCAGCGGTCCAGTGTCATTTCCGACTTGTTGGGTTGCAGGATCTCTTCAGGAGGGGCGTAGTAAAAATTATCAAAGAGATTCTCACCGATAAAAGCAAACGGGTGTGTGAGGAGAATATTTAATAGTATTTCTGCATCGAAACTGCGACGGTCATACTGGCATATGGCAAGGCATTTGCTGCCCGGAAAAAAGGTGTTGAGTTTATTCTCATATTCGATCAATCTTTCGGATCCCGGTAAGCCGCGAAGCGCCCAGGACATCTCTCCGGTTACCCTGAGAGCACTATAACCCTCATCAAGTGCTTTATTGGTTTCAGAAGTAAGGAGGACTATCATCTTGTCGGGATCGAACACCCCGCCCTTCATATATGCATCAGCAATCGTGAGGATAGCGAACTGTCCCGTTTTTAAGTAATTCTCAACATCAAGACCGTCATTTTTCAGGTAGTTAATCACCACATCTTTTGTCCGGGCATCAACGATGTAGAAAACCTTCTCGTTTTGTTCCAGACCCGCCCGAAGGTATTGCGTGATCACGGTCCGGTGCTCGTCTTCCGTTGAGTAGATGCAACAGAGATGGTCGCCGGGTTTTATATCGGAAATCGTTTTTATTGGTGCATGTGTGTGTGCCATCGTATCACCGTACACCCATGAACCGGTACATCCCCTTCGGCACGGTAATCTCAAACCGTGCGCCTTTGCCCGGTACACCGTTCTCGGTGATCGTGATACCGGTTATAGCGAGAATCTCCCGTGAGAGGAATAACCCAAGCCCGGTATTCTTCCCGAAACCCCGGGTGAAGAGTTTCTTTTTGTCCTCTGCGGAGATCCCCACACCGTCATCTTCGCAAAGGATCGTGAGCTCCCTGTCGGACTCCCTTGAAGAGACACGGATCGTCTTCATATCTGCACCTCCGTAACGGAGTGCATTGTCAATCAGGTTGTAGAATACCTTCTCGAAGAGGGGATCGGCAAAGATTGCCGGATTTTTGGGATCAACTTCAACACGGATGTCCCTCATCGGCAGCCCGGTGACCGCTTTTGTTATACTAGCGTTCACATTCTGCCATACTGGGGCAGTCACTCCGAGATCTTGGTACTCACGGGTGAAATTAATCTGCTTTTCGAGAGTGTCAGCAATTTTTTCTTCAGTGCCGATATATTTCGCAAGCGTCTGCTTATCCAGCTCCTCTTTGGATAGCTCGATATATGCTCTGAGTGCCGTGAGCTGGTTCAGGAGGTCATGCCGGGTGATGCTGGAGAGAAGGTTCAGTTTTCTGATTGCAAGCGCGAGGGCATCCTCTGCATGTTTGCGCTCGGTGATATCTATGGCAAACACCAATATACCGGTAATATTCCCCTGTTCATCCCTGAGCGGGATCTTATCGGTCTGCACCCAGAGATGCTCTCCGCTGGCAGAGGTCCTGGGCTCGATGATGCCGAGTTTTGGTTTACCCGAATTGATTACTTCCAAGTCCTCCTGGTAATATTTTTCTGCAAAGTCCGGGAAGAGATCATACGTGCTTTTACCCTCAATCTCTTCAATAGCCATCCCAAACACCCGCGCACATGTCGGATTGACCCGGACGAATGTATTCTTCGTATCCTTATACCAGATCATAGCCGGCGCATGATCGATGATCGCCTTGTGATCCGCACTCAGCTGCCGAAGCGCTTCCTGTGCCCGTTTCCGGTCAGTTATGTCCCGCATGATGTGGACTGCACCGGCAAACGTGCCGGAACTGTCGAGGATCGGGTCTACGGTAACTTCGAACCAGAGATCACCATCGGGTATTTCTACCCGTATACGTTTGAGCGTCTTTTTTGCTGAAACAAAGGGACATTCCGGAATTGGTCCCGTGGTTTTATGGACGACCACCCAGCAGGATTTACCTGCCAGATCTTCCTGTCTCATCCCGCCCAGTATCTCGCTCATCCGGGTGTTGCAGCGTTGGAGTTTCTGGTTGGCATCGATTAAGCAGATACCGTCCGATGTGGCGTTGAAGGTGGTCTCCCATTCGTGGGCGATCCTGGTGATTTCCTGTTCTGCTTTTTTCTGATCGGTAATGTCCCGGAAATGCCACACACGTCCGTAATACTGGTTATTCTCTCCATACATCGGGGCGGAATACCTCTCCAGCACCCTGCCGTCATTTAACAAAACCTCTTCGATACTCTTCTCCTCCCTGTGCGCGTAGAGATACCTGACACGGGTGAGAAACTCTTCCGGGTTGACGAGCTTATCGAGTACCGACTGGAGGACACGTTCATCTGCTCGCGATGCGATTACTTCAGGAGAAATCCCCCAGATCTCGGTGAACCGGTGATTATAAATAATGATCTTCCCTGACTCGTCGACCGCAAGGACCCCTTCAATTGCAACTTCCATCTGTGTGGAGAGTATGGCATTTGTGAGCTGGAGCGCATCCTCCGCCCGCTTGCGCTCGGTGATATTACGAATATTGCATTGGATGACCTTCTTATCGTCCACCGTGTAGACGTTGCTGATGAACTCGACGTCAATATGCCGTCCATCGGTGGTTTCCAGCGGTAGATCTTCATAACGGATGTATTCCTTTTTTTGCAATTCTTCGAAGTTGTCTTTGTTGGCAACGATGTCTTTGAAAAAACCGATCTCCCATAGTTTCGTTTCAAGGAACTGTTCACGCGAGAACCCTAACATATTGATTAAAAATGGATTCACATCGATGATCTGCCCGATGTTGGCATCGACAATGAGTATTCCGTCCTGTGCCGCCTCAAAGAGCCTCCGGTACCGGGTTTCCGATGCCTGCAATAAATCCTGAGATTTTTTCCATTCGGTGATATCCTGGAATGTCCCGAAGACTTTTACCGTTTTTCCCGCTACACGGTGGGCTTTACCAATAGCATGGACCCACCGCCGGTTTCCTTTCGCTGTTATGAGTCCGAGTTCCACATCAAACGGTTCGCCCAGCTCAATGGCACGCCGGACTGCCTCCGCGATGACTGGTCTTGCTTCAGGCACATAGAACCTGATTCCATCCTCCACCGTGGGCATAAATCCAGGCTCGACCTCATGAATCCGGTACACTTCATCAGTCCAGACCTGTTGTAACGTGGCGACATCGATCTCCCATCCCCCGACAAGTGCCATCCTGCCGGTTTCTTTTAGCAGCTCCTCGCTTTTTATCAGCTGCTCATGGATCTGCCGGAGAGTGTCCTCTGCTTTTTTGCGTTCGGTGATATCCATGATGTGAGTAATAAATGTGAGCGGTTTACCGGCTATATCCCGCAGCAGCATAGTGCTGACGTCTGCCCAAACAGTGGCGCCATCTTTGCGGATATACCGCTTCTCAAACCGGTACATCGGATGCTCACCGGCAAGGAGGGTACGGACACTTTCCTTGCTCTTTGCCACATCATCCGGATGGGTGACCTCGGCAAACCCCTTCTCCTGCAATTCCTGTGCGGTATACCCGAGCATTTCGCAAAATGCACGATTGACTTTTTTGAGTTTCCCATCAATTGCAGTCAAAGACTTTCCGATGCTTGCCAGTTCGAAGGTGAGCCGGAACCGCTCCTCGCTCTCACGGAGTGCCACTTCCGCCCGTTTCCGGTCAGTGATGTCAAGTAGGATCAGATTACAGGCTGCCTCATCATCCTCACCTACCTGAGACGCCTCCATAATTATCTGCGCCCAGATGGGGGAGCTTCCTCCCTGCCGCCGTATTTTCAGTTCAAACATTTGTTGCTGGTTCGTGTCAGCGAGCTGTTTTAAGTGCTGGTAATACGTGTTCTGGTCACTGGTTACGACGAACCGGGACACCGGTGCTTTGATGAGTTTGCTCCGTTCCACGTTTAAGAGCGTTGCTGCGGTGAGGTTTGCTTTGAGGACAAGCCCCTGCGTACTAATGGTGAGGTATCCCACGGGAGCCAGATCATAAAGATCCATATACTGGTCCCGTGACACCTGAAGATCCTGCTGGATTGTCCGCAGCTCTTCGTTCTGCATCGTCAGTTCTTTCTGGTGCGACCGGAGTTCTTCTTCTGCATGTTTTCTGTCGGTAACATCATTGTAGATACTGACAATCTCTCCGGTTGGCAGTTTGTATATCCAGCTCTCCCGCCATGTGTCGGGGCTCCGCCCATTCTGGTAGACTGCCGAAGGGAAAAATTCGGGTTTTCCTGTCCTCCATACCCGCTGGAAAACCGAGAAAACACCAAACTCTTTCACGCCGGGGAATACTTCGGTGACACGCCTACAGATGACATCCTCTTTTCTCACATGTTCAATGGCTTCTCCTGCTGTGTTGAAATCCCGGAATACAAAGTCCTCACCATTATCAACAGACTCATAGATCGCAACACCGCTCGGCATCCCGGAGAAGAGCGTGCGGTACTTCTCTTCGCTTGCCCTAAGAGCCTCCTGCATTCTCCGCCGCTCTACGATGAGCTGGATCTTCTGCGTGAGTTCTTCCATGACAAGGATCGGGTTCCCGGTCCTCTGGAGGTAAAAATCAGCCTCGTTGTCGAACGCCTCTCCGGCAATGTCGGAGCGGCTTTTGCTCGTGTACAGGATGAAGGGCAGGGTCGGGTACGCAGCCCGGACCTGTTTTAAAAACCCGATGCCGTCCATGTCCGGCATGTTGTAGTCCGAGATGATGATATCGTAGTGACCGGTTTTGAGCATACCGAGAGCCGTGAGCGGGGAGAGTGTGGCGGACACGTTGTAGTGACCTTTTGCCTCAAGGTAGCGTTTGCCACTCTCAAGCATGGGCGGCTCATCGTCAACAAGGAGGACAGATATCATGATAGACTTCCTGGAGGTAACCGGTTATTGGCACCACTCCCCAATAAGGCATCCCCGGTTTCCGGTAACCCCTGCCTTAAATACCCCGGCTCCATCCGGATCATCCTTTACGCCCCCGTTATTATAGCCGTAATATCGTGGCTCCTGCGGGACTTACGGCTCGCCGTAAGGTGAAATGGATGGATGCCCCTTTCTTAAAATCGCCCGGGACCCTGTCCGTTGCCCAGATCTTCCCCCCGTATGCCTCTACAAGGAACCTGGTGATGAAAAGACCCAGCCCTTTTCCGCTCTTCTTGCTGGTGCCTTTCCGGAACCGGTCAAAGACCAGGGGTTTGAAATCGTCAGGAATACCCGGTCCGTTATCAGAGACCGAGACTTCGGCAAAGTCGCCTTTTTGTGCGACGTCAATGGTGATCTCAGCTTCAATACCCGAAAACTTCAGGCTGTTTCCTATCAGGTTTGTAAAGACCTGGCTGATCAGGTCGTCTGCATAGACCATCGCGGTCGTCCCTGCATAGACAAACCGGACACCGGTGAAGTGTCCGATCTGGTTGCGTATGACCGCGTCGAGATCCATCGGGGTCAGTTTGGCGCGGTTCTCGTGGAGCATCCGGATGGTCGAGACATTGCTTATGATCTCGGTGGTGTGACCGAGATTGTTCATTATCCGCTGGACCATCTCCTTGTGCTGCCCGGTAAGCTCCCCGCTCAGCAGTTCCACGTAAGCAGCAGACCCGAAGATGACGTTGTTGAGATCATGGGTCATGATATCCAGGTACAGGTTCATCTCCTCGTTTGCGGTCTCGATGCGCCGTTGCAGGAGAAGCCTTTTTACAGCACTCCCCACTTCCCTGCCCACGGATTCGAGGAGTCCGGTCTCGTTCGCCGCAAAACTATGCTCGCTCGTGCTGATCAGTACAACAGCTCCGAGGATTTGATCCGCTGATTTGACCGGGAGGATGACATATGCCTTTGCCCCCATAGCCTCGAAGATGAGTTTCTCCCGCTCCCCGTATGGCGAATCCCGGGTGAGATCGAAGAACCCGCACTTTCCGTTAACGAACACGTCTGCATTCCGGGGCGCGTTTGGATCCAGCCTGCCAAGTAAATCCAGATACGAGTCATGGACGGGGATAAGCTCGTAATAGTACTGCAGATCGGCACTGGTCCGGTCGTCGTTGAGGAGGTAGATCGCACCGAATTCAAATTCAAGAACTTCGACGATTGTCTTTATCAGGAGATCAAACATCTCCTGCGCGGAAAGAGAGGAGTTGCAGATGCTGATGATCGTGTTGAGATCCGAGATGTTCTCGTTCGTCTTACGGAGTTTCTCCTCAGCCTGGACAACTTCGCGCTGTTTCATGATGGCGACCTGGTAGGCAGTCAGGAGGAACTCGAACATCTGCCCCCGGTCTGAGGTGATGTGGTAAACGGTCCCGTCGAAAGAGACGGCGACGGGATTCTTATTGGTGTCCCGGGCCCGCGTCTTATGTTCAGGAGAAAGGATCTGGCGGATCCGAAGCGCCAGGTAATCCTGGTTGAATGGCTTGGTGAGAAAACTGTCAGCTCCGGATTCAAGAGCAAGGGCAACGTCCTGCGTGTCGGTGAGGGATGTTAAAAGGATCACCGGAATATGATAGGAGTTACGCAATGAGAGAATCAAATAGAAAGATCTTTATATAATGAGCGCACAATACAATTTATGGTAAAGAAAAAGATATTTTCATTTGAAGAT
>Ga0247842_10007366_pt1 | contig 11955 bp, 9 predicted proteins | sample LaCruzMarch2015__3_FD_192411 | JGI IMG/M metagenome (GOLD analysis project Ga0247842, IMG submission 192411) | Freshwater microbial communities from meromictic Lake La Cruz, Castile-La Mancha, Spain - LaCruzMarch2015_19m | ecosystem: Environmental > Aquatic > Freshwater > Lake | place: Spain...
CGCCGATGCGGTCATGAATCGGAAACCCGGCGCGCACCAGGGGGATGTTCAGGTTTTTTGCCAGATAATAGCCCTTGCTGTTGCCGATGATGATGTCCACGCCGATGTCCCGGCAGATCTCCAGCATGTCCTCGAAGTCCGAATCTTCCCGGATGACGATATCCTTTTGATGGGCAGCCAAGCCCGCGGAAACGGTTTCCCTGAATTTACCGGTCGAGGCGCCGGTGGCGCACAGAGCCGGCACAATGCCGATTTCATTCAGAAAAAAGGCCATGGACGTCACGAAGTCCGCTTCTCCATAAACAACGGCGCGTTTGCCCGCGACGGCCTTATGGCCGTCAATATAAGCGTCCACGAGCCGTCCCCTTTCCTTTTCATACTTTTTCGGCATGGCGGCGCCTGATATCCCCTCCAAGGCGCGGAAGAAACGATCCGTTTCGCCGATGCCGATGGGAATCCCCAGCGTTACGGCCTTGACGCCGAATTTCGCTTCGAGATAGGAGGCGGCCGTATCCGTAGCGGCAAGGCTTTTGCCTAACTGGATGGTCGCCGCGGCGCGGCCCATGGCCCGGATCGATGCAACCGGGGTCCCGCCGGGGGAGAGCTTCCGGTACTCGGACCAGGTTTCGCCGTCCAGGGTTTCCGAATAATCGGGGAGCATCGTATAGGAGAGCTGAAAATCGTCCAGGATCTCCTTGAGATGCCGCAGATCCGCCGCCGATAGAAATCCGGGGACGACATTCAATCTTCCGCTCCGGGGGCCGCCGGCGGCAAGGCCGATAACGGTTGCCCGGACGGCTTCATGATAACCATCCATATGGGTTCCCCGGTAACTGGGCGTCGAGGCGTGGATCAGGGCCGGAATTGCCTCGCCCTTTTTCGCGGCCTTATATTGTGCGAGGCAACCGGGGACATCGTCGCCGATGGTCTCCGACAGGCAGGTGGAGGCAATGCCGATGGCCGACGGTTTATACTGGCGCGTCAGATTGTCCAGGGCGATCCGCAGGTTGGCGGCGCCGCCGAAGATGGCCGTCGTTTCGCTGAAATTCGAGGAGGCAATATCCATGGGCTCCTTAAAATGGCTGATCACGTAACGGCGTATATAAGTCGCACAGCCCTGCGAGCCGTGAATAAGGGGCACGCAGCCCTCGATGCCCCGAAAAACAAGGCTTGCCCCCAGAGGCGCGCAAAGCTTGCAGGCGTTTCTTGTGGAAACAAAGGATGGGGCCGTCTTTTTAGCCGTTGGCGGCTTCACGGAATCCGTTCTCATCTCCGGCCTCCTCTCCTGACCGCCGGCGTTTCGCCGGTGAGAATTGCCATACCGGGCTCATGATGGAGCCATGGACTTCACGGCAAAAGTTGATCATTCCCTCGAAGCCGGCCAGGGCCTCCTTGCGTTCATGGTTATGGTCGCAAAAGGCGACCCCCATTTTATAGGCGATGGGCCGCTCCTTCACGCCGCCGATCAGGAGATCCACGTTCTTTTCCGACATAAAACGGGAGAGCTCCAGGGGATTCGCATCATCGACGATGATGGTGCCTTCGTCGCAGATCTCTTCCAGATATTCGTAATCCTCCCGGTTTCCCGTCTGGGAGCCGACCATGGCCGTCCGGATGCCCAGATGGCGCAGGGCCTTCACGAGGGAAAAGGCCTTGAACGACCCGCCCACATAGATGGCCGCCTTTTTCCCTTCCAGATCCTTCCGATACCTTTCAACTTCGGGATAAATACGGTTCACTTCCCGGCGCACCAATTCTTCCGTGTTTTTCAGGATGGCGGCGTCTTTGAACTGACAGGCGACCCGGTACAGGGCGTCGGCCGTATCCTCGATCCCGAAATAGGAGACCCGCTGGCAGGGAATCCCATAGTCCCTCTCCATCATCTTGGCCAGATAGGTCATGGACCCGGAACATTGAACGACATTCATCGCCGCCCGGTGCGCCCGCCGGATTTCATCCACCCGTCCGTCGCCGGTCATGCACGAGACTACTTCGACACCCATCCGCCGGTAGTATTCCTTGATGATCCATGTCTCGCCGGCAAGGTTGAAATCCCCCAGGATGTTGATGCTGTGAGGATCGGCAACCCATTTATCATCCGTTCCGATCAGCCGGAACAGCGCCTCGCAGGCCGCCTTATAGCCGTCTTTTTTGGTTCCCCGGAATCCTTCCGAGTGGACCGGGATCACATCAATACCCTGTTCATCGGCAACCTTCCGGCAAACGGCCTGGACATCGTCGCCGATCAGGCCGACGATGCAAGTGGCATAGACAAAGGCGGCCTTCGGGCGGTAAGCGGCGATCAGTTCCGTCAAAGCGGCGTAAAGTTTCTTCTCCCCGCCGAATATGACCTCCTCCTCTCGCAGATCCGTGGAGAAACTCAGCCGGTGAAGTTCGGGTCCCGAAGACAGGGAGCCGCGGATGTCCCACGTATAGGCGGCGCAGCCGACGGGACCGTGGATCAGGTGCAGGGCGTCGGCAATAGGATAGAGGACCACCCGGGACCCGCAGAAGACGCAGGCCCGCTGGCTCACGGAACCGGCGACGCTGACCTTGTCGCAGGCCATGTCGAATGTCTCTTCTGAGCCCTTTTTAAAAATCTGATCTTTTCTGGCGTCAAGAATTTCAATCATCGTCTTTTCCTTTACATCACCAGTTCAAAGCTCTCTTCCGGGGCATCCCGGTCCTGCCGGTCGAGCAGGGCGTTCAGAATCTTTACCATCAGATCCATCGCCCCCCGATATCCCACCACCGGGAAATACTGGTGACCGACCCGGTCATAAATCGGGAATCCGACCCTGATCAGGGGGATATCTTCATCGCGGGCTATGTATTTCGCGTAGGTATTCCCAAAAATAAGGTCCGGCTTGCCGCTCTTGATGAGCTGATGGAAATGGAACATATCCGCTCCCGCCCCATATTTCACAATGGTATCATCTCCCGTGAAGGACCGGATGCGTTCTTCGAATTTTGCTCCTGCCGGGGTGCCGGTCACCACATAAAGAATCTTCATATCCATATCGGTGAGAAACTGGGCGAGGGCAACCAATTGATCTGGATCTCCCACGAGGGCCGCTTTCTTTCCGTAAAAATACTGATGCATATCCGTCATAACATCGACCACTTGTCCCCGTTCAACCATGAGGCTGCCGGGAACGCTCACACCGGCGGTTTTTCTGAGGCAGTCCACAAAGGCATCCGTGGCCTGAATCCCGATGGGCAGATCGAGATTCTCGAAGGGGACGCCGCATTTTGTATCGAGGAGTTTCGCCGCGGCGAGCGATGCCGTCCTCCCAAGAGCAACGGTGAATTGGCTGTCTCCGGCGCTATTGATCTGTCCGACCGTCGCCCCGCCCTTGGGGTACATATGGAAACGCCCGTCCAGGGGACCGTTGACGACCTCGGACGTATCGGGAAAAAGGACGCTTCTGATACCCATCAGCGACAAGATCCTTTTAATTTCCGTCATATCCGAAGGTTCAACAAATCCCGGCAGGATGTTGAGCTGCCCCGTCCGCTTCCCCGTAGTTTCGGAAAGATACTGCACCATGCTCTGGGTCATGTTGGCAAAGCCCGTCACATGCGATCCCTTGAAACTGGGCGTGTTCGTGTGGATTACCCGTTTCCCCCTGGGAATCTTGCCGTCCGCCTGGGCCTTGTTGATGATCTGGCCGATGTCGTCCCCGATGACTTCGGAAAGGCAGGTCGTGTGGACCGCCACGATATCGGGGTCATAGATCGAGAAGATATTGTTGATAGACTCGACAAGGTTGGCCTGGCCCCCGAAAACGGAAGCCCCTTCCGTAAAGGAACTGGTCGTGGCCATAATCGGATCTTTATAATGCCGGGTCAGGGCGCTCCGATGGTAGGCGCAGCATCCCTGAGAACCGTGGCTGTGGGGAAGGCAGTTGTGAATACCCAGCGCTGCGTACATGGCCCCCACGGGCTGGCAGGTCTTGGCCGGGTTGACCGTCAGGGCCGATCGAGCCGCTAATATCTCGGATGTGTGTCTTAGTAGCATGATATCTCTCCTTTGACGGTCCCTTTTACCTGTTGTATGCGTAACTACCCGTCAGCTCAGGTTTTTTTTGCCAGGGCGCCTTGATGAAGCGAAAGACGTTCGAATTGACCATCCGGTCGATCTCCCGGTAAAAGTTGACGGCGCCGCGGAATCCGGCGTAAGGGCCGCTATAGTCATAACTGTGAAGCTGTTTGAGCGGCACGCCGCCCTTCTGGATCACGTATTTCTCCTTGATTCCGGCGCAGAAGATATCCGGCTTGTATTTTTCCATCAGAACCTCTGCTTCATGATGGTTGAGGTCGTCGATAATCAAATCGCCTTTTTTCATCTCCGCCATCATGCCCACATAATCGTTAAAGCCGATGCCTGCCTGTTTTTCCAACTGCTGCAATTCCTCTTCCGACCGTCGCGGCCGGTACCGGACCGGATCGGCCTCGACAGTCAGTTCTTCGATATTGCGTGTATCGGCGTCGACGACGATATTCGGGATCACCTTGCGCCCTTCATAGTCGTCGCGGTGGGCGAATTCATAACCGGCGGAGACGGTATTCATGCCGATCTCGGCAAAAAGCTCCTGATAGTGGTGCGCCCTCGATCCGCCGACAAAGAGCATGGCTGTCTTGCCTTCGCAACGTGCTCGTACCTCCTGGCGGACCGCCTCCACATGATACATCTCCTCGGCAATGACCTTTTCAACTTTTTCAACCAATTCCGGGGCGCCGAAGTAGGCGGCAATCCTCCGCAGCGACTTCGCCGATGCCTCGGCGCCGATGAAGTTGATCTTGAACCAGGGGATGCCGTAGCGTTTCTCCATCATCTCCGCCATGTAGTTGATGGAGCGGTGACACATGACGACGTTCAGATCAACGGTATGGGCGCTCGCAAACTCCTCGTATTCCGAATTGCCGCTGAAGGTGGAATGGAGGGTCATCCCGCAGCGTTCAATAATCCTTTCGATTTCAAAGGCGTCTCCCCCGATGTTGTATTCGCCGAGGATGTTGAACCGGTATGCCCCTTCTTTTTGCATCTCGATCTGCCCGACCACTTCTGAAAAAACCTTGTTATTGGCGATATGATGGCCCGCGGACTGGCTCACGCCTTTATAGCCCTCGCAACTGAAGCCGAAAATGTTGACCTCCGGATACTTCTCTTCCATTTCCCTGGCTACGGCATGGACATCATCGCCGATCAGCCCGACGGGGCAGGTGGAAAAGATGCCGATCGCCCGGGGGCGAAATAAATGAATCGCTTCTTCAATGGCTTTTTTGAGCTTCTTTTCACCACCGAAGATGATTTCTTCTTCCTGCATATCCGTGGACATCGCATAGGGCATAAAATTGGTTCCCTCCGCAGTTGTGGGCTTTGTCTGGTTTCGCCGGGTCAGCCAGCTATAAAATCCGCAGCCTATAGGCCCGTGAGTAATCTGGAGGATATCGCGCGTCGGACCGAGGACGACGCCCTTGCAGCCGGCATAGGCGCATCCCCTCATGGTGAGGATACCCGGAATCGTTCTCGTGTTAGCCATGATCTCGGGAACCCGATTTCCATCATCCGGATTGTTTATAATGATCTGTTTAGCCCTTTTTCGGGCCACCTTGGCCGGATATTTCTTGAGGATCTCCTGTTTTATCTCAAGAGGATCGGCTGTTATATCCAATGCGGTACCGCTTTTTGCTGGCATGGGAGGTCTCCCTTCATAATGTCTTGTATTTGATGACTCCAAAAAGTCAGGTTACGCTTCATCCAGCGCCTCGTCTCCTTCTTCCCCGGTCCGGATGCGGATAGCGTCGAAAACGGGCATGACAAAAATCTTGCCGTCACCAGATTTTCCGGTCCGGTTGGCGGCGATGATGGTCGATACGGTTTTTGCCGTCAGTCTGTCCGGGACAACAATGGAGATCATCCTTTTGGGAATCAGCCGCTGGCTATTTCCCAACTGGGATATTGCCTCTTCGTAGCCCTGTTCGGCGCCTTTGAGGAGTTGAATGTCCACCAGACCTTTACCGCGTCCCAGGCAATCGCGGGCATGCATCGAGGAAATGCCTGCTTCGACAAGGGCCTTTTTTGTCTGATTGATCTTGTTCATGCGAATGACGGCCATGACCTCTTTCATGGTGAAACCTCCTCTATGCCGGCATTGGTTTCCTTGATGCCGGAACTCACCGTATAGGCTTCCTCCACGGGGGAAACAAAAATCTTGCCGTCGCCGTAAGCACCAGTATCACCCGTCCGGGCTGCACCCATGATGATCCTGAGGACCAGATCCTTGTCCGCATCGGGGATGACCATCATCAACAACTCCTTGGGCAATTCATCATAGGTAATGTCACCGATCTTGATTCCTCTTTGTTTGCCTCGTCCCGAAACATTCATCTTGGTTACGGCCGGAAAACCTTCCGACATGAGATGTTCCAAAACGGCATCCACCTTTTCCGGCCTGACAATGGCTCTTATCATCAACATCTTGCGTTCCTCCTCTGCTATTGGTTATTGATCCATGCCGAATTTGATCAAGAGCGCTTCGAGTTCATCCATCGGTATGGGCTTGGGGATCACGAACATCTGATTTTTATCGATGGCCGCGGCCAATTGACGGTACTCGTCCGCCTGACCCGCCGCAGCCTCAAAATCGATGACCGTTTTACGGTTAATTTCGGCCCGCTGCACGACATTGTCTCGGGGCACGAAATGGATCATCTGGGTGCCCAACCGCTCGGCCAGATTCTCAATGAGGTCCCGTTCGTGATCCACTTTCCGGCTGTTGCAGATGAGCCCGCCAAGGCGCACACCGCCGGCCTCGGCAAACTTGACGATGCCCTTGCAGATGTTGTTTGCCGCATACATGGCCATCATCTCGCCTGAAACAACGATATAGATTTCCTTGGCTTTGCCTTCGCGCATCGGCATGGCAAATCCTCCGCACACCACGTCGCCCAGGACGTCATAAAAGACATAATCGAGGTCGAATTTTTCAGAATAAGCCCCAAGCTGCTCCAGCAGGTTAATGGAGGTGATAATACCTCGACCCGCACACCCCACGCCGGGCTCCGGCCCGCCGGACTCCACGCAGCGCGTTCCCTTGAAGCCGAGTTTAATAACATCCTCAAGATCAAGATCTTCGCCTGATTCACGAAGTGTATCGAGAACCGTATTCTGGGATAATCCACCTAACATAAGGCGAGTTGAATCCGCTTTGGGGTCGCAGCCCACGATCATGATTTTTTTCCCCATTTCTGCAAGGGCGGCCACCGTGTTCTGTGTGGTCGTTGATTTTCCGATGCCGCCTTTTCCATAAATTGCAATTTTTCTCATCGATCTTCTCCTTTCACCTGCAACCGGCGTTTGCCTTATGTAGATCAAGAGCCGTGCCATAAGAGACAACAGTCCATGCCAGGGTGCGTCTAGTTACTGAAAATCAAATGAAAACAAGAAGAAATGGCGATAAAAGAATTTTTTGGGGTTTGTTAAAAATATTAATGGCCTGTTTAAAAGCCACCATATAGAAGGATCACCCACCCGAACCTACGGGGATGTAGGATTTTGGGCCGGCTTCAGATATCTCCGGATGAATAACGGCTATCCCGGTTTGAACAGGCTGAGGTCGATGCCAAATTTTATAACTCTCAGCCCCATAACACGTTCCGTCAGGCCAAGAACGCGAGCCGCCTTGGCCATGCTGCCATGGCAGCGTTTCAATGCATCGGTGATCATCTCCTTTTCCAGGGAGATCAGCATGTCCGGCAAAGTTCCTTTTCCTTCATGGATGGGGGAGCTATTGCTTTTCTGGAGATTCGGCGGCAGGTGATGAGTCCTGATGACACCGTCCGTACAAAGAATGATGGCCCGTTCGATAGAGTTTTCAAGCTCCCGGACATTTCCCGGCCAATGATAGTGCATGAGCAGGTCCGTCGCCGGTGCGGAGATGCTCACAACCTCCCTGTCCAGTTCCCGGGCGTATTTCTCGATGAAATGATTGGCCAGCAGGATAATATCCGTCTTTCGCTCCCGCAGGGGCGGAACGACGATGGGGAAGATGTTCAACCGGTAATACAGATCTTCCCGGAATTTTCCTTCCCGCATGAATGCCTCCAGATCACGGTTTGTCGCGGCAATAATCCGGATGTTCACCTTTATGCTCATATTGCCGCCGATGCGCTCGAATACCCGTTCCTGAAGGACGCGCAGCAGCTTCGTCTGAATATTTGGCGGGAGGTCGCCGATTTCGTCAAGGAAGATGGTGCCATTGTCGGCGAGTTCAAAGCGCCCCTTGCGAAACACGGTGGCTCCGGTGAAGGCCCCCTTTTCATGCCCGAAAAGTTCGCTTTCGATGAGGGACTCCGGCAGGGCGGCACAGTTGACGATGATATAAGGACCGCTCGCATAACTCGAATTGTAGTGAATCGCGTGGGCAACACGTTCCTTGCCGACACCGCTTTCACCCAGGATCAGAACCGTGGCATTTGTGCGGCAGACCTTTTCGATCATTCCATAGACGTTCCGCATGACTTTTGAAGTGCCAATGATGGTTTTGGGACCGTACATGGTCCTCAGTTCATCTTGAAGCCGACGGTTTTCCGCCTTGATCTTGTCGAGTTCTTCCTGGGCCAATTGACGCAGACGCACGGCCTGCGAGATCGTGGAGGCAATGATCGTAAGCAGCCTGATATCTCCCTCAAAGGAAACGCCTTCGGTAATTAGACGGTCAACGGAGATGGTTCCGATCACTTCCTTGCCGATTTTTATGGGGACACAGATAAAGGCAATATCCCGTTTATTCAATTTATTCCTGGAACCCGTCTTGTCCAGGAATAAGGGATTATCTGAAATACGGGGCACAATAACCGTCTTGCCAGTATCTATAACCTTGCCGGTAATGCCTTCACCCATAAGGTATTTCCCCTTGGCCTGTTCCTCAGGAAGGAGCCCGTAAGCCTCTTCGATGACGATTTTCCCGCTGCTGCGGTTCAATATGGTCAGGGCGCCGCGGGGCATTTCCATATTTTCGGCCATTATCTGCAGGACATCCTTCAGGGCTGTCTTGAGATCAAAGCTTTCACTCAGCTTTTTGCTTATCTCAAAAAGCAGGGACAGCTCTTTTAATTCACGTGATACCCTGTCACCTTCACTGTAAGGGACCATAACGACATGCTCCATTCAACCTCTACGGCTTATTTATTTAGACCTTCCTTAACGTCAAGATTCATGCCATTGATTCTTATTATTATAAGGCATGGAGATTAAAGATATAACCGCGATTATCGGCGACAAAAAGTCTCTTCTTGCAGAACGGTTTCGTTGTGAATTATTGAAGACTGCACAGAATTGTCGTGAATAAGGCATCACGCGCAAGCTCAAGGGGTGCGGCGGCTGTTCTGCCGCATCCCTCCTGAATTCATCGGCAAACGTCTTTCCGATGTCCAACTTTCACTACCCGGACGGTCAGCGCCTCGTCCTGGATTAAATAAGCAATCCTGTATCGGCCTTGACGAACACGATACCTCTCCTGGCCAGTCAGCTTTTCACAGCCTGATGGCCGTGGATCTTCCCTCAGTACCTCAATACGACTAAGAATTTTCCGGATGTCTTTCTTGGGTATAGAGATGAAGTCCTTCTCAACGGATTCCCTGAAATAGATTGATTCGGGGTTTCATTTTTCTTCTCCTCTATGCGTAACGAAGCGGCTTCGCGTCATAAAACGGCGCCAAATCTTTATCCAGCATGATCTGAACAGAGCTATCGCTTAATAATTTCTATTAGTTTTTCAATGACTCGACTTAATTTCTCATCTTTGATGTGGCCCGCCCGATATAAAATAATGTGGCTGTCCACTGTAAATAACCGGTTGGGCCTGATATTGCCGGATTGCTTGAGGCTTCCGACATCGAAATCACTATCATCTATTGAAATGGCGTAGGCGTCTTTGATAGTTTTGCTGGTTATCTGACAGAGAATGGCGTCATCTCCTTCAAGAGGGGCGATAATAAGTGCCGGGCGGCGCTTGGATTGACTCAGATCCGAGAAGGGGAAAGGGACGACAACGACATCACCTTTTATAAGTTTTGCCACGCGTCATCCTCCTCAGGCTTCATCCAATCTTTCGATAAAGAGACTTCGCTCATTATAACGATATCCATCTTTTCACGAACAATTTTTTGCTTCAGAAAATAGACAAAATCAAGCACTTCGGTGAGAAACGGCTCAGGGACCTCTCCTATCTCGTTTATAAGTAATTCTTTTGTACTCATGATGCCATACCTCATTATTTATATTCTTGAATTTTTTCTTTTAAGGACATTACCTCGACTTGGCAATCCTTCCAATCGTGTTCCCAACAGATAATTAAATCGCACTGTTTCGGATTATGTTTGTAAAATTTGAAGTTCGATGACTTGAACTCAAACTCGGCCCGGCAACTATTCCAGGTCCCCTTGCTGTTTTTTCTTCTCAGTAGAGCATCAGGGAAACTGCTCCTGATTCCCTCGATCATGAATCCCAAATCATGACAAAGAGCCGCAAACAAAAGTATCACGCCTTGTTCGTTTATGGGCTCATATACGATGCCCCTTACGCCCAGTTTACCACCTGTTTCATGTATTTGCACGCTCTCGATTCTGTTGAAACCTTATAAACTTTCACCCTGACCCCTCAAAAGCCCCTTTTACGTTGTGCCGATACATCGAAATATATGGAACTTTTTTGATCGTTTTCCACCGGACCAAAATCTCTGCCGGAGCTCCGGCAGAGGTTAAACATATGATATAGAAAACGAATTGACGACAGTGCGCGCCGTTTTTTAATTTTTTTCTGCATTGCCGTCAGGCCAATTGAGGCAGCTGCAACCGGGAAATTATCTCGTTTAGACGGGCCTCCAATTCCTCGCTGAATTGGCCGATTTCACCTCATTTGTTTACTCGGAAAAGCGCGACAAATTGCTAACTTGCTTATGTGGTAGCGAACTATAAGCACAATAAAATCGTATGTCAATAAGATATTGCCCCCCTTCTGTAGCATCGAGAGAAACCGGTCTACTCAACTTAAAAAAGTCATGCGGCAGCCGTCAGCTACCTATACAACCTCTATTTTATTGACATACCTCTGAATACAAGGTATGGGGTGACTTAATTTTTTCCATAGTAAGAACAGAATTTCTACGAGGCTATCATCATTTAAGTCATACCGAAAACGTTTGGAGAGGACGGGGTCGTCGCAACTCAGCCGTAAACAGATCCAACCAGGAAGCATGATGATTTTCTTGTCGGGATACGGGATCAAAAAGCCGATCTACCGCGGCGCCAATAACGACTATTACCTGGCCGAACGGAAGAAAGACGGCCGGCCGGTGACGATCAAGGTACCCGTCGGCATCGGCGCCGGGAGCTCTGAAAAGGAGATCCGGCGCTTCACCCACGAGCATGACATCCTGAGCCGCCTTCACCTCCCCGGTATTCCCGAATCCTATGGTCTCGAGCGCTACCGGGGCGGCTACGCCCTGATTCTGGAGGCCTTGCCGGGCGCATGCCTTGCCGAACGGGACGGCATGAAAGGACTCCGCCTGCGGGACGCCTTGGCAATCGGCTCGAAAATAGCCGGAATCCTCAGCGGATTACATACAAACCACATAATTCACCAGGGCATCAAGCCGGAGGCGATCTTTTATGCACCCGAGAAGGGCGATGTCTGGCTTGCCAATTTTGACGGCGCATCCTTCAGCACCCAGCTAGTCCACCAAATTCCCCAGCCAAAAATGGCGGTGGAGGCGCTGTTATATCTGTCGCCCGAGCAGACGGGACGGATGAACCGGGCCGTAGATTTTCGCACCGATTTCTATTCCCTGGGTGTGACGCTCTATGAAATCGCGACGGGGTCCCTTCCCTTCACGGGGAGCGATCCCCTTGAAATCGTCCACAGCCATCTCGCCCGGCAGCCCCTTCCTC
>Ga0247842_10007367_pt1 | contig 11953 bp, 9 predicted proteins | sample LaCruzMarch2015__3_FD_192411 | JGI IMG/M metagenome (GOLD analysis project Ga0247842, IMG submission 192411) | Freshwater microbial communities from meromictic Lake La Cruz, Castile-La Mancha, Spain - LaCruzMarch2015_19m | ecosystem: Environmental > Aquatic > Freshwater > Lake | place: Spain...
TCTGAGTGCCCGCCAATTGGACCTGCATCAGCTCATTGTGCGGCGCATCGAGGGCGAGGCCACGCCCGCGGCCGTGCGCCACGCCATCGTCCTGTCCTCCATGCAGGGGATCGAGTTCCTCTGCGCGCTCACCCAGATCGCGGGCGAGGCACTGGGCCTCGGTGCCGTCGCGCCGGGACTGGAACGGGCGCGTGATCCCCACCGGTTCATCGCCGATACCTCCCAGGGCCTCGCCGCCTTCGTCCAGCGCGCCTATTTCGAGGCCGCCCGGGCCATGGTCCCCCAACAGCTCGGCGACCCGGCGGCGGTCGCCGCGGCCCTGCTGCGTGCCGCGGACCGCATCATCGAAGACCCCGAGCGCTGGCCGACCTTGAGCCATGACGAGCAGGTGGCCGCGCTCGGCCTGCGCGCCACGCTGGGCGAGACCGCGCCGGAAGCGGCCGATCGGCGCAAGGCCGGGGGCGCGTTCCTGAGCATGATCCGGGATGCGCTCCGGCAGACCAGGGCGCAGGACTATGCACGGGCGGCACAGCTCGCCGGTCGATTTGAGCAGGGGCTCACCGAGGGGCGCTGGCAGGCGGGGGATTTTGCTTTGGCCGATCTAGAGGCACCCCGGGAGGCGCTCTCGCTCTGGCAGGGGCCGGGGGCGAGTGCTGGGATGGCCGAGGCGATGCTGCCGGTCGCGCGGGCCCAGGCCAAGGACCCGGGCACGCCCGTGGACCGACGCAACCTCTGTGCCGTGTATGGTCACCTGGGCGACGTCGCCCGGGGGCTCAGCCGCCTCGCCGAGGCCGAAGACTGGTACGAGCAGTCGCGTGCGATCCACGAGGCCCTGGCCCAGGAGTTGGACACGCCCGAGGCCCGGCGCGCACTGTCCGTGAGCTATGAGCGACTGGGCCAGATCGCCCTGGCGCGCAGCCGATTTGCAGAGGCCCAGCGCTGGTGCGACCAGGCGCGCGCGATCCATGAGGCGCTGGCCCAGGTCCGATGCGACATCTCCTTGAGTTATAGGCGCCTGGAACAGATCGCCCAGACGCGCAGGCGACTCGGCAAGCCCCTTGCCCACGAAATGAGTAACCCCAGGGCGCGGCGCGACCTAGCCGTGAGCTATGGGCTCTTGGGCGGGATCGCCCAGGCGCGCAGCCGCCTCGCGGAGGCCGAGGGGTGGTACGAACTGTCCCGAGCGATCTACGAGGCCTTGGCCCAGGAGTTGGGCACGCCCCAGGCCCGGCGCGACCTGGCCTGGAACTATGGGAGCCTGGGGGCGATCGCCCAGGCGCGCAGCCGACTCGCCGAGGCCGAGGGGTGGTACGAGCAGTCGCGCGCGATCGACGAGGCCCTAGCCCAGGAGTTGGGCACGCCCGACGCCCGGCGTGACCTGTCCGTGAGCTATGACCGCCTGGGCCAGATCGCCCAGGCGCGCAGCCGCCTCGCCGAGGCTGAGGGCTGGTACGAGCAGTCGCGCGCGATCCACGAGGCCCTGGCCCAGGAGTTGGGCACGCCCGAGGCCCGGCGCGACCTGTCCGTTACCCTCTTCCACCTGGCGGCGATTGCAGCCGCCGACCAGGGGCACGAGCACGCCTATTCGCTGACCTTGGACGCCACGAGCATCTGCCGCGAACGCTATACCCAGTTGCAGACCGCGCAATCGCGTCAGGACCTGATCGAGTCCCTGACCATGCTCGTTGCGCTAGCCCCAGCGCTCGACCGACCGGACGCCGACGCGCTCGTCGGGGAACTCGCCGAGGCCGCGCTGGGCCCCCGGCTTGCCCACGAGACCCCGACGATGGTTCTGAACCGGGCGAACGCACTGGCGGCGATCGCCAACTCCCGGCAGGCGACCGATCCCGAGGGTGCAGCGGCATCCATTGCCGAATCGCGTCGGCTCTTTCTCTCGGTCGAGTACCAATGTGCGCCCATGGGGGCGGCAGGGGCCGATTGCGCCATCGGCTTGATGGAGGCGGTGCTCGACGCCGACGACGGCCGGCAGCTATCCGCGCAACTAGACGCCCTTGAGCGGCGTCTGATGAAGCGGCTCGGGGATGAATGGGAGGCGGGCGGGGCGCTGTTTCGCAACCAGATTCAATTCCTGCGCAGTCAATTGGAGGAAGCGGAAGGCGCGGAGCCCTGACCAGTGCCCGGGGAGCGTGCCCGTGATACCGCTCCAGCGGTGTCACGCCGGCCTTGATTATAATCCCGGCCGATTCGCCGGCTGCAAGGTCGCTGGTCCGCACAGCGGACCCTACGGGCGCGGAGCCGTAGGGTCCGCTGTGCGGACCAGCAACCTCCAGTCCAGCAGGGTGGCCGGGGTTATGATCAAGGCCGCCGGGGATCATGTGCGGGTGCGCTCCAAGCGGGGCTTCATCGTCGCGGTGGCAGTGGTGACCAAGCGGCTCAAGACCCTGATGATCGAGGGCAGGCCCGTGCATACGGTGGGCATCCCCATCCATTGGGGCTTCAAGGGCGTGGCGAGGAACGGCTATATCACCAATACGCTCACCCCCTTCGTGGGCGACGCCAACACCCAGACGCCGGAGTTCAAGGCGTTCCTGGTAGACCTCGAACTGCTCCCGACCAAGGTGTGAGGAGGCGACCATGGCACTGCAACCACTCGATATCGCGGCCCGTTCCGCCACCACCACGCCCTCACCCTCGGCCCGCCAGGGGTTCGAGGTCGCCAAGCTCATCGACATCTCCAAGTGTATCGGCTGCAAGGCCTGTCAGGTCGCCTGCATGGAGTGGAACGACCTGCGCGATGAGGTGGGCTTCAACCACGGCGTCTATGACAACCCCCTGGATCTCACCGACCAGTCCTGGACGGTCATGCGCTTCTCCGAGGTGGAGCCGGACGGCCGGCTGGAGTGGCTGATCCGCAAGGACGGCTGCATGCACTGCGCGGACCCGGGCTGCCTCAAGGCCTGCCCGGCCCCCGGGGCCATCGTCAAGTACGGCAATGGCATCGTGGACTTCAACCAGGAGAACTGCATCGGCTGCGGCTACTGCATCACCGGCTGTCCATTCAATATCCCACGGCTCGCCGCCAAGGACGGTAAGGCCTATAAGTGTACCCTCTGTTCGGACCGGGTGGCGGTCGGCCTGGAACCGGCCTGCGTCAAGACCTGCCCGACCGGGGCCATCACCTATGGGGCCAAGGACGACATGATCGAGTCCGCGGCCATCCGGGTGCGTGACCTCAACGACCGGGGTTTCGCAAACGCCGGACTCTATGACCCGCCCGGGGTGGGCGGGACCCATGTGATGTATGTGCTTCAGCACGCGGATCGGCCCGAGCTCTATGCCGACCTGCCCCGGGACCCGCAGATCGACCCGCTGGTCAGTGTGTGGAAGGGGCTCGCCAAGCCCTTGGCGATTGCCGCCTTTGCCGCGGTCAGCCTGGCCGGGCTCTTCCACTACATCACCAAAGGCCCCAATGAGGTCTCCAAGGAGACCGAGAAGGAGTTCGACTGATGCAACGCGATCGCAACGACCTGGTCCGCTACACCCCGAGCGAGCGCCTGAACCATTGGATAGTGGGGATCAGCTTCATCCTGCTGGGGCTCTCTGGGCTCGCACTCTTCCACCCGGCCTTCTGGCCCTTCACCCTGCTCTTCGGCGGGGGCACCTGGACGCGCATCCTGCACCCCTATCTGGGGGTGCTCATGGCGGTCGCCTATGTGATCATGCTGATCAGCTTCACGCGCCTGAACCTCATGGCCGCCGCTGATTGGCAATGGCTGAAGCGCGTACGCGAGATGGTGGACGGGGACGATCACAATATGCCTGAACAGGGCAAGTACAACGGCGGCCAGAAGCTCCTGTTCTGGCTGCTGTTCTGGTGCATGTTGCTGCTCATCCTGTCGGGTGTCGCGCTGTGGCGGACCTGGTTTAACTTCCCGGTGGAATGGGTGCGCCTGGCCGCCGTAGTGCATTCCGCCAGCGCGGCGGTGATGATCGGCCTCATCATGGTCCACGTCTACGCCGCCATCTGGACCAAGGGCACCATCCGCGCCATGTGGTACGGCACCGTCACCCGCGCTTGGGCCAAGCAGCACCATCGTGGGTGGTATAAGGAGGTGACGAAGGAGGGGTGAGGGGCGGGTATCGATTCAGTCGCGAAGTCGGCGCGCAACCCAGCCGGCATCCCGTCATCCCGACGGGGTGCCGGGGGAAGCCAACCCGGGAGGGGCAATCCTCTGGTCGCATGGTTTCGCGCGAGACCCTTGACTTTTTCCTTGGCTTGTGGTTTTCTGGTGTTGTGTAGCCGTTCCCTGCCCGCCAAAGTCCGACCTATTGTTTCGGCTGGTTGAGCGTTAGGGGCGAACTGCACGCGAGAAACCGGCTGCTGATAATCTCGATACGAGACACGGCCTTTGCCAGCGACCGAGCTAACCGGCGTGGCGCCCTTTTGATCGCGCGATGCGGTCAGTGGGATTCTGACGGGCATGACGCTCATGACAACCTCCCTTTCTAAACCCCGCCTTGCGGCATTTCGTCGCCAGGATGGTCACTGCTGGTATTGTGGCGCACCGATGTGGCTGGAAAAGCCCGACGAATTTGCGGCTCGCCACGGGATCGGCAAGGGTCTCGCGGTCCGCCTGCAATGTACCGGAGAACACCTGGTAGCGCGACAAGACGGTGGCAATGCTTCCCGGGCCAACATCGTCGCCGCGTGTCGATTCTGTAATGCAACCCGGCACCGCAATAAGCAAGCCCCCAGCGCGGACGAGTATCGACAACGGGTCGCGCGGCGCGTGCAGCGACGTAAATGGCATCCCCCGGAAATTTTACGCTTAGTGAAGGCGCGAGGCTCTTAGGGGCGGCGCAGGGTGGTTGCTCGTTCTGCCATCGTAGCTCGCTTCGCGATGTCATGAATGTGTCAGGCGCTCTGTGCCGCCAGTGGTGGCGGTCGCAGCTTCGGCCAAGGTCGCCGCCTCGCAGGTGATTCCAAACTGCTTACCCAAGACCTGATGCAAGCGGCGGTCGACCGTCTTGCCCCCGCCGCCTCGTCCCCGGCGCGGGTGATCCTGTTCGGTTCCTAAGGTCGCAGTACCGCCGATGCGGGATCGGACCTGGATCTCATGGTGATCGAGCGCGTGGTCGCGGACCTCGCTGAGCGTGAATTGTGCACCAACTGTTGAAATCGGTAGCCTCAAAGTCCTTGCAGTTCTTGGCCTCTGCGCTAGAAATATAGACATATAGCGATTTGGCGGAAACTATGTCGGCGCCGCTGTAATAATAGTAGGTGAAGTCTTGCGCATATATCCAATGCTCGCCTGAGCCTTCCTGGTCATATACGGTTGGTCGAAAAGTAAAAACAGATGATTGCGCGGGTATCACGTAGTATTCACTCTCGATCAAGCTTCCTTGATTCGAGATGGATGGGCCGAAGACATATGAGAGGACTAGAAAGCCAGTCAGATATGCGAAGCTTTTTCGTTTGTTCGGCGTCTTGACCAACCTGAATATCAGGTACAGGAGTACAGTTGTAAAGGCGAAAAACAGGGTCGCAGTCATTGTGATCCTTTCACCTGACTGTTTGTGGTAACCTCAGCAATATTTTTTTCGGAGCCCTTCATGGGTCGCCTGCCAATTACGGAGTTCCACCGTTCTCTGCTGGTAGTCGCTATAGCGCCGGTCCAACTCTGCTTTCTGTCACTCCGGCAGAGGAATCTCGGGATTGCTCGCCGCGATCGAATCCCAGATTTCTTCGACCAGTAGCAGCTTTTCTGACAGGTTCAGTCCGTTGATCTGCTCTTTGATCTCTTTTGGTCTCATGTTGCCGCCCCTTTACGAGAAAATCGTTGCCCATAATGGCTTTTCAGGGCCGTCTTGCATTCTTTCATCACGTCGCTGATCGTTGCCGCTGCGCCACGTTGCCGCTCCAGGGTAAGTGAATCTCAGGGGACCAGGACCATTGCCACGGATTCATGCCGACCTCGCGTTCGCGTTCGCGTTCGCGTTGGGGAATGGGGAGGGTCGTTGTCGGTGGTCGCCGGGGCCGCCGCTTGACCGGATTCGCGAGAGTCGATCAGATGGCGGGGTGGCTGTCAAGGGAGCGGCGGTGTCGGTATGCTAGGCTCCGGTCGGCAAGCACCGCCGGGGGTGCCAAGCCTCGCCATCCAGCAGCCGGAGAGATCCAGGTAACAGCCATGCCAACGACCATCCTCCAGCCCGGTCAACTTGAACCCGCCGCCGGGGTCTTCCCGACCCGGCGCCTGCCCGCACCCGGGCTCTTCGCTGCCCGCGCCGCCCGCCTGCGCGCACTGGCGCCCGGTCACGGCCTGGAGCCCCTCCTGCGCTTCGCGGCGCGGCTGGCCGAGTGTCAGGAACGGCTGTTGGAGGGACTGGCCCCCGCACCCATGCCCTCCGCCGAGGTCCGTGCGCAGTGCCGGGCGGCGGCCATGCCCCCGCTCGCGCCGCCCGGTTGGTGGCCCGGCTTCGGCTGGACCGACCTGGTGCGCCGACTGGCCGTGGACGTAGCCGGGGCGGCCCCGAAGCCGTCGGTCCTGGCCGCGGTTGCGCAGTCCCCGGACGCGTGGCTGGAGGCGCAGGGTCGGGCCCTGCTGGGGGGCGACGCAACCGGGCTCGACCTGGCCGCCGCGCCCCTGATCGGCGCCGCGCTCCAGGTCTGCTGGAGCGCCGCTGCCGCGCGGCTGGACCCGCGCGACCTCGCGGTCCCGGGCGAAGGCGAGACCCAGCCCGGTCTCTGCCTGGTCTGCGGCGCGCCCCCGGTGGCCGCGGTCCTGCGCATCGGCGGTACCGAGGATGGGTTGCGCTATCTCCACTGTGGTCTGTGTGCCAGCGAGTGGCATGTGGTGCGCGCCAAGTGCAGCCTTTGTGATAACAGCCGCGGGGTCGCCTACCTGAGCCTGTCGGCACCGGATGCGGACCTGGAGTCCGAACAACAACCGGCGGTTCAGGCCGAGACCTGCCCCGAATGCCGGGGCTATCTCAAGCTCTGCCGGTTGGAGCGTGACCCGTACCTCGACCCCTGGGCGGACGACCTCGCCACGCTCGCCCTGGACCTGCTGGTGGAGCAGCAGGGTTTCGAGCGGGGCGGGCTCAATTTTCTGTTACTTCAGGGTGGGGTGCCGGTGCCGTGAGCGATGCCGTCGGTGGTCTTGATCAGGCGCGCAGGGCTCGGACGGTCCGCACAGCGGACCCTACGAGGGGGCTTCGCGCCCCTAGGGTCCGCTGTGTGGACCAAAGACCTCGCCGTCCGCGCGATGGCCGGGAGTGCATTCAAAGGTCGCCCCGTGCCTAGCCCCATCCCCGCCCGGCGCCCCCCCTCGGTCGATCGGGTGCTCGGCTGGCCTGCCCTTGCGCCGCTGCTGCTCGAATACGGTCGTCAACCGGTGCTGGCCGCGGTGCGCGCACTGATCGACGAATTGCGACTCGCCGCACCCGATCCGATTGGAGCACTGTCGACCAGCCCATTCCTCGAGGCCCCCTTCGCCGCCCGCCTCGCCGAGCGTCTGGCGCGCACCGAGGCTTCCAAGTTGCGGCGGGTCTTCAACCTCACCGGCACCGTGCTGCACACCAACCTGGGTCGGGCGCCCCTGCCGGAGGAGGCGGTGGCCGCCCTGACGCTCGCCGCCCGCGAGCCCTGCGCCCTGGAGTACGACCTGGCGGACGGCGCCCGGGGTGATCGCGACCGCCTGGTGGAGGATTGGCTCAAGGACCTGACCGGTGCGCAGGCGGCGACCGTGGTGAACAACAACGCTGCCGCCGTCTTCCTGCTGCTCAACACGCTGGCGATGCGCCGCGAGGTGCTGGTCTCCCGCGGCGAGTTGGTCGAGATCGGCGGCGCCTTCCGGATCCCTGACATCATGTCCCGCGCCGGGGCGCGCCTGCGCGAGGTCGGCACCACCAACCGCACCCATGCCCGTGATTTCGCGGAGGCCCTGGGTCCGCGCGCCGCCCTGATCATGAAGGTGCACGCCAGCAACTATGCCATCGCGGGCTTCACGGCGAGCGTGCCGGAGCCGGACCTGGCCGCGCTCGCCCACGCACGCGACCTGCCCTTTGTCGTGGACCTGGGCAGCGGGACCCTGGTGGATCTGAGCCCCTACGGCCTGCCCCACGAGCCCACGGTCCGGGAGACCCTGGCGCACGGCGCGGATCTCGTGTCCTTCAGCGGCGACAAGCTCCTGGGCGGCCCGCAGGCCGGCATCCTGGTCGGGCGCGCGGACCTGATCGCGCGGATCAAGAAGAACCCGCTCAAGCGGGCGCTGCGCCTGGGCAAGCTCACCTTGGCCGCCCTGGAGGCGGTGCTGCGCCTGTACCGGGATCCGCAGCGGCTCAGCGAGCGCCTACCGACCCTGCGTCTGCTGACCCGCCCGGCCGCGGTGATCGAGTCCCTGGCCGCGGACCTGCTCCCGGACCTGGTGCAGGCCCTGGCGGCCTGGCCGGTGCGGGTCGCGACCGCGCCGGTGCAGAGCCAGATCGGCAGCGGCTCGCTCCCAGTGGACCGCCTGCCGAGCCACGCCCTGGTGGTGCGCCCGCATCGGCGAACCGGCGTGCTGCGCGACCTGGAGGCCGCCCTGCGTGCCCTGCCCATCCCGGTGATCGGGCGCCTGGCCGAGGGCGCCCTGTGGCTCGACCTGCGCTGCCTGGAAGACGTGGAGACCTTCCGGGGCCAACTCGGGGCCTTGGTGCGGAGTGTCGGGGGAGCAGAGATATGATTATCGGCACCGCCGGCCACATCGACCACGGCAAGACCGCCCTGGTGCGCGCCCTCACCGGGGTGGAGACGGACCGCCTGCCCGAGGAGCAGGCGCGCGGCGTCACCCTGGATCTCGGCTTCGCCTATCAGCCAATCGCCTCCGGCGAGGTCCTGGGTTTCGTGGACGTGCCGGGTCACGAGCACCTGGTGCACAACATGGTGGCCGGGGCGGCGGGGATCGACTACGTGATCCTGGTGGTAGCGGCGGACGACGGCCCCATGCCCCAGACCCGTGAACACCTGGAGATCCTGGACCTGCTGGGCCTGGAGCTGGGTCTGGTCGCCCTGACCAAGATCGATCGGGCACCGCCCGCACGGGTCAGCCAGGCCGCGGCCGAGGTGCGGGCCCTATTGCAGGGGACCGGTCTGGCCGCGGCGCCGGTGTTCCCGGTGAATGCCCTCTCCGGGGACGGTATCGAGCCGCTCGCGCGCTTCCTGCACGGCGCCGCCGCGGACCTGCCGGCACGTCGCGGCGGCGGCGGGTTCCGGCTCGCGGTGGACCGCAGTTTCAGCATCGCCGGGGCCGGGACCGTGGTGACCGGCATCGTCCTGGACGGCCGGGTGCGCCCCGGTGACCGGCTGCTGGTCTCCCCCGCGGGCCACCCGGTGCGGGTGCGCGGGGTCCATGCCCAGGGTTGCCCGGCGCCAGAGGGCAGGGCGGGGCAGCGCTGTGCCCTGAACCTCGCCGACCTGCACCGCGATGCGGTCGGGCGGGGCGATCTGGTGCTGGCCCCGGCCCTGCACCTGCCCACCCGCCGCCTGGACGTGCGTCTGCGGGTCCTGGCCGGGGAGCCCGGCCCGCTCAAGCACTGGACCCCGGTCCACTGCCACCTGGGGGCCGCCCATCTGACCGGCCGGGTGGCGATCTTGGACGGCGACGCCATCGCCCCCGGGGCGACCGGTCTGGCCCAACTGGTCCTGGACGCCGACCTGGCCGCGTTGCGCGGCGACCGCCTCATCCTGCGCGACCAGTCCGCCCGCCGCACCATCGCCGGCGGCTGGGTGCTGGACCCAGAGCCGCCGGCCCGTGGGCGCCGCCGCCCGGCGCGGCTCGCCCTGCTGGCGGCGCTCAGCGAACGCGATACCTTGAGTGCCGCCGCCGCCGCCCTCGATCTGGCAGCGCAGGGGCTGAGCCTGGAGCGCCTGGAGCGGCACTGGAACCTGGACCCCGGGCAGGCCGCGGCCATCGCCGCGCTGCCCGGCGGCGAGCGGCTGGACACCCCGGCGGGTCCGCTCCTGTTCGCCCGGGCGCACTGGCAGGGGCTCCAACAGCGGGTACTCGCCACGCTGGCGCAGGCCCACGCCGAGCACCCCGACCAACTGGGCCCGGACCGCGAGCGGCTGCGCCGCGGCGCCTGCCCGGCCATGGAGCGCGCGGCCTTCGCCGGGCTGCTGGAGCGCATGGTTGCCGCCGGGGCGCTGATGCGCAGCGGCCCCTGGGTCCATCTGCCCGGGCACGCGGTGCGGCTCGCGCCGGCCGATGCGGCCCTGTGGCAGACCGGCATCCGGCCGCTGTTGGAGGCGCAGCCGTTCCAGCCCCCGCGGGTGCGCGATCTGGCCCGCGCGCTGGCGCAGGACGAGGCCCTGATCCGCCAACTGCTCCAGCGCCTCGCCGCGATGGGCGAGGTGCATCGGGTCGCGCACGACCACTATTTCACGCCGGCGGCGGTGGCGGACCTCGGCGCCATCGCCCTGCGCCTCACCGAGACCGACGGCGCGGCGCGCGCCGCCGCCTTTCGCGATGCCGCCGGCACCGGGCGCAAGCTCGCCATCCAGATCCTCGAATTCTTTGATCGCATCGGCTACTCGCGCCGCATCGGCGATGACCACCGTGTATTCCGCGACAGTCTGTTGACCCGGTAGGTGTCAGCCCAGAAAGAGCAGTTTAGCCGCAAATGAACGCAAATTAACGCAAATAATCAGAGGCTTGGCCTTTACTGCGTGTTCCCCGTCCGGGTGACGTCTGCGACGATGCCAACCAGCAGATTTATTTGCGCTCATTTGCGTTTATTTGCGGCCAAATACTCTTCTTAGGGTCAGTCGCCCGCCTGATCCAGCGGCTCGGGCCCGAGGTGGCCGCGGCGGCTCGCCAGTGGGCCCATGCGCCCCGGTAATGGGTGGGGCGGCGGGCGTACCCGCTTGGCGGCGTACATCGCCTGATCCGCCCGGTGCAGCAGGTCCTCGGCGGTCTCCCCCGCCAGCGGACCCAAGGCGATGCCGATACTCGCGCTCATGCCGACGCTCAGTCCGCTGAGCCAGATGGGCTTGATCAGCGCCGCCTGGATCTCGTGCGCCACCTGACGCGCGTGTTCCGGCGCCTCGACGTCGCGCAGCACCACCACGAACTCATCCCCGCCGAGCCGCGCCACGCTGTCGGTATCGCGCACGCTGCGCTTGAGCCGCTGCGCGACGCTCTGGAGCACGGTGTCGCCGGCCGCGTGCCCATGGGTGTCGTTGATCGGCTTGAAGCGGTCGAGTTCGACCACGTCGTACTCGCCCAGGATCAGGACCTCTGCGCCCTTGCGGTAGACCTGGCCGTGCAGGGTGCGGCTCGTGCGATAGCCATCGCCTACGGTCAGCCAGCCCGCGAACAGCAGGCCCTCGGTGCCCCCGGCGAGCAACTGGGCGAAGCTGGGATTGACCAGGTAATCGCGGCGCGGGCGATCGGGGGTCGCGCCGCCCAGCACCGTGCACATACCGCGGTTGAGGTAGATGGGCTCGCCGTCGAGGGTGAAGCGGCCGACCGCCAGGGCGTCGCTCGTGTCGTGCGCCCGGCCGAGTTCCTCGCCCCAGGCGTGACCCGGTGCCGGTGTCGATGCAGCGGCGGGGCTATCCGGCGGCCGGGGGGCGTCCGGCACCGCGTCGCTCTGGTCCATGGCGGCGCTCACCGGTGCGTCTAACCGTCGCGGTCCAAACGGGTCACCAGCCGTTCGAGCGCGTCGAGGTCGGCCATGTAGTGGACCTTGGGATCGGCCGTCAGGGTCGGGCCGAGCTGACGCAAGCCCTGGCCGCCGATCAACACCGGCAGCGCCGGGTGGGCGGTCCGCAGCAGGCCGAGCGCGGCGTGCAGCGCATCCAGATGGGTGTCGATGCTGAGCGAGAGACCGACCGCGTCCGGCCGCAGCTCCAACACCGTGCGCAGCAGTTCGGTGGTCGGGGTGTCGGCGCCCAGATAGAGCGCCTCCCAGCCGTGCATCTCGAACACATCGCAGGCCATCTTGGCGCCGA
>Ga0247842_10007373_pt1 | contig 11948 bp, 7 predicted proteins | sample LaCruzMarch2015__3_FD_192411 | JGI IMG/M metagenome (GOLD analysis project Ga0247842, IMG submission 192411) | Freshwater microbial communities from meromictic Lake La Cruz, Castile-La Mancha, Spain - LaCruzMarch2015_19m | ecosystem: Environmental > Aquatic > Freshwater > Lake | place: Spain...
CCGTTTGTCCCGGGTCGGCGGGAAGTCGGCCGGACCGGCATAGTCCATCAGCAGGAAGGGTGAGAGTTCCTCGGCGACGTCGTTGTAGGAAAAAATGCTCTGTACCGGGAAACCATCGCCAACCCAATGCCGGCCGTTGCTGCGCTTGAGAAATGCCAGTTGTTTCATGCGTGTCTCCTTTGCGGAGTTCCGGCGAATTCTGGGGCCAGTTTATCCAATTCCGCTCCCGTTCGTCGAATGAGGTGGTTTGAGTCATCCCCGCTGACCGCGCTGCGAGGTGAGACCAACGGTGGCTTCGTCCTGGGCAGTCAAGGCCTCCGGTGACAGATCGCGACCATGGTCGGCCGGCGCACTTGGCCCGGCAAGTCCGGGCGACCAAAGACAGCGTCAGTCGACCCGAGATCTGCCGCTCTAGGCCGGAAACCGTGGTCTGTCCCTGAGGTATCCTATTTGAGCTTGGCAAATTCGCGCGTGCTCAGGCCCACGCCGATGACGTGGCCAACGTACTGGAGCGCTGGCTGCGCTTCTTCACCGAAGCCGACCGGCTCGACGAAAGCGCGCTACCCCACTGGATGCAAACCGAGGAGATGCGACAAGCCATGAGCGTGTTGATGGCCTTTTCCGAGAAAGAGCGCGCCTACCATGCCTACCAGGCGCGCCAGAACTTCCTGCGCCAGCCGCGCAGCATCCAGCGGCGGATGGCCGAGCTGAGCGCGGCGGCGGAACAGGCGCAGACGCAACTGGCGTGCGAGCGAACGGAGAAGGAGCAGGCACATGCGTAGCCCGAGGCAGCATTGCAACGCGAATCCGCCGCGCTTGCCGAAGTCGAGCGACTGAAGCGGCTGTTGGCGAATGGCGCGAACGACTAGCGGGGACGAAGTGGTCTGACCCGAACGGCGCCCCTGTTGCGCACTGAAAGGGTTCAGACGAAGGTTCCGGGCGACACACCGAACCGCTGGCCGCGCGCGCAGTTGGCGGATGTCGAGATCCCGTCGCTCCGTCAAGACCTCTTGGACTTTGCCCTCGTCGCCGATCTCGGGAAGATCGGCTGGCCCAAGTCCATGTTGCTCCATGAGAAACGTCAGCGTCTCCACTCCGGACGCAGCCGGAAGCGGCGGCTCGCCCGCCTCGTAGTCCGCGATCAGGTCGCCGACAATATCAACGAGACCCATCGCTGGATGGTGTTCATCGCCGACCGTTTCGTCCAAGAGTGCCTCCAGCGTTTCTACCATCCGCAGGTAGTGCGCCTCGTCGCGGATCGGTCCGATGTCGGTCGCCTCCCGAAAGCGCTTCCAGGCTGGCAGCAGGCGTCCGATTTCAACGGGCACACTCATGGTTTCCACGCTCCTTTGTCATCGTCGCGGTGGGTTAGGACCGCCTTGATGTAGAGGATCTGGCGTTCGAAGCGGATGTAGGCGATCAACCGGTACTTGTTGCCCCCGATGTCGAAGACCGTCAGGTCACCGACGCGATCCTGAATTAAGTAAACTGTCCCCGGAATTCCCCCATGGCATTCTCCGAGGACTAGCCGTTGCTATCGGTTTTCGCTGAACCTATTCTTCGTCCCGGCCAACTAGGACGCTAGCCCAACTTTAACACGCGAGATTATTTTTTATTTACTTTCAACCGCTTGCGGCGGTCAAAATGGCTGAGTGGCACTACAAACCTGCCCATCTTTGAAAATTCCGGGCTCAGATACCCATCAACGTGTCTCTCCGGCGGTGGTTTCCAGACCCCCAAGTCTCAAGTACCTGTGTGGGGGTGTTCTCGCTCCGCGCCGATGGCTTTTCGCGGGATGTATATCGAAGACGCTACAACGTCTCGCGTGCAGGGTCCAGCCCCCCCGAAAAATAAATTGGCACTACATTGAGGATTCTGGGTACCGTGTACTTATCAATCATTGTTTTAGGGTCCATCTGAACGGCTAGACCAATGGGGTCATGTTAAAGATGGGCTAGGGAAGCGACTTGGAGTTCGTGGATAAGAGCATAAGGGGCCATGCTAAAGTAAATCCGGTAAACGGAGAAAAACATAATTGAGTTTGGCTATCTTCCTGGCCCCTTTTACAGTCTGAATTAAGTAAACTGTCCCCGGAATTCCGAAAAGGAGGCAAAATTCGTGGGGATACCTCAGGGTTCGCCCCTATTATTTTCAGTCTGTTAGACTAAATTAGTGCCCTTCTGGTGCGTCCCCACTTTCTTCCCCAATTTCTTCCGTATCCAATTTCTTTCGCTATGGCCACCCGGTATTCTTGGGTTCTGCCGTTGGCCGACGTTCCGGGGCCTGCTGGCGCCATGAGTTGCTCAAAGGAGACGCCGTGTCTAATTGTGCTTGTTCGGCCGGCCATGCTCTGGTGCGACAAGTCTTTACATCCATTGCGGTGCGGATAGCCTCTCTCTCCCCTCGTACATTAGCTAATTCACTTGCTTCAATTCCATCACCTTGCCCATAGCCATACCAAAACGCCTGCATTTCGCTCGTTCTTATTCTTTGTTGTTGTGCAATTACCAACTGATTTTCTCGCCTCGACAAAGATCCTAATTCCGCCGATAAGCGCGAACAGTCATAATTCTCGTATTTAAGTCCAGATACGTAAGCCCCAGTTATTTGTGATGTAGGAGTGGGCATGTTCATGCAGCCACCAAGCGGCGTTAACATGCTAACGGTTAGAAATGCCAGCCTCGATGCTTTCTTCATGATCTCCCTTTATTCGATGAATGGGAAGCCGGGGAGGGACCACGGCTCCCTGCATAAATGGGGTCATCCATTTTGCCAATTCTCTGAGCACATCTTGCTCGTTCGGGGGGTTAAGGGAAGTGTCTACAGAATTCGAACTTACCCGAATGTTACAATGCGAGATCTGCCCCCATTATCTCCGTTTGCATGAAACTTGTCGCTCGCGCGAAAGCGAGTACGACCGAGGAATCGGATGCGGGAAAACTGCACGTCCGGGTCTGTAGCAGGGGCTCCGGGCAACCGGAGTCCCTGCGCCGGAGGCCATTCTTTGTCTCCTTTGCTGCCGGGGCAGGGCATTCAGGGGGAATCCGTGGTCTGTCCCCTATTGCCGGTCCCCTATTGCCGTGAATCCCCGCAGTTCGCCCTGTCGGATGGCGCTCAGCGCCCGCACCCAGGCCAGCAGGAGTTGCTGCTCGGCCGCGGGCGCGCGCAGCAGCGCCTGGACGAGTGCGGGTTGGGTCTCGGTTTCTTGCGCTGCGGTCACTTCAATCTCCTGATACATCAGATAAAAAGCCGGATGGTCGACTAAACCGCGCCCAGCGCGGTATGCGATGTTGTTGGATTGGCTCGGCCCCGGCAGACTCGACGATTGATGGAGTTGGCGCGGTTTAAAGTCTTGAAGAGCATCAATTTTAAACCGCGTCTCCACCGAGGTTGGTTAAATCCCCAAGGCCGAACACACAATGAAAATTACGCATTTCGCGCCGGACGCGGTTTAGCAGTGACGCCGGGGCGTTTTCTCCGGCGATTGTATCCGCGATGACTGTGGGCGTGGCCTTGATCGTTGGTTCGGCGGCAAGAAGATTGGAGGTTGAGGTGTTACGGTGAAAGTGCGTCGTCAGGCTATCCTGGTCTGGCGGCGTTGGGGCTGGAATAGTCAGGGCTGGAAGCCCTGACTACGCAGCCTTGCACGCCGGCAGTTGGGACAGTGGTCGAGGGAACCTTCATGCTCCGGGGTGGCGCGGGCGCCATGGCCGTTAGCCGGTCGACCGCGCTTCCATGCGACCCTGGTCCGGCTAACGGCCATGCAAGGAACATCCGCCACCCCGGACGATGAATGGCCCCCGTGGGAGCGGCGTCCCGCCGCGATGCGGTGCCGCGGTGATCGCGAACGCTGCGGTGACACGCCCGACCCCATCGCGGCGGGACGCCGCTCCCACAGGGTCGCTGCGCGACTTTCACGGTTAAGCCTCGACCTCCAGTGCGCCCCGACGATCATGGCCGCCGCTTTGATGCGGGGCGTTGATGTGACGGTGATGACCCATTCCAGTGGCTGAGGGTCTATCGTGGGAGCGGTCTGTGGCCGCGATGGGGTCTCGCGGGGACTTGAACATTGGGGTTCGCCGCGGCGTCGCATCGCGGCCGGAGGCCGCTCCCACGGGGCGGCGGGTGGTTTTCACGGTAACATGCGGCGCTTTGCGGGCTGACGACGCTTACCAGGATCGTCGATCGATCATTAAACCGCGCCAGCTCCAGCAGTCGTCGCGTCTGCCGGGGCCGATTCCATCCAATAACATCGCCTACCGCGCTGGGCGCGGTTTAGCAGAGACCGCAACGATGAATTACACCGCCATCCTCGACGCGCTGGGCCAGGCCAGCCTGTTCCAACTGTTTCGCTTGAACGTGGCCATCCGCAATCAGCTCGATGATCCGGCGCGCATCGCGGCGGTAAAGCGCGTGCTGCGTGTCGGTCAGACCATCCGCTGGTTTCACAGTACCGAGAACCGTCTGATCGAGGCGAAACTGTTGAAAATGAATCGGACACAGGCTGATGTTCAGGATCTGGCGGACGGGAGGCGGTGGACCATTCCGTTCTATCTGATCGATCTGGATGGTCAGGATGTGACGATCGGCGCGCGCAAGCGGCAAGCGCTGGACCGCAATCGTCTGAGCGTGGGTGATCGGGTGGGTTTCAAGGACCGCCAGGGTCAGGAGCGGTTCGGCCAGGTGGTGAAGCTGAATCCCAAGTCGGCGGCGGTCATGGTGGATGGGCTGCGCTGGCGGGTCGGCTATGGGCTGCTGGTGTCGGTGATCGATGGCGATCTGGGTGATGAACTGCTGGCGTTGCCGGGGCAGTGGGTCGCGATCACGGACGAGGATGCGCAGGGCGCGTCCTCAGCGCTACCCGGAGAGCAGTCGCTGTGTGAGGATGACGGCAGCGAGGACAGTGAGTTTGCCTGACCGGCCATGATCGGCGCTCCGGCCAAAACGATGATCCGGATTTGTCCACAGATGTCACAGATGAACACAGATTAAGAAGCGTATCTGTGAACATCGGTGTTCATCTTCCTATGGTACGGCGGGTAGTACAACAACTGGATGGGGTATAGATTTCCTCGGAAATTTCCTAATGCCCCGTACGCTTAAGCCACGCTTTGACCTGTTCGGGGTCCAACCCGCGTAAGCGCTCCTCGGGGTCCAACCCGCGTAAACGCTCCGCTGGGTCTAACCCGCGCAAGATCTCCTCAGTGTCCAACCCGCGTAAACGCTCCTCGGCGTCCAACCCGCGTAAACGCTCCTGCGGGTCTAACCTGCGCAAGATCTCCTCAGTGTCCAACCCGCGTAAACGCTCCTCGGCGTCCAATCCGCGCAAACGGTCCGCAACATCCATCCGTTCCAGCAGCGCTTGGCGCTCTTCCAGGCTGAGCGCGTGAAAATCGTCGATGAGCATCCGATACGTGTCAAGTTTGAAGTCGTCGAGTGTATAAGCCATGGTGGGTAGCTCCAGTCGATGGATGTTCGCTAAATGATAGCGCAGCAGGTGTGCCGCCGGGCTACGTGGCTGATAGTGCGCCAACCCATAGCGGATTCGATCCATTTCGCTGGCGAACAGTTCCCACGGGGCGTTGCGCGGGTCCTCGGCTAGGGCGTTCAGGACGATCAGGCGGATGCGGCGACTGCCCCAGTCGAGATCGTACACGCCAGGCCAGGCCGTGGGGTGCTGGGCACTCGGTGCAAGTTGGGTGAACAGCTTGGCAGGATAACGGGTGGCGACCGCGTAGAGGCGAAAAGCCGCCTCCGGCAGCAGCCGCTCGACGGCGGCCGACGGTTCCGCCGGGTCGGCGGGGCGCGCGGTCGCGGGCGCCGCGGCCGCCGCCTGAATGGAGGCGAGTTTGCGATAGGTGACGTAGTGGCCGATCAGTTCTTCCATCGCCCAGCCGTCGAGTGCTTCCTGTTTGGATTTAAAGCTGAGCACATTGTGGGCAGTGAGGTTTTCCAGCCCGTCGGGGAGCTCCGCCAGCGCCGCTGCATCGGTGACCGCCGCCGCGCCGGGCAGCCGTTCGATGATCAGCACGTCCAGCCGCTGGCTCTTGAGCGCCAGGTCTTTTTCCAGCCGTGGACGGTCCGCACAGCGGACCCTACGGGTCACGGTGTTGCCGTAGGGTCCGCTGTGCGGACCGACAACCTTGCGTCGGATCTCAGGAGCGGAAATTTCATCCACAGATGTCACAGATGAACACAGATGTTTTTCTTCATCTGTGAACATCTGTGACATCTGTGGATAAATCTTGGCGAGCGCTTTGGCCGGAATGGTGAACAGGGTCTTCACCGGACACGCTCTAGTTGCCGCTCCCGCAGCCAAATAAAGATGACAGGGGTGACGATGAGAATATGCACCAGGCTGGAGAGCATCCCGCCGACCACCGGGGCGGCCAGCGGCTGCATGATTTCGACGCCGGTGCGCTGAAGCCAGAAGATCGGGGTCAGTGACGCGATGGTGGTGGCGACGGTCATGACCTTGGGACGCAGCCGCAGCCGGGCGCCGGCTTTGACGGCTTGCGTCAATTCCGCGCGGGTCAACGGGCGGCCGAGTTCCTGGGTCATGCTTTGTACTGACTCCTCCAGATAGGTGACCATGATGACGCCGGTCTGGATGGCGGTGCCGAAGAGCGCGATGTAACCCACCCAGACGGCCACGCTGAAATTGAATCCCATCCAGGCTTGCAGCAGCACGCCGCCGGTGAGTGCGAATGGCACCGCCAGGAGGACATGGGCCGCTTCTCCCACCGAGCGGAAGGTCATCACCAGGGTCGCGAAGATGATGAGGATGACGGCGGGGACGACGTAGCCGAGGGTGGCCCGTGCGCGCAACTGGTTTTCGTATTGACCGGAGTATTCGATGGTCATTCCCGGTGCCAGGGTGATCTCGGCGGCGATGCGCTCCTTGATCTCCTCGACGAAGCCGCCCAGGTCGCGGTCGCGGACGTTGGCCTGCACGAAGACCCGCAGCCGGCCGTTCTCGCTCTGGATCTCGTTGGGACCGACGACGCGCTTGAGGTCGGCGACCTGGCGCAACTGCACGGTCGCGCCCGAGGGGGTGGCGACCAGGATCTCGCCCAGCCGGTCGATGTCGCCGCGTTCGGATTGTTCCAGCCGCACCTGAAGCGGCCAGCGTTCGCGGCCCTTGATGGTGGTGCCGACGCTGACCCCGCCAATCCCGGCCTCCACCTGACGGAAGACCTCCGCAACGCTCAGCCCGTAGCGGCCGAGCATCTCGCGCCGGACCTGAATCTCCAGATAGGGCTTGCCCTGCACCCGTGACGGCGCGACGCCGACCGCACCGGGGACGCGATTGATGACGCGCTCGACCGCGAAGGCCTGCTCCTGGAGTGCATCGAGATCGTCGCCGAAGATCTTGACGCCGACCTGGGCCCGGATGCCGGTGCTGGTCATCAGGATGCGGTTCTCGATCGGCTGGAGGAACCCCGGCACATAGCCGGGGACATTCATCAGGCGCTCCGACAGATCGGCGATGATCGATGCCTTGGTCGTCCCGGGCGGCCAGGCGTCGGGCGGCTTGAGCTGGATGGTGGTTTCGATCATCTCGACCGGCGCCGGGTCGGTCGCGGTGGCGGCCCGCCCCAGTTTGCCGGCCGCCGAGGCGACCGCCGGGTGCGCGCTGATGACCTGATCCTGCCAGGCCATGATGCGTTTTACCTCGCTGAACGCGGTGGCCGGCAGCAGCACCGGCATGAAGAGCAGCGACCCTTCCTCCAGGGTGGGCATGAATTCGGTGCCGAAGCCCTGGGTATGGCGGGCGATGGACTCGGGCAGGTGGGCGTTGAGGGCGCGCGGCAGCCCCCAGGCGATGACGATGCAGACGGCGAGCAGGCTGGTCGCGAGCCCCAACACGGTCTTGCGGTGGCACAGTGCCCAGTCGAGCGCCGGTTCGTAGAGGCGCAGCAGGCGCTGCATCAGCCAGTTTTCCGACTCCGGCTGGAAGGGGCCGCGGATCAGCAGGGTGCAGAACACCGGCACGGCGGTCACCGCGAGCAGGGTGGCCCCGATCAGGGCGAAGGTCTTGGTATAGGCCAGCGGATGAAACAGCTTGCCTTCCTGGCCGGTGAGCAGGAACACCGGCACGAAGGCGAAAATGATCACCAGCATCGAGAACACGATGGGCCGCCCGACCTGGGTGGCGGCGGTCAAGGTCTGAGCAAAGACCTCGGCGGCGGTGAGCCGGCGGCGCAGCGCCGCCTCGGCGCGCTCGCAATGCCGGATGACGTTCTCGGTCATGACGATGCCGGCATCCACCAGAACGCCGATGGAAATGGCGATCCCGGTCAGCGACATGATGTTCGAGGGGATGCCGAACTGATCCATCAGAATGAAGGCGATCAGAATGGACGCCGGCAAGGGCAGGGTGACGATCAGGATGCTGCGGAAATGGAAGAGAAAGAGGATGTGCATCAGCGTCACCAGGATGACTTCCTCGGTCAGCGCCTCCTTGAGGGTGGTGATGGCGCGCTCGATCAATTCGCTGCGGTCATAGAAGGCCGTCAGGGTGACACCCGGCGGCAGGCCGGGTGTCAGGCTGTTGATCCGGGTCTTTACATCCTGGATGACGCGATAGGCGTTCTCGCCATAGCGCATGACGACGATCCCGCCGACCACTTCCTGCCCATTCACATCGAGCGCGCCGCGGCGGAAGTCGCCGCCGATACGGATGGTGGCGACATCGCGCAGATAGAGCGGGGTGCCGTTACGCGGCAGCACCGGAATCTGTTCCAGGTCGGTCAGGTCCTGCACCAGGCCGATGCCGCGGACGATGTACTCGGCGCCGTTTTCCTCGATGGTCTTGCCGCCGACATTGAGGTTGCCGCTGCCGACGGCATCCATGACCTCGCCCAGGGTGGCGCCGTATTGCTTCAGTTTGAGTGACGAGACCTCGATCTCGTATTGGCGCACGAAGCCGCCGATGCCGGCGACCTCGGCCACCCCCGGCACGGCGGCGAGTTGATAGCGGATGAAGGTGTCCTGTAAGGTGCGCAGTGAACCCAGGTCCTGTGTGCCCGAGGTGTCTTTGAGGTAATACTGATAGACCCAGCCCAGGCCCGTGGCATCGGGTCCGAGCCGCGCAGTCACACCCGTCGGCAGCAGATCGCCCAATGAATTGAGCCGTTCCAACACCCGGGTGCGGGCAAAATAGACATCGACCTGATCGGCGAAGATCACCGTGAGGAACGCAAAGCCGAACATGGAACTGGCCCGCACGGTCCGCACCCCGGCCAGGCCCTGAAGCGACACGGAGAGCGGGTAGGTGATCTGGTCCTCGACCTCCTGCGGCGAGCGGCCGGGCCAGTCGGCGTAGACGATGACCTGGTTCTCGGAGAGGTCGGGAATGGCGTCGATGGGCACGCGCTGCAGCGCGACCAGGCCCCAGGCGCAGAGGGCGAGAAAACCGCTCAGGACCAGGAAGCGGTTGTGCAGCGACCAGTGAATGAGCCGGGTGATCATAGAGTCTACGCGTACTCCGTTCCAACTGAAGTTGCAGTGTCATTCCGGCAGGATGCCGGAATCCAGAGCCATGGATGGTCCCTCGCGGCGACCTTGATCATCGTTCCGGCCAGCATTCGTCGGAACTCAGGAGGGGAAATTTCGTCCACAGATGTCACAGATGTTCACAGATGTTTTTCTTCATCTGTGACATCTGTGGACAAATCCGGATCACTGCTTTGGCCGGAGCAGCGATCCTGACCGTTCCTGCCGTAGGGTGGACTGCGCTGCGCTTGTCCACCCTACTCGCTCACCTCATCGCCGCATTCGAGCATGGCGGACCCGAAGAAGGGGTTGCGCAGTTGCTGCGACCGGGAGAGCCAGCGGGCGGTGCCGAGCACCGGGGTCATGGGGCACTGGTAGATCCAGAGTGGCTCCCGGTGCTGGAGGTGCTCGGTGCGGGCCAGATCCGCCACGGCGGTGCTGAATGGCTCGAAGGCGCGGCGGGCCGCCTCGAGATCGGACGCCTCGGCAAGCGTGTTGGTGAAGGCGGCCAGTTCACCCCGCGCCGCCGCGGCATCGCCGGCGAGATAGGCGGCGAGCGCTCCCCGCATGGCGGGCAGGTGCTGTTGGTAGGCGGCGAGATCATCGGCCGCGAGTGCGTTCGCGGCATCGGCGGTGGCGAAGGCCAGGGTGCGCAGCAATCCGTAAGCCGCCTCGGCCGGCGGCGGGGCGGCGGGGATCGTGACCGGCATGACATGGCCCTGGTGCGGGTCCGCGGCGGCGCCCGCGTGGGCGAGTTGGGCCTGCGCATCGAGGATCAGGGCGGCGGTGGTCACGACCCGGTCGCCCGCGTTGAGACCGCCAAGCACTTCGGCCTCGGTGTCGCCCACGCGGCCCAGCCGGATCTCGCGGGCGCGATAGCCTTGCTCTCCGAGGTCGAGATAGACGATCGGCCGGCCGCTGTGCTGCAGGACGGCCGCGCGCGGCACGAGCAGACGGTCCGGCGTGGTGACCGACACCAGCGCCAGGGCGGTCTGGCGGTAGCGCAGCCGACGTTCGGGATTCTCCAGGATGACCCGCACCCGTGCCGTGCGGGTCTGTTCGTCCAGGTTGGGATCGATGAAGCTGATGGGGGCGGTCAACGCCTGGCCGGGAAGCGAGGGCACCGACACCTCCACGGTCTGGCCCAGGCGCAGCCAGGCGAGGTCGGGCTCGTAGGCGTCGAATACGAACCACATGCGTGAGAAGTCACCGATTTCGAACAGCGGGTCGTTGGTCTTGACGTACTGGCCCTCGTAGACGGCACGCGAGACCACGGTGCCGGACAGCGGCGCGCGGATGTTGACCATGGCGGTGGGCTTGAGCGTGCGGTCCAGGATGCGGATTTCCTCCTCGGTCAGCCCTAGTTCGAGCAGCCGTTCGCGGGCCGCGGCGCGCTCCGCGCGAGGGGAGGCGACCTCGCCGGCCTTGAGCCGTTCGACATACTGACGTTGGGCGGTGAGCATTTCGGGGCTGAAGACGGTGGCGAGCGGCGCCCCGGCCGCCACTTCGGCGCCCACATAGTTGACCTGGAGTGTCTCGATGCGCCCCGGCACCCGTGCGGCCAGGATGCGATGCCGGGTGTCATCATCGTTGATGACCCCGCTGACGCGCAGGGTGCGGGTCAGCGTACCCTGTTTGACCTCGCTGGTCGCGACGCCGGTCACCGCGGCCTGGGCGGCGTTGAGGGTGACGCGGTCGGGATCGACGGTCGCTGCCGCGGGGTTGCCCCCGACGGCGACGAGGTCCATGCCGCAAATCGTGCAGCGGTCACCGGGTTTGTCGGACGTGATCCAGGGGTGCATGGGGCATTGATAGACCTGGGCCGCCTGGACTGGTGCCAAGGATTGGCCGGCTGGACCGGCCTGATCGCGGCCGAGCAGATAGCCGCCGCCGGCGAGCAGCAGACCGAGGGTGAGCAGGATGGGGATCTTGATGTTCATAAGAGTCATCGTCCGATCCAACCCGGTGTCGGCAAGCTGTCAGGCTGTCGTGTTGATTTAAAGCGATTTCCGAATTCAGCGTGCGAGGCTGCGTCGTCAGGGCTTCCAGCCCTGACTGTTCCAGCCCCAACGCTGCCAGGCCAGGATGGCCTGACTACGCGCTTTCACGGTAAATCTCAAGCCTCGGGCTCCTCTCCGATCCACCCCTGCAACGCCTTGATCAGGCCCTCGGCCTGGGCGCGACTCGAGATGTTGAACTTGGACTGCTGACGGTATTCACCGGCGCGCTTCTGATAGCGGCGGATGGTGTATTTGTCCGGTCCATAGATCTCCTTGGTGCGGTCCCAGTCCTGATACCGGAAGAGGATGGTGGTCCAGGCGCCCTTGGACAAGATCACCTTGTCCAATTCTTTGCAGGTCTCGATGCCGTCTTCCGTGTAGGAGACGGTCAGGTCCTCGACCTTCTCGGTCATGTTTTCTCTCCGCGAGTCGATGGCGCGGCCCCTTTAT
>Ga0247842_10007376_pt1 | contig 11947 bp, 9 predicted proteins | sample LaCruzMarch2015__3_FD_192411 | JGI IMG/M metagenome (GOLD analysis project Ga0247842, IMG submission 192411) | Freshwater microbial communities from meromictic Lake La Cruz, Castile-La Mancha, Spain - LaCruzMarch2015_19m | ecosystem: Environmental > Aquatic > Freshwater > Lake | place: Spain...
AGGGGGACACAGTCTCTTTTAAGGGTGAGGGCACAGATACAGATGGTACAGTGAAAGCCTATTTCTGGAAGTCCAGCATTGATGGCATAATCAGCAGGGTGGAGTCATTCGACTTTAATATGTTATCAGCAGGTACTCATACCATCTCTTTCCTGATTGTGGACAATCTTGGTGCTAAGTCCGAGTTAGTCACATCCGGGATAGTAATTAATACCCCAACTGCAAGTCATAGCGGGTCAAGTTCCAGCGGGGCAGATCCCAACAAACCTCCGGAGGCTCATATAATCTCGATATCTCCGACCGAGGCTTCAGAGGGTAAAATCGTCTCTTTTAATGGTGAAGGCAGAGATGCTGACGGTACAGTGGTAGCCTATAACTGGAAGTCCAGTATTGACGGCTCACTCAGCAACAAGCACTCATTCGATACTAATACGTTATCGGATGGTGACCATATCATCTCTTTCCAGGTTATGGACAATGATCGTGCCAAGTCCGCCGAAGTCAACTCGAGGCTGGTGATACATAAGTTGGCACAGGCCTCCCCAGTAGTAACCCCAACAGGTAAAATCACCAATGCGGCTATCGACTGGAAAGAGCCCGACCAGATTATCTTCACGTGGAGTGTCTCAGATTTAAATTCCGGCTTCGAATACTGGGTCTATCCTAGAGCAAGCTTCGATGGCTATCCCAACGTCATTGGCTACGTTACCGCGGCAGAAGAAGCTAAAAGGCTGGAAGAATCATACAGTTGGACTATAAGCAGTTGTGGACTTGCTTCATATGGTAGGTGGGTTTATGACAAACATACAGGTAAACTTTCCAATCCTAACGGCACACTCGCCCTGCTGGCCTATGACCCTATCAACAATAAGGGCTACGTAGTGGATATCTCATTACCGCTAGATACCTCACACTGGTAGGAAAACGGCTGTAGCAATGACGTGGAGGTAGAAGATGAAATACGTGTATTCAGTCTTGCTTGCAGTTACTCTGATTAGTAGTCTTCCCTTGTCTTCATGCCGCCTGGCGTACCAGAAGGGTCAGGAATCAAATTCGCAGTCCGGCTCTTCACCTGCACAGCAGCAAGCGCCAGATACGTCAGCCGGTTCTTCCGCCCCGTCTAACCCACAAGCAGGTTCTTCAAGTACGCAGGGGGGAGCAACTGCAAATCAACCGCCACAGGCTCGTATAATCTCGATATCTCCGAACGAGGCTTCACAGGGTGACACAATCTCCTTTAAGGGTGAAGGTACAGATGCAGATGGCACAGTGAAAGTCTATCTCTGGAAGTCCAATATTGATGGCGCACTCAGCAGGGAGGTCTCATTCAGTACAGATATGTTATCAGCAGGTACACATATCATCTCTTTCCAGGTTATGGACAATCGTGGTGCTAAGTCTGGAGAAGTCAACTCGAAGCTGGTGATACATAAGTTGACACAGGCCCCAGTAGTAACCCCTACAGGTAGAATCACCAATGTGTCTGTCGTAAAGGGATCTGTCAACAACTTCGCTACGTTCTATTGGACAATCTCAGAGCTAGACCCCCACTACGAATACTGGGTCTATCTCCAGTTAGCCTCGGGCCCTAATAGCAGCAGCCCGGAAGCCCAGGCCCAACATTTTGGACTCAATTACGAAGTAGCTGTATCCGAGTGTGTAGCTGCTTCAGGTAACAGAGGTGATTTTGCCTGGAATGATAGTCATCCTCCTTCCGGCACACTCGCCCTGCTGGCCTATGACCCTATCAATAAGAAGTGCTACGTAGCGGATATCTCAGAGCCGATAGATACCACAAACTGGCAAGGTTTGTAGAGATGGCGTGTATTGGCAATTCTAATTGTTGCATAGTGGGGATTTACCAAAGCAGTTAAGAGATATAAAAAATATTCATCACGGCAGGCCAGACAGAAGATTAGTACTGCAGCAGGGTCAGAAATAAATTTAATAACGTTACATTTCATGAGAAGAGGCGGGCTCTGGATGCCCTTGACGTTCAAGTGGTGGCAACACGGGAAAAGATGAAAATTCGTATTGCAGTGCCGTTAGAATTTATCACCATTGAACAAACATCGGTATGTATGTTCATCCATAATAAAAAATTGGATAAGGCTGGTCTAGTTTCGGGGAAGAGGTTCATTTGATCACTTAGAGTGTTGACGGAAAATCCTGAAAAAAATAAATCCTATGACCAGCAGTAAAATAACTATAATAATCAACCACGTAATCCCAATGGTACTACTCAGTAATATCAGGGGTGAGTACTGGAAAAACTGCACTTTTAAAACTGGCATTATCAGGAGAGTTTTAACAATTTCAATAGGAGGGAACTCCTCCTTATCACCGATAGCAATCACGTATTTTCCAAGATTATCGGCACTATATACCTCTATTTCGTAGCGGCCTCCAGGAAGTGCCTTTTTATATTCCGGGCCTTTCAAATAATAGTCGCCACCATATTCCTCGTAAAACTCAATCCACTCAACATCACCGGCATTTACCCTGGCTATTTCTATCTTCCTGCCAGCGTCAATCTCATATACAATGGCTGAATACCGCCCATTCGGATTAGAAGACTTTGGGACTAACAGGTTAAGATACAGTGAAAATGCTTGTTGGGAATCTACTACATAGGTTCGTGGAGTGCCGTTGAGAACATCATAGTAGGCTTTTGATACTTCCGCATTTTCAACAAAGACTACGCTATCGCTTATCACTCTTGGCTGGTGGGCACTGGCAGGTGAAGTCCCCAAAATAGAAATACATAAACTTACCATAACCGCTGCGATAACATAATTTAAACAGAGCCGGCTATGCAATGCCCACCTCCAGATCCATCAGTCAAACCAGCCTTTACGCCTGAAATACCATAATTCCGCAACAGCAATAGCAAACATCAGAGATACGACGACTATGAACCCATAGTCGTCCTGTGTTCCGGGCAACCCGCCTACATTCATCCCCAGCAGGCCAGCGATAAGCCCTAAGGGTAACGTGATAGCAGATACAATTGTCAGTATACGGAGCCGCTTTTCCACACGTGTGCTGGCTGCCATCTGGTAAGAGTCGAAGAGGTCTTTTATGCGGGCTTCCAGACGGTATATTCCACGTTGGGCGATTTCAACCTCTGATACAAGGTCTTGAACATAAGCTTTACGATGTGGTTCCTGAAGTGCAGCGTTATCAGAAGCATTCAGGCCGGTAACGCAGTAGAGCTGATTTTCGATTAACGATACCAGTTTTTCCACATTCCATCGCAGATTGGTAAGGTCCTTTTCTTTCACAATCGCCGGGGCATTAGCCATGTCCCTGGATACGTTAATGATTTTGTCCCGGATATCTGTTTCCGCCTGCACACTCAGGTCTGTCAGTTCATCAAGGATCATATAAACAAGTTGCACAAGGTGATCTATCTCCGATTCATTCTCCAACGTAAATGCTCTTACCATATCATCAAGAGCGGGCAAAGTGCTATGCCGCACCGTAATCAGTACGGGATATTGCAGAATGATACTAATATAGCTTGGGTCGGCAGCATCCAGATTTAAAGCAACCGGATATTCCAGTAAAATGGCCTTACCGAAAGATATGACACCCGGTGTATTGGCCTTGTCCAGGCAGCGATTTAGCATAAGAGGGTGTAGCTTAAGGGCTGATAGGGACCGCCTCAACTCATCTGGTTCTGCATCCGCGATATCATACCAAATCTCAGTAGCTGGCCGGGGATCTATCTCAAGCAAGCCAGAGGTGTCTGGCCCCTTCTGCAACTTGCCTGCATTGAGTAAAAAAGACTTGAGTTTCATTTCACGTTCTTAGTAATGAAAGCTTGGTCACTTGGGCATTATACAACATGTTAGCTATCGCTTGAATTAAATTTCATGATTGCATAAGTTAAGACCGTCTGTAGCCATTTAATATGTAGAAATTTTTACTATTAAATTATACTCTTCAAAATGATGTACTCTTCGGTATAAATGTATATCCATGATTAATTGAGATAAGCCTTTAAGCGTGAGTCCTATGGACTAAACTATCAAGATTTATGCACATTCCTCTGGTGGAAGGTCAAGCTAAATAGGTTGTCCAAGTCATTGGCAAACGAATCGAGATAAATGAGGTCAAAGAAAAGATTGATCAATATTGTAAAAAAGTAAGGGCCAACCTGGATAAATGCTCTTACAAGGCGAAAAACAGGCTTTAAATGCCCTGGATGTTCAGATAATTGCAGTGCCCGAAAAAATGACAATTCGGGTTGCAGTACCTACAGAATTTATCACCACTGAACAAACATCGGTATGTCTGTTTATCCATAATAAAAAGCGTAGGTCTAAAGTGACCGCTTGTCTTCCAGACACCAACAAACGATTCCTGTAATAACGGTCCGAGCTTCTCAGGTGATACTATTCATTGCTTGATCAGGGTATGACTATGTTAAACGCTGGAACGAAGTTGTCCAGCATTCCCATGAGTTCGGATAATTTCGTAATGTCACCTTCGACATCTATATTTTTTGAGGTATACTCTTTTTCAAATGTGGTAATACCCGTAAGTATTGAGAGCAGTTTGGCGCGTTGCAGCGTAAGCGTCACATCGGCCTTATCCGAAAGCTTCCCTGATGAGTAAGTCAGTGCCGAGTTCTCAAGATTGAGGACAAACTTATCGCCGGTATCGGTAAAGTTCCAGTTGATCACAATCTTTTTACCATCGGCTTTGGGCCCATTGAGCATGATACCCATTAAGTCGAAGCACATGGGCAGGGTCATACCTCTGATCATATCAGCGCCAATACTGCCGCTGACCGTCCCCTTGCCGATGCCTGTGCGCAGTTCGGCGGCACCAACAAGGTAGCTATTTCGCCAGGTACCTGATTCAGCCTGGTAGCCAAGCTGCTCCATAGCGTCAGCAGCCAGATTACGTGCTTCCTGATTGTCGGGATAGGCAAAGACAACGTGATTCATCACCTGTGCCACCCAGCGGTACTCGCCTTTGTCAAAATCTTTCCTGGCCAAGTCTATAACAGCCTGAGGACCACCCATGTAGTCAACATATTTCTTACTCGCCTCAACTGGCGGCAAGGGATCGAGGTTAGCCGGGTTACAATCGTACCAACCGAGATATTTCTGATAAACAGCTTTTACATTATGTTTCAGCGTACCGTAGTAATTACGGGTATACCACTGGCTAGCGAGGCTGGCCGGCAGTTTAACGGTTTCAGCAATCTCGGCAGGGGTGTAGCCCTCGTTCAGCAATCTGAGCGTCTGGTCATGTGTATACTTATACAAATCGCGTTGCTGCTTTAGAAAGGTGATTATTCGCTCGTTGCCCCAGCGAGGCCAGTTGTGCTGGGCAAAAACCACGTCTGTTTTATCACCGTATAACTCAATTGCCTCGTTGATGCAATTTGCCCATTTATTAGCATCTCTTACCTGTGCTCCGCGCAGGGTAAGTATGTTATGCACCAGCGGGCAGGCGATCTCGGCGCTATCGAAGGCTTTGAACTGGGGAAAATACACTGTCATCTCGGTGGGCGCCTCGGTGCCTGAAACGATCTGGAATACCATTTCCACTCCATCGATGACTAGTTTCTCACCGGTAGCTTTGATCTCCCTGTTTGGCGCGATGATCGTGGCTACTCCAATCGGGTAGGCTTTCCCCAGCCCTATATCAACCATCCCCTTGTCGTTCCTCGGCAGATACATACCATACATGTACTGTGCGCGGCGGCTCATGGCAGTGCCGGCAAGCACATTCTCACTTATGGCAAATTCAAAAAATCCTTCGGACGCAATCACCTGTACGTTATCAGACCCTACATCTTCTTCCGAAATAATGCCTTTAACACCGCCGAAATGATCGATATGACTATGGGTATAGATAACTGCTGCAACCGGCTTTTTGCCTCGCTGCTGATAGTACAGGTCAAGCCCGGCTTTGGCCGTAGCAGGGGACGACAACGGGTCAATGACAATAATCTTGCTGTCGCCCTCCACTATAGTCATATTGGCAAGGTCAAAACTTCTTACCTGATAGATACGGTCGGTAACTTTAAAAAGGCCATTGTTCAAGTTAAGCCGCGCCATGTGCCAAAGCAAGGGATTAACCGTTGAAGGTGCCTCCTTCTGCTTTTCGTACTCAAAATCAGTAATTGACCATGCAGTGCTGCCGTCCGGGTTCTTAATCACGCCATCCTTCAGAGTGGCGATGAATCCGCGTTGTGCATCGGCAAAATCTTCCTCATCGGCGAAATTAAGCTCCTTCATTACTTCTTTGTTAGCTTTTATTGTCCATTCCGATGCGACTGCAGGTGTACCTGAGGAAATCGCAGCGGGTGCGGTTGTAACAGGAGCCTTCTCAGTCTTTCCGCAGGCGAAGAATATAGGAAGTATCATTGCCATGAGTACCATAAGAGTAACAAATCCGATCCCTGAACGTTTCATCACACACCTCATTAAATCACTATTAAATCACGTTCCTGCTTTTTTGTTTACTAACCAGTATTAAGCAATATTCCTACAATATGTCTGTTCAAACTTAAAATCATACCTACGCATGAAATGACGTTCATGGGTATGTATGTTCATCCATGAATAATATCAAAGTCAGTTTGATCATTTACTTGCCATGACATCGCTTATACTTTTTGCCGCTACCACAAGGACATAGTTCATTACGGCCAACTTTATGTATAGGCACTCTTGCTTGTTTCTTTTCACCTGAGACTTGGACATCCATTAATACCGAGCCTTCCATTTTAGGTTTCATTTTTGGCATTGTAGGATTGAGTGTTTTCAGCACTTCATGGGCGATTTGCCTTATAGCTGCTTTTTCTGGACCGGGCAGGGGAACATCACCCATAGAACTATGAAACCTCCATGCAAGTGAATTGCGACGAGATAAATCCGCATACTTCTCGTCTAGTGTGGGATCTACATGGGCACCCCCATCCTTATTTGCAACAGCAAGTATCAAATCCTTGCGTGTAGTTTCATTACCAATTTTGTCTTTAAAAACAACTTCATTCCACCATGTTTCAAAGTCTACTTGGCCAGGTGTGATATCTAAAGGCAAATCATCTAATGGTGCTATGTACTTAGCGCCTTGTGGAGTCATATTTATTGCCGTAAGTCCTTGATAAGACACAATGTTACTTGGCTGCTGTGGAATACAGGTGTCGTAGAATGACATGGTTTTCTTCCCCAATTGTCCAAGTAAAGAATGAGATGAGTTAGTATCATGAACAAGCACACGTATGGACGCTGCCAACCTTTTAGCTTCACCTTCATATCCCTTATCATATGCATTTACAGACAGCTCCAATGCATTTAATGTATCAATGAGATGCTGCTGTAATTCCTCTTCAGACTGTTTATATCCACTATTATTCATAAACTACCCCAAGTCATACTCTAAAAGCCTTCAAATCCCTATTATCGTAGAAGCATACTCCAACTCAACACTAAATTGCTGTGCTTACCCGAATGTATTCAGATAATAGCGTCTATAAGGGGGATCACTAGTAATAGACATATCACTTACGGCGGGAATATACTGCATGCGTATATCCATATCGTATTGTTCCACTTCGATATGTCTGTTTTCCTTTCTTTGTAATTACACGTGCAAAATACCCAGTCCTTTTTAGTTCGCGTACACGTGACGTGGCATATACCTTACGTGAAAAGACATAATCACGTTGATAATATTCACCGTTAAACTGTAATGTGTCAGGGAATTGGTTTTTATCAATTGTTATACTATCAATTTCACCAGGTTCCCCATTTCTTATAGGAAAACGTATTATTTTGTACTTGAACATGTAGAATATTAGGATAGTGATCCCAATCACAATTAAATATGTAATAAATTGTTGTTGAAAGAATACATATATTGTGGCAATAATCAATCCTAGTGTTATAACAGAAACAATATTGATTTCAGTTTTTAATGATAATCCGGCACCTCCATCTGTTCGTGGAACACGCTTCCTCCACATCAGAACTCCGAACATTGCTATAAGTAGAGCCGATATAATTATCCAAGGAAGATACTGCCTTATCTCTGAGCCAAACATATCAACAAACGTAGGTGATGAGATTGCTGTGATAGGAGCGACTTCAGCTATGCTGGGAGTGACTTCAGTTGAACCAGAGATTTGTATTGTGGCGACAACAATATAGGTTGAAGTGTGACCAGGGAAATACAGTTTGGCATTTACGCAAGATTGTTGTAGATAATTGGATATAAGAACCCGGTATGTTCCAGATTTGGATGGGGCTTTTAGGTTGAAACTAACACTTCCGATGGACTCTGCCGGGCATACTTTAGGAACGCCGTCATATATACAAGCCACATCATTGGCCTGGTTACGTTCATCAATTATTCCAATTACAATTTGCTGAATGCGGGAGGGGTATTTTGAGTCGTTGCTTACCGAATAGTCTACTGTACCACTTATTATCTCACCTGGTCCATAAGTGGAATTGATCCCTTGCACATTAACCTTACAACTATTGAGGCAGGGATCTGCGGCATAAACGCTAGCAGGCAAAATGCACAAGCAAGAAAGGACCACAAGATATTGAATTCTAGCTAACCGCATCACACCTTCCGAACTTGAATAGGTGCTAATCTAACTACCTTCACAGCCACACTCTCGTAACAGCATACTCCAATCGAGCACAATCTTTCAATACCTAAATTCGTTGTATTAGCTTCTCCTATACGATATAATACGAAAAAGTAATGAGCTCACGGTAAATGTAGAAGACATTTTTGTTGGCAAAAGAAAAGGATGGGGGAAATAGGAGGTAAGAAACTTGCGGCAAAAACGACTTCGTTTGGCTATAGCATACGATTTTGATGGGACACTGGCACATGGGAATATGCAGGAACATAGCTTTCTGCCGGAGATCGGGATGAAGCCCCAGAAGTTCTGGAATGAAGCAGAAAAACAAGCGAAAGAACACGAGGCAGACAACGTTCTCACATATATGCACTTGATGGTAGACCATGCACATGCAGTTAAAGTACGCATACGCAGGAAAGATTTCATCGATCATGGTAAAAAAGTTGTGTTATTCAAAGGAGTGGATAGTTGGTTTGATCGTATTAATCGCTATGCGACCAGAAAAAAAATTAAGATCGAGCATTATATTATTTCTTCAGGTATTCATGAAATAATTGCTGGCACAGCGATAGCAAATAAATTCAAAAAGATATATGCTTCATCTTTTTGGTATGACGAGTATGGCGTAGCTAAATGGCCAGCATTGGCAATAAATTTCACAACAAAAACTCAATATTTATTCAGGATAAACAAGGGGATTCTAGACGTTTGTGACAATAAAAAGATAAATGAATATGTGCCCATGAACGAACGTCCTATTCCGTTTAGGAACATTATTTTTATTGGGGATGGCGAAACTGACATACCCTGTTTTAGTTTAGTTAAAAACCTCGGTGGACATTCAATTGCTGTCTACAAGCCAAATACTAGAGGAGCCAAAGAGAAAGCTATGCAATTAGTCGACGAAGGACGTGTGAATTTCATTGTTCCCGCCGATTATACTAAGGGCAGTAGAGTAGAAGTGCTGATAAAAGCTGCTATAGATAAAATAGCTAGTGATTACAAGTTGGACTCTATCAATAAATAGCCCATATGTTCAACTGATAACTATACCCGAAATGGCTGAAATTAGGATCTCTGTCCCTTTGGAATTTACTACCATTGAACGAACATCGGCATGACTACGTGGTCGTAGTTATCCACTCCCACGGGGCGGATGACGCCCGGGTTGGAGGGGGTGGTGACCTCAAGCGATACCTGCGCCTGCTTCACCACTGAGAGCACGTCCGCCAGGTAGCGGGCGTTGAATGCAATTTTAGCCGCTTCCCCATCCACCAGCGCATCAATCTCACCAACGTTGTCGCCGATCTCGTCGGCGCGCGCGGAGATGGTTATCTTGCCCGCCTCCACGGTAGCGCCCGGCGTCACGATAACCCTGGCAATGCCGCTGCCATCGCGTGCGAATATAGCGGCCATCTTGATGGCGCGCAGGAACTCGGCCACGTCGATGCGTGCCTTGGTGCCATAGGTCTGCGGTATGAGCTGTGAGTAATTTGGAAAGGTGCCCTGGATCAGCTGCGATACCATCTCGATACCCTTGAGCTTGAAGAGCACCTGGCTTTTCTGCGCATTAAGCGTTATCTCTATCTCCTGGTCATCAGCGGTCATCAGGCGATTGAGCTCGTGGTAGGCCTTAGCCGGTATGATCATAGCTACTTTCTCTTTGACCGGCTCGGCCAGCGTGGTGCGGTGGACGGCCAGCCTGAATCCATCGGCGGCAGCCATGGTCAGCTTGCTGCCTTCGAACTCCGTCTGCACACCCGTGAGCACGGGGCGCGACTCCTCAGTAGCAGCGGCAAACGCCACCTGGCTGATGGCCTGTTTGAGATCCTCTGCCTTGACCTTCGTGCTGAAGCCATCGCCCACCTGGGGGATCGGCGGGAAATCGGCGGCATCCAGACCGTTGATCCTGGCTTCATAACGGCCGCATTTGAGCTCCAGAGTGTGGTGTTTGAGGTTAATGCTGATAATGTCGCTGGGCAACGAGCCTACGAACTCGGTCAAAACGCGCGCGGGAATGGTGATGGACCCCTCATTCTCTATCTTTGCACCGATCCAGCAGCTTATGGCGATCTCCAGGTTGGTGGCCGCCAGCTTGAGCTGAGATTCGTCGGTGGATATCAGTACATTCTGGGTGATAGGCAGTGTTGTCCGGGAAGCTACTGCCCTGCCTATGATGCCGAGGCCTTTATTCAGATTTTCCTGCAGACACGACAGCTTCATAGAATTCCCCCCGTTACAATATTGACCTCAGTATACATTTCCCCTTTTTCTAAGTCAATGGCAAAAATAATATATACTGTGTTCCGGACATTGTAAACAACGATATATAGTGGTATAAATATTTTCGATTCTTGGTCCCACAAGGAGGCTGGAATGTATCCACTACAAGGATTGAAGGCGCTGGATTTTTCTCATGCGGGTGATGGCCCAACATGCGGCATGATGCTCGCCCAGGCAGGGGCAGATGTGATCAAGATAGAATCTCTAAAGGGTGATCCTTTCCGCTATGGACTGACTGCTGTGGCCTTCTATAACGCCAACCGCAACAAGCGCAGCCTGGCCATTAATTTGCAGGCGCCCGAGGGCAGGGAGATCGCCCACAGGCTCGCGGCTTCCGCCGATATCGTGATCGAGAGCTTCACGCCGGGTGTAGCGAACAGGCTGGGCATCGGCTACAGCGAGATAGATAAGATCAATCCTCGAATCATCTATTGCTCTGTCTCCGGCTTCGGCCAGACCGGCCCCTACAAGCATAAACCGGCTTACGACCCTGTAATCCATGCCATGTCAGGACTGATGTCCATCACAGGTGAAGCTGACAGGCCACCTGTGCGCATGCCGGCCAATGTTGTGGGGCTCCCCACGGCGTTCCTGGCCGCATACGGCGTCCTGCTGGCCGTTATTTCGAGGGAGAGAACAGGCAAAGGGCAGTTAATCGACGCAGCCTTTTTCGACACAGCTGTCTATTTCATGGCATCCTTTATCACCGGCTACTCATATACAGGCTATGTTATGCCCAGGATGGGATCAGCCAGCCCCGTATTCACTCCATACCAGTGTTTCCTGTCAGCGGACAGATATGTTTTCGTCGGTGTATCCAACGAGAAGTTCTGGCAGGCTTTCTGTCACGGGCTGGAACTTGATGAACTGTTGGGCAACACCAGCTATGCAAGTATGGAGGGGCGGCTGGCAAACCGCGATGAGCTCGTGACAAAAATCTCGGCGGCTTTACGAAAATTGCCCGGCAACGAGATATTACAGAAGCTGGAGGCGGCCGGCGTGCCCTGCGCCCCCGTGCTCGAGGTGCCGGAGTTGCTT
>Ga0247842_10007379_pt1 | contig 11944 bp, 6 predicted proteins | sample LaCruzMarch2015__3_FD_192411 | JGI IMG/M metagenome (GOLD analysis project Ga0247842, IMG submission 192411) | Freshwater microbial communities from meromictic Lake La Cruz, Castile-La Mancha, Spain - LaCruzMarch2015_19m | ecosystem: Environmental > Aquatic > Freshwater > Lake | place: Spain...
CAACGCAGGGTCCGAGTTGCGTGAGTTGTCCCGCGATCACTTCTTCCAGCCGGACGCGCCCCCCGATGAGCCACCACAGAGGGAATTTGGAGAGGACACGCGCGTTCTCGTCGCCGAACGACCGCAAGAACACGATTGGACAGTAATTCGGATCTTCCTTGAGTACCTCGGTCGCCCGTCGCCTGATGCGCCGCCAGGCAAACCGGACCCACCAAACAACGACGGCTGCTGCGCAGAAGAAGGACACCAATTCAACCAACATCCGCGTGAGTGTCAGCGACGGGTTCGCTTTTGAAAACTCCTGGAAGTATCGAAAATCCAACGTTGCGCGGACAGGCATTGACAGAAACGTATCTATAAATACCGCAAAAATAGTCAACACAAAGAGAATTGAAACGATCGCTCCAAGAAAGGCGAGCGGCAAAATGCCAACCTTCGCCCAATTGTACTTTTTGTATCCCTGGCTGCGAGAGCGTACGATGCGTCGAAACGCACTAAGCGGGTCGATGCCTCGGGTCAACTTCTTGATATTGCGTTTGAGACTGACGATAGACCCAAACTGCATGACCGCAATTGCCAATAATACTTGGGGGATGAGCATCAGGGCTAGAATGGAAACAAAATGGAATTGGCTCCGGGTGTCGGAAATGCTGCCGGATAAAACACCACCAGCTAAACTCAAAAGGCTAGGCTTGGCCAAATATAGGAATATCGGCACCTGCGATAAACATGCAAGGGCACACGCCGCAGTGATGCGCCCATAGCGACCAATCCAAATCCAGCTGAGCCATGACGCTACGGGATACACATAAAACAAAATCGGCAGCCTTGGCGCTATCAGCAGGAAGGGCAACATCACGGCGGCTCGACCTGGATCGCCAGCAAGTGCGCCAACGGTGTACATAACGAGACCGATACTCGAAATGATAACGGGAAATAGCATCAGCCTCAGGGCATTCCAGAAGACCCGAATGCGTCGGGCTAAGACGGCGACGTGGACGGTGTCGATGGCTTTGAATTCTTCCGTCTTCGCAATTTTCTGCATGTTCGACTGGCTCGCAAGAACAGTTGAGTTTTGAGCTGGTATCGATTGTTGAACAAGGAAATAAGAAAATGCGGTCCGGTATGATGTTGCAGACCAGTTGGCATTGTGGATTTCCACCAAGCGACCATCCTGGAAAAAAATCCCAAGCGGTCGTCCGGCGAAAGCAAAGTTGGGTGGCAATAATCCAGCCTGCACAAAACGCTTGACGGCGAGGGCGGCCAGTCGCGACCAGATGGCGGGATCGCGTGCACTGGGATCGAATAAGAACACTGTCTTGTTTGCAAAACCGCCGTCGACGATTTGTGTGAGTTCCCACAGCACGCCGTCGGTTTCTTGAATGACGACAACGACGTAATCGGCTGTTCGCAATCGATCGGTCACGACCTTTCGCCAGTCGGCGTTGGCCAGAAACTCCCTATGAGCCTCTCTGTGGATCTTGCCACCGCCAGCGTCCCGGCGCGCGTTCGGGTCGCCAATGGCGACAAGGGGCTGGAACCCATCTGCCACGTCGAACAACTCGTCTTCGATGCGCACTGGAAAAGGGCGCAAGCTCAACAACCGGCTGAAGAACGGCAGCTGCGGATGGGGCAGGATCACGCGATCGACGAAGAACGGTCTGAGATACAGGATGAACCGGCCACCCGCGAACTTGATGGCATCGGGGACACTCAAGCCGCTCAGAGACTTTCCCGCCGCCTGCATGAGGCTGCCGGCTTGAATGCCGATCAACGCGAGGATGAACCAGCCTAAAATCTCTCGGCCAGATACAGCAGATGCCGCGCGGCACGCATCCAGACCCGAGGCATTGCAGGTCGCAAGGATGCCATCCAGTTTGCTATCGATGCCGCCCATCGTCACCACGACACTGAATGCCGCCAGCCGAGCGATGGCGCCGAAAAGTTCCAGGGCGTAGGCCGACAACGCACGCGGCGATCGCAGCGGCGTGCGGGGCAAATCCAGGACTTTGTTGATGGCACTCCAAGCGCCTGTCGTCAGTCGACTTTCGAATGTCGCGTGGAGGCTCGCGGGCTCCGTGACACGGGCCAATTGCCAAAGCGCGATGCCGATATCGAGCGACAAGGCCACGGCATAGACCATTCCGACGGCCAGTAGTGCTGTGAACAAGGGATCTAGATGTTGTGCGGCGTAGATGTAGACATTCAGGCGAATGGCCAGGTAGGCCAGTGCCGACCAGAAGGCGACACCTGCGATGAGTTTCAAGGATCTCCGCCGGACGCTGCGAACTGAGTCGAAGAACCACCACAGGAGGGGGGCTGCAATGGCGACGGCCAACACCGTGGCGGTTGCGAAGATATACGAACTGTTCGTTGCGATGCTGGAATCCAGCTTCGACCGCATAGCGTTCAGCTTGCTGAGGTCTCCGATCGGCGGAAACAGCCCTTGATATCCGGTCGATAGAAAAACCAGCATTGCTGGACAGAGGAACAGCAACAGCACCATTGAGGCGCGCGTGAAGGTCAAAAAGTAGAGCGCACGATGCAGGTGCGTCTCGGAGTCGGAATGATCGACGACGCGGGACCAACTCATCGAAAACCAGAATTCTCAAGAATGAACCGGCTGCCTGGATCGTCCAGGCAAAGCCGGTCTGGATATTGGGGAAAGGAAACCAGATGCGACAAGGGCGGTCTTCGCAGCGGTCGATCGACGATTCCGGGTGTTTCCGCGGCGTACTGTGATGTGCAGGCGCTCGACGGGCGCCTGCACATCATCAACCCCGAATGACGTCAGAATGGCAGTTTATTGCGGAGCACGCCGCCAACCACGCCACCCATGAAAGCTCCGACTGCGGCGGCACCGGCACCACCGTCGTTCGAACGCGAGGACCGCTCCTGACGCTCTGGCCGCTCTTGCCGTGCGGCGCGGCGCGTGACCGGGGCCTCGTCGTTGTCCGCAGACTCGGTCGCGGGTGTTTTAACTGTCCGCGGCTCCGACAACAGGGCGCTCATCTGGGGCTGGTTGAGGAACCCAGATACGTTGTATCCGCGCGCAGTCTGCCACTTATGAATGGCGGTGCGCGTGCCGTTGCCGGCTTTGCCGTCGATCCCGTTGGTTGAGAACCCGACGCCGGTCAGCGCCTTTTGAACATTCATCCAGCGGTCGTCATCGAGCTTGAGTTCGTTCTCGGTCAAAATCGTCGACGCGGCGTTCTTCTGCTCGTCCGTCAGAACGATCGCGGACGACGCGCCGCCTGACGTGGAGGCAGATGCTGATCTCAGTTTTGCGATGTTTTCACGGGCGACGTCGGCAAAGGTTCCGCTTGGAAACTGCTTGAGGTAGGCTTCATAACCGCTGATCGAATTGTTGGACTTGGCTTCCGCCCACAGGGGGAGCTCAAGCTGGCGGCTATCAAAGGGGGTGGTCGAGCGTGCTGTGTCGGCTGCCGATGCAGCGGGCTGATTGGATGGCGATAGGTTCGCTACGACGTCGTCGGCTGGCTTTTGGGCCTGCGCCGGAGCCGGATTGAAATAGAAGTTCGAAATCAGAGACGAGTTGGTCCAGGGCTGCTGCTTTGCATTGGTGACGGCGGCCACCTGGATGCGGACCTTTTTCATCACGCCTTCAATGTCGACGCCCGGCGCATCGATGTGCTGGAGCAGGGCCTCTGTAAACGGGCTGTGCCCCGTCTTGCCGTCCAGCGCAACCGTGCCAGGGGCCGTCGCGAAGGCGAACAGCGTTTCATCGACATTCTTGACGTCGACTGAACTCAATCCGACGCTGGGCGTTGCAGACCGTGACCGGCCCTGATTGACCATCGATCGCGAGAGCTGTTCGGCGAGAGGATTATCGCGGCAGGCGTCAAGGACGACGAGCTTGATTTTGGCTTCGCGCGCCATCTGTTTGACAACGAGGTCGACCTTCATCGTTTCGAAGTCAACATCGCGCTCATTTTTCAATGCAGCATCGATGGGGAGCAGATAGTTTTCGCCGCCGATCTGCATGCCGTGGCCAGCATAATAGAACATTCCCACTTGGGCTGAGCTGAGCTCGCGATTGAACTCTTTAAGCTTGCCGGTCATGCCGTCTTGCGTGAGATCGATGCCTTCCACGACAACGAAGCCGAGCTGGCGCAGTTTATCGGCGATGGCGCGCGCATCTTTCGGCGCATTCGGCAATGTCACGGCGTTCTTATAGGCACCATTTCCGATGACGAGGGCAACGCGGCGATCTGGTGCTGCGTCTGCAGGGGCCGCCATCATGACCGTCAGGCCAGCGGCAGCCGCTGCGGCCAACAGGCTGAGAAGACGTGTTTTAACGCTTTTAGGTTTGAAAATTTGCATAGTATCAAGCCTCGGTCTGGGACGGGTTGAACGAGATTTTATTCGACTTCGACTGGCGCACGATTATTGTACGATGATCATTTCACGACGACTTGGATGTCGACGCGGCGGTTCTGCTGCAGACATGTGATGTCGCAGGGCTGAGCCGCGTTCACCGGTGCCCGCTTACCCTTGAAATCGGTGGTCATTTCCGCGTCGGAAAAGCCCCACGTCACCCGCAGGTACTCTTTTGCGGATTCCGCACGTTCGCGTGACAGTTCGTCATTGTGCTCGTCGGAACCGCGATCATCGGTATGGCCGACCAAATGCAACACAAGCTTCTGTGTGTTGGCGATGAGGCTTCTCGACTTTTCACGGACCTTGCTCATGCTCTCGGCCAGCAGGTCGAGCTGCTTTTTGCCTTGAGGCCGCAACACTGCGGAGTTGGAGTCAAACTCGACAGGAAAGTGCACAGTATCGCTTGGAGGCACGGCACTCGCAACGGGCGCTTTCAACGATCGCGTCCGCTCGAACTTCGGCATCAACTTTTCGGCTAGAGCATCGCTCGCCGTGTCATTAACGCCGGGAGCCTTCTGCGCACTGGTTGGTGTGCTCAGCAAAAATGCGAGTGCCGCAATGGATACATAATAGTGAATGTGGGTCATTGGTATCGCCTCCCCAAAGACGAGCTGCAGACGAAAATGCTATCTAAATGAGCGTGATAGGCTAAATGCGCGAGATCGAATCTGCCGTTTCGGCCTGCGGAGATTGGCAGAGTGGAAATAATTTTAGTCTCTCGTTCCATGCATACATCAGAACTCAGAGTTTGAAAAGATGGGATCAAGGCGTTCTCGATAGCGACTTTTACACGGCCTACGCGTTGAATTTACCATGAAAATCTTGGACTTAAGGGCTTCACACCAGCTGTCCGCCCACGGCACAAATCCCGTCACGCGTCCGGTTGTAAAGACGGAGCCCTGACCCGGCACCGAGACCGTGGCTTTGATGGAACTTTATTGCCCATCATTCGTGGCCCCTCAATTTATGCGACCCTCTCGGGTCATCGACAAATCGCAATTGGGATATCGCATCGTGAAATTATTCGACGTGCCGTTCGCCGCGTAACCCAGGCCTGTTGCGGTGGCGCTCAACTGATCGTTGTTGCCCAAGCGCCCTTCCCAGGGCTGTGCTGGTCCGATGCCGGGTGTATGGACCCAGCTTAACTGACCGTCGCGGACGGTGACTTGAAGAGATGCTCGTGGCTGGTCTTGTCCGCAAACCGTACTGACCCGGTAATTGTAGACGCCATTCGGCAAGCCGGTTTGCTGGGGTTGGGGTTGGGGTTGGGGTTGAGCCTGCGGCTGCGGCTGGCGTGCTGGCGTGTCGCAGCGCGTGGCGTCCATGGCCGTTTTGGCCTCGCTGACGTGCCGGCCTTCCGGGAACTTGGACATATACGCCTGATAGCAGGCTTTCACGTTGCATCCCGTTGCGCCGGTGGCTGCAGCCGAATTGGCGGCGCAGGCTTTGGCAACCGCCCAAAACTGGTCGTCAAAGCGCGCGCTATTGGCTCTGATCACGTCGTTCTTGGATTTCTCGCATTCTTGTTTTGCCTGTTCAGCGAGTTGAGCGGCGCGCGCTGTTTCGGAAGCCGAGCTGTGGTTGCGCAGGTATGGCTCGATGCATTGGGCGGCGATATCGCAGGGTTGGCCCGCCGCACGGCGCTGGTTGGCGCACGACTCCAACCGCGTAAAGTCCTTGTTTTCGAGGCATTTTTTTCTTGCCTCTTCCGCAAGGCGCGTCAAATCCGCAGCTGCTGCGCCTTTCGGATTTTCTTTCAGATAAGGGTCAAGGCAGTCAGCGCTCACGTCGCAAATGCCCCCGCTCTGCTCGTGCTTCAGTATGCACGCCCGAGTGGTATCTTCTGCTGTCTTTTCCCTGGCCGCTGCTTTCTCGCTCTCGACTTTCTCGTTCTCGCGTTTCTCGTTCTCGACTTTCTCTTTCTCCGCAGCACAGCGTTGTTCGCCCGCGCGTACCCGCGCTTCCAGCTCGGCGCGCTTGACGGCATCGCCCGATCCCGCCGGCAGGAGCGTCAGACATTCCCGGAGTTGGCAGAATTCATTGGCTTTTTCTTTGCGTTCGACGCAGGCGGTGGCTGCGTCTGCGTCGTCGGCTTTGGCACCTTCCTGGCACATCGCCTTGGCTTGCGCGAGAACGACGCGCAATTTTTCACGCATCTCTGTCGGCCACGTCTCAATATTCTGGCCTTGCAGGCATTGCTCGGCTTGGCAGGGGTTGCTGGTTATTTTGTCCGCAACGCAGGCCAGAATCGATGTCTTGTCCTCGCATCCGCCCAATGCGCCGTCATATGCTTGGCATCGCAGCTCGGGCCAGATCAACATAGCGGCAACCGAGAGCAACCAGATGACAAGTGCCGCGAGCAGAATGCGGCGCAGCCAGCTTATGCGTTTTGGCGGTTGCGGCACGACTTCCGGCGGCATCACCGGTGTCTGATCGACGGGAATGGCGGCGGGGATTGGAGCCGCTAACGCTTCTTCACTGACCGCTGCGATAGGTGCCGCCGCACTCGCTACAGTGCGCGGCCGATCGCGGCCAGCAGAATAGATGCGCCCCGTCCGAGCGGCTCCGCCGAGTTCGGGCGTTGCATTTTCCCAAATCGTATCGAGCGTATCGCCGGTCTGGCTAATGGCAACCTGCACGGTGTCCTGGTCGACCATGTGGTTCACCACATCGCGACCAACCAGATAGCGTGAGGTTCTCCTGTCGCCCGACAGACGTGTGGCTTTGAAATATGAGGGCGTTTTTTCCCATAACCCGTCGAGGGTCAGATAGAGGCCCGGACGGGAGGTCATCGAGCGAACGGAGATATCGAGTTCAGGCGCTTCAATCGCTTTATCAAATTCGAGGATGGCCTGACCCGGCCGACCACCGTCCAAAATACGCAGCACCATGAGCGTTCTCCAATGTGGGAGGACTTACACCAAGGCTGTGAACCTGTCACGTCACATAGACACGCTGAACCCGTTCTTTTGTCAGTTCTCGCACTTGCTGCGGGAGTTTAGTGCTGGTACCAACGACACCTATACAAAGATCTACGACACTAATTCCGACTGATTTGTTGCCCTGCTCGTATAGAGGCGGCCTAAGTCATTATGAGTTCAAATCGTTTTTTTGTCAGAAGCACGGAAATGGCCGGATTTGCTCCGGCCCGTATCGGCGGTCACGCGGCGGTCTTGAGCTATAGCCAATTGATTGCCCACATCACGAGAACTGCGGGAGCAGAAGCGGCTTCCCTTTTCGCCGAGCCGCAACTGCCGCGCGGGGCAACCGGCGACGCGGGCACTCTTTCTTGGTATTCGTCGTGGCAGGGGCGCGCGACTGCGGTTGATGCGCTTGATGACGGCACGCGCCGCTCTGTTGCACAGAAACTGACCGAGCGATTGCGCATGCTGGCGCCCGCTCTAGCAGATGAGACCCATGGCCCCGCACTCACGACGTGGCTCAATGTGGGCAGCCGCGACGATATCTTATCGGTCGGCGGTGAACCCGTTCTGGTCAACTGGGGATCGGCACCGGCGCACGTGACGACCCGGGACCAGCGCGCGGAGCATTATGCAGGGACACTGGGCCTCTACGCGCCGCAGTTGCCGGTTCCAGCGGGTGATGTGCCCGCGATCGGTCAAAGCCCGTCAATTGACGCCCGCACGGCGGCAGCGAGTGGCGGCGCGCGGATTGCTTCGGCCCAACCCGTTGAGGCTGCATCGTCGGCTGCGGCCCGCGCAGGTAGCGGCTTGGCTGCCTCATCGGTTGCTGTTCCGCTCGGTGCCGCGCATCTCCCGCCGCCGCCGGTGGCCGCGATTCCTGCTGGTACGGCAGCCCTGCCGCCGCCTGAGCGCCGCGCGCGGGCACCGTGGATCGCGGCGGGTCTGGCGGCAGCGGCGCTGTTATTTTTGTCTCTACCTGGCGTTCTGGTCTATCCGACCCGGCCGGTTGATACGTCGGCCCGGGACGCGTTTGAGGAGCAGCGACTTCGCGCTTCAAACGAATCGCTCGAATTGCAGCTCAAGGCCTTGCAGGATGCGGCCAGTGCAAACGTATGCCGACCGGCTAACTTCGTGCTGCCGGTTCCAGGCCTGCTTCCCGCCCAACCCAGCGGCAATGGCACGAACCCTGGCGCGGAACCCAAGTTGCAGGTAACGCCCCCATCACCGGACCGCGCGCAGTTGCCGCCGACCGAAAGTCGCGGCCGGGAAGATGCGGCGACCGTTGGCCGACTGCTCGAAAAGTCGACGTTTTTGATTATCGGCCGTAAGGCTGGCACGGCGGGAGGGATCTCGCTGAGCCAAGGCACGGGATTTTTGATCAGCGACCGGCATGTGGTGACTAATCACCATGTCTTGGAAGGTGTCGACCCGACGGGCGTGTTCGTTGCGAACAAGAGCCTTGGACGGATTTTGCCAGCCCGCATCCTGGGCTTATCGCAGCCCCCGCCCGTTGAAACCGATGTGCGGGTCGACATCGGCGTGTTGGAGATCGCACCATTGGCGGGGACTGCGGGCATGAAACTTGGCCCGACGCCCGACAAGCTCTCGACCGCCTATGTCGCGGGATATCCGGGATTTTTGACGGAGCGAGATACCGCTTTCAAGTCGCTGATCCAGACGCTGGTCCGAGGTTCTGCCGGGGGTGGCGACATCTCGCAGAGCATGGGGCAAGTTCAAGTTCCGGGAGTCGACCTCGCGGAGGGCCGGATCAACAATGCCATGAAAACAGGGTCGCGCGCTTTGCCGATCCTGTTGCATGACATGCAGCTCGCCAAGGGCAACAGCGGCGGTCCACTTGTCGACAGTTGCGGACGCGTGGTCGGTATCAACACCGCACTATTTCCAAGCGACGTCGGCACACGTCAGGGCAACGTGGCGCAAGACGTTTCATTGCTGCGCACGTTTCTGACGGAGAAGGGCATCGCGTTTGTTGCGGACGACCAGCCCTGTTCATCGCAGGCCGTCGCGGCGGTGCCACCGCCACCCCCGCAGCCCGCCAAGACGCCGCCCGCTACGACCCCGTCCGCTATGACGCCGCCAGCGGTTCCAGCACTTCCCGCAGCTGACGCGTCGCCGCCGCCAACCGCAGTTGGCAAACCATGATGGGGGCCGGAATGAGGATATGCGACGCAATTCGGCCAGCCGTGCCTCATTGCGATCGTCGGCGCGGCGAGGACGGGCGATGCGGTGTTCATCAGTTGTCCTGGGCAGGTTGAGGGCACGGCCCAGTCATGTACAGCATCCGGTTTCAAACCACGTCGGACATCGCCCTGCCTGCTCCCGATCTACCGGTCGGGCAAAGCTGGGAGCAGTTGGTCGATGTGCTGACACGGGACGTGGGGCCTGACGCGGGACGGCTGCTTGCCGAACCGATCGTCGATGCGGGTCGGCGCGAGACCCATTGGCATGTCGAATGCGCTCAAGACCCGGTGCCGCTGGCTCGGCTGTCGGGTGACGACAAGGCTGCGCTGCTCGACAAACTCGCGGCGGTTCGCGCGACAATTCAAGTGCGCATTTCGGCTTTGCAAAACACCTCCAGCGAAGCCGCCCAGCGCATGGCGGTCGTACTGGCGCAGATCATCGAAGTTCCCAACGAGGGCTGCATCTGGTCGGTTGATGGCTCGCCGGTCTTGACCTGTTGGGGTCGATTGGAACGGCCGTCTGGTCAGCAAGATCGCACCATTCGAGGCGCGGCCCAGATTGTCGATCCAAAGCCTGCGCATGAACCCGCTTTCAGTGGCACCCCAGTTGCCGCTGCCGTCGCTGCTGAGGCGGCAGCGGCACCCCAGCCGCGGCGACATTGGCTTTGGGCTTTTCTGCCGTGGCTGGTTTTCCTGGTCCTGCTGGCGATCATTTATACCAAGTTGCTGGCGGCGTGTGGGCTGCTGTTGCCCGGCGTGCTAGGTGGCCGCACGGACTGCCCTGCCGTCAACGAGGCCGCGCTTCGACCAGAACAGGTGCTCAACGACGAATTGCGTCGCTCCATCGAGAACCAGAAGGCGCGGCTCGCATCGCTTCAGCCTTGTCCTGACCAAGGTACGGGTCCCGCTATCGTGCCGCACGATCGCCGGGCTGCGGTCTTGCCGGACACGGGCGAGGTGAAGAAGCGGCTTGAAGAGCAGAAGGTCGTGCAGGGGCATCTGGATATCTCTCTTGCCTGGAACGGCCACAGCGACCTTGATCTGCACGTCATGTGCGCCAGCGCTGAAGTCGCCTACAATTCGCGGCTGGCGTGTGGCGGCAATCTCGACCGGGACGCCAACAACGGCAACTTTTCCACTGTGGACCGGCCGGTCGAGCATGCGACATGGGGGGCACCCCCGCCCGCCGGGCACTATCGTGTCCAGGTCAAGCTGTATGACTATCGGAGCGCGCCGGTGGGTGATGTGGCGTTCACCGTCGTCGTTCGCGACGGTGTCACGGAAAAATCCTATCCGGGTGTGGTCACCCGGAAAGGCGAGCGCGTTCTTGTCTTCGAGTTCGACAAATGAACGCCCAGGTGCAAAATCGGTGCGACGTCATTGTGACGATATTGCCGGAAAACATATTGCCGGGCCAAGGCCCCTACGATGCAGGCATATGCCAAAAAGTGGAATGGGAGACGTAGGCAATGCGCGATCTTATTAGCATCGTACCGCATTCGGGACTTCAATTTCTGGTCTACCATTTCAGCGTCGAGAAGGCCGGGCGGTTTGCGCGTCCATTCATCGTGCACACCCAAAACACCATCAGGGTTGCGGGCGGCATTGCCGACATCGAGCTGCGTCCGGGCTGGAATGACGACGATCCGGAGTTGCCGCCCCGCTTCAAGGCCGAAGGGGCCGATGTCGAATACGAAATCAACAAGCAGCGCTGTCTCGAACCGTTTCTCAACACGTGGGTGCCGGTGCCGTTTCTGGCCAAGGTGTCCAGCCGCGACCCCGACGGTCAGGAAGTGTTGGGACCGACGAACTGGTGCCGCGTGCGTTTGACGGCTGCCGATCCGACCGCGCCGGAAGGCTCAACGCATACGGTGGTTTTTGCCTTCGACACGGATCTGTTGCCCACCCAGGCTGGTCGCCCCTATCTGGCACCCAGCCCGCAGGACGCCATCAACGAACGCGAGTTCCAGCTTGCCAAGTCGTTCCGCGATATCGCGTGGTTCTTGTCGGACAAGAAGCCGTTACCCGACTCGGTTGAGGAGTTGGACCAGCAGGAATGGGTCGACCGGTGGGTCGATGATGCGTTCGTCGACATGAAGCGGGCGCAGCGTCCTGGCCGCCCCGTGCGGCCGGAGGATCATGAGCCGCTGGAACACGCCGCACGCTACGTGACGTTCGTGCAGTTTCTCAGCGTGGCCGCAGCGGTGCCCACGGTCCGGCTGATCGACACCATCTCAAAGGAGCCTTCGGTCAAGCCCGTCGGTGTCGACCTCGTGCTTGACATCGGCAACAGCCGCACCTGCGGTATGTTGATCGAAACGTTCCCTAACCAACAGCATATGGATCTTGGAAATTCCTACATTCTCCGGCTGCGCGATCTTGGGGAGCCGCACCGGGTTTATGAGGGTCCCTTCGAAA
>Ga0247842_10007380_pt1 | contig 11943 bp, 21 predicted proteins | sample LaCruzMarch2015__3_FD_192411 | JGI IMG/M metagenome (GOLD analysis project Ga0247842, IMG submission 192411) | Freshwater microbial communities from meromictic Lake La Cruz, Castile-La Mancha, Spain - LaCruzMarch2015_19m | ecosystem: Environmental > Aquatic > Freshwater > Lake | place: Spain...
GAGGCCGGCTCTGTGGACGACCGTTTCATTTCGATGAAACCTAAGAAGCATCTTGTTTGTGAAACGTTAAAAAAGACGGGTTGAAAGACCTAGAAACCACTACATCTTTAGTGTAGTGGTAGTTCATGATATTATTTTAGCTTCACCATCTTTAACTTCAACAGTAACTGGAATATTAATCCCCTTTACACCAGTTTCCGTTTCAAACGTATAACCATTTCCCATGATGACCACAACATAACCACCCCAAATACCATTGTATGAACCATCAATTAGTTCTACTTTATTCTTTGATTTTGTTATCATGTGATTTTACTTTTTCTTCTTATCAGATTTCTTTTCTTTAACAACTTTCTTTGGTGTAACAACCAAATTAGATTCATCAAGAGCTTGATTAAAATCAACTCTCATCTGTTCCGGACTATTATAAACCTTTCCGTTTAATTTGTGAAAAAATGCGTAAAACGCGGTATCATTGTTTGTCATATTTTTATTTATTTAAGTTTCGAAATATCTATTTCCATTGGATTAATCTTAATTGTATTCTTTGGAACATGAAGTTTATTTTTATCCAAAATTCTCCATCTACTATTACCAAAATGATGAAACCATAAATCGTGTTTTGAAAAATCATATTCGAAATAAGCCATCCTAATAATATATGGATTTTTATCTTCATCTTCATACACAATTGTACTTGAAGCGTCAACTTCTAAAAATTCCTTACCACCTTCATTATAATGAAACATCAAATATTTTGTTCCACCACGACTGGAAAAACCACCACAACCAAGAAAAAAAGCACCCCTTATTGTTTGACCATTTGTTATATCAAGTGAATATACTTTTTCTTTTAGGTATGTTACTCTTTTCAAGGGAGTATCATAAATTGAATCCATAAGAATGGAACCCAATAATATACCAACAAACCATATGATTACACCGAGAAAGGATGAAGCACCCAATATTTGCCAAAAATCTTCATCGAAACCATTTTCTAAATAATTCCAAATAAAGACTGCAATAAAAATCACTACGATAAAAATTGTCCAAATCATAATTTTATTTTTTAATTTGAATCAAATGTATCGAAAAGATTTGAATAAAAAAAATTATAGTTTAATTTTCTTTGAAATGTCGATTAATACCCTTACGTCCTGTTCACAATAATTCATTATTGATTTATTATCTCTTTTAATCCAATAATATTCGTGAACTTTTGAACCATCTAAATTATTCTTTGATGATTCTATACCTAAATCATAAGCAACTTCATCCATTGATGTATATTTAACGAAATATGAATAAAGATCAATAATACCTGTTTCCCAAGGCTTTTTATCAATGATATTAATAATACTTGGGATTTCCAAATCATATTTATATAATTTTCTTATTACCCAAGGTACATCAAAATTCTTAACATTATATCCACAAATTCTTCTTCCGGATCTTCCCACTTTATCGAATAATTCTTTAATTTCTTTCATTAAAGTTTCTTCATCATCATTGATAAGAGTTCTGATTACAGGAGTATCTGAATTATCTTTGAACATAGCAAATGATAAACAAATTATTTTTCCGTGTTCTGCTAAAAGGGGGGATTTATTTACATAAAGTTCTTCGACTGGTTTACCTTTCCATTCATCAAAATCTGACATTCTTTCACATTTTTTGGTAAACATTTCCGCACCTCTTGGATCATTCAATTGGAGGGTTTTAAAATCACCATATTTTGATGTTGTTTCTATGTCAAAAAAGAAAAAATTCGTATACATATAATAAGATTTGTTTTTTATTATATACACACGAATTCATTAAAAGTCTAAAAATTATAACTTTTCTATGACTTCTACCAATGTTTCTTTATGATAAGGTTTTGCAATAATATCATCGAATTTAAATCTTTTAATATAATCTATATCTTGAATTATATCATCCTGACCTGATATTAGAACAATTGGTATATCTCTAATGAATTTCATTTCATTTGTTATCATTAGCCCGTTCTTATAAGGTAATCTGTAATCAATTAAAACCAGATCTATTCTTTTCTTTTTGAAAATTTCAATAGCGTTTTCACCTGTAAAACATTTAAAAACTTTAGCTTTTAAAGATTTCAAATGTCCTTCGGCTATTCTCATATGTTCCTCGTTATCTTCAATAACCAAAACATTTTTACCTTTTATGATCATGATAATAGAAATTACTTTTCAGATATATATTAAAAAAATAACCCCCGATTTTGTCGGAGGTTATTTCAATTTAATACAAACAATTGAATAACAACAATCAAGTTATTTATAGTTAGGAATAATATTTTTTAAATATTCCCAATCTTGATTAAAAATTGCTGGATTTTCAACTTTCCACTTACCATCTTCACCCCTTACGATTACACGACCTCTTTTTACACCATCATCGTAATCGTTCCAGTTGATACCCCTTTGAAACATCATTTCCTGTTTTTCACTACCACTTTTACCATTAAGTTGTGAGTGTGAATAAACTGACTGTGCAGCTGCTGAAATACTATTTCTAGTTGCATCCTGTTGTCTCCAAATTAGGTTGTTAATTACATCTGTAGGTGATGGAATTGTAAAAACTCTAGCATCAAATTTTGCACCTTCAGTTTGAAGAAGTTTTAAAACATCTTTTTGTCTGATAGGATAGTCCATTACAGACTGTGGTTCTAAATCCGATACATATTTTTTGATAAGATAAGAGTAAAATTCACGATTGAATTTTTCAGTTGCAATTGAAGCAGAATTACTACAAATCTTCTGAATAACACCATCAAACCAACGTGATGTGTTAATTTCATCAAAGTCTGTCATAACAACAGTAATTTCATCCGATTGAACAAAACCAATCTTACTACCTTGTACTTCTTCACAAAGTGCAATTGCTGTTTGATTCATCATATTGACAAAATTATCATCAAATGGTCTTTTGAATTTTTTAGTGAAATTCTTGAAAGAACGACCATCAACTCTAATTAATGTATAAGTACGAAGTGGAAGAACATACCTTGTTGATTCTTCGTATGACTTCATACGATCCCCTAAACTCATGTTTTGTGACATATTACTTTTTCTTTTTAATTACGATTACACTATCATTTTCTGAAATGATATCACCTTTAATAAATCTGTTGTTTTTAACATCGTTATCTTTATTAACAATGATAACAGTATTTTGTGTTTTACCTTCCTGATAAGTTAATGATACAACAGGTGGATTTGAATTTCGAACTTTGGCTATCCAAATATTTGTTAAATTACTTGGCCAATAGAGATACAAATCAATAGTATCTTTACCAATGATACAAGGTTCGTTCTTGGTTGCCTGTGATTCTCTTAAAGTTCCCTGTTCTTCACAAGAAACAAACAAAAATAATACTACGATAATCCCAATAATCTTTTTCATACGTTTTTACGATTTAAAAATTTATCTATTTGTTTATTTAACATTAATAAAATAATACTAAAAATTTGAAAACAATTTCCAATAAGTGGTACAACAATGGTATATGCATTAGTAATCATACAAAAAGTCCACAACCAAAGAGTAATAAGAGAAACAATTATAAAAACTATAAATAAAAATGATAATGATTTCATATTTTCAATTTTTAAATGTCTATATCTGAATTTTCCATACAAATATTCTGCGAGTTATAATCATAAAACCATGAATGACCCATAAAATGAAAATAAACTTTTTTATTTGTCATTTCTTTTTCATACTTATAGTGTATTGAACTTTTAATCAATTCCCATTCCACCCATTCCAAAGTAATATAATCGTGATCGTGATTATCACGTTTTAATTCCTGTTTCAAAGAAAACAAATCAAATCTGAAATGAGTTACAATATCAAAATTCTCATATTTTTCTAACGGATTATAAGTTAGATTACGTTCACTAAAAACCAACGGAACAAATACACATCTTACTTTCATAATTTCATTTTTTTAATTATTTACAAAATTACAATATTATTCCGAAATAAAAAAATTACAATAATAATTCTATCTTTCCTTTCAAAATATCTTTCCAACGACAAGATTTACCAGTAATATGATCATTTACTATATCTTCTCTTATTCTATATGTCCTTCTTTTTGTACCACGACTACCATCACCAATTTGATTATTTCGATAATTTTTATTTTTCTCGTAATTCTTTTTATCTTCAATTGATTTCAGTTTATCGTGTAATCTCTGATAAGCCAATTCTTCATTCTTACCTTGATTTCTAGTTTCTTCTGATCTCACCATAATACCAGTTGGAATATGTGTTAATACTACACAAGTTTTCAATCGATTTACGTTCTGCCCCCCGTTACCACGTGAACAGGTATATTGTTTTACTATATCATTATGATTCAACTTGAAGTCTGTAATGAGTTCTGGATTCATTATGGCTACGGTTACGAAACTTGTTTGTACCCTGTCATTCTTTTCGGTAGGTGGTATTCTAACAAAACAATGTGAACCACTTTCATTTTTAAAATATGATTTCACATCATCACCTGTAATTCATATTGAAGCAAAACCATCTCTTTCTTCAACTTTATATGAATAATTTTTATTACGACATGATTTTGTATAAATATTAGTTAGATCATTAACCAATAATTTTGAGTCATTTCCACCTTCGGATGCTCTTATTTCTATTTTAATTGTTTTCATTTATCTTTTTCCTTATTTTTTTGATTATTACATTATCCCAATCTGTTAATAACGGGTTTGGGATATTTATACCCCTTATTTCAAATTCATTTAGAATTTCTTTTTCGGTAAAACTACCTTCAACAATACCGTCTGTCCATTGTTGTAAAAACAAACCCCATGATTTTTTACCCACTATAACACCTTTTAAGGTATTAGGATGACAACTAGATAAGTTATCTAATTTCATCACACCATTTTCAAATTCTTTAAAGGAAACTTTACTATCTTTGCCGTTCGGATCGAACTTCACTTCAACGGATGAACCACAGAAATCTAATAAACCAACACGATAACACTTTAAAAAGAAAGTAAACATTTCATTAAAGTTATGAGAATGCTTAGTGCGGCGACGTTCTTCACGACTCCCTATAACTTTCTTCCTGTCCTCAATTTTGAGGTGTCTTGTGCTTTTGGCATATTATTCACCCTTTCTTGTTTTTATTTAATGTTGTTGGTGTTTTAGAAATTAATCTTGAAGAAGTCTTTTTCAATATTTCCAATTCTTTACCAGTCATAGGTTTTGAATCTTTAAACATTTCAAAAGATAACTTCAATATATTTTTATCTAATATCACCATTTTTAACCTATTTTTTTAAAAAATAATTTACTGTCAATTTTCTTTTGATTTTTCAATCTTTCTTTTTCTTCTTGAACAGATTCCACCATTCTTTTAAAATCATTTGATTTGGAAATTATCACCATTTTTTAATATATCTGATAATTTTGTTTTCGGCATACTTTATATATTGTTTTTATTTTGGCTTGTTTTCTAATTTTTCCAATCTATCTAAAATTTTTTGTTTTTCTTCATCAGTATATTTAGACCATTTTGATATTTCTTCTTTAGTCCTATGACATCCTATACAAACATCATTTTCTAATGTACAAATAAATTTACAGGGACTTTTAACCATTTTCTAATTCTTATTTTGTATCTCTATAATACTTATACAACAAATCCAATACTTTTTCTTTATCACCAAGTCCTTGTATTTTTTTCTTTAAATTAGTGAAATTTTCAATACAAAACATTAATTCATTTGCAAATTCAACATCACTTGTTGACCATGTTGGTTTCCAATCAGGATCCTTACTTTTCTGCCATTCTACAAATTCAAAGTAATAACCATAATATCTGTAAAAACCACAGACTTTACTTTCAATTTCTTTTTTATCCATTTGTTAAATCCTTTCAAAACAATGAGCATGTACCCACCCATTAGATTTCCAAAAATCATTCTTTTCGATCCAACCCAAAGATTTCATAAATTCTATGGTTTCTTCTGTCAGATAATTTGATGTATTCAATTCGAAAATTATATCATCATTACCCACACCCAAAATTTCATCTATCTGTTCTTGTGTTAAGTGTTTATCAATATCAGCCATTGTAGTTCCTTTGGATATACCCGAAAAACCACCAGCATCACTTATCTTTAACCAAATCACTTCTTTAACTTCTTTAACTTCTTTCATAATTATCAATTTTCACAAATATATTAAAAGAAGATGGAATAAAAAAATTATGTTCTGATTATCATTATTTTACCTCTAATGATTTTCGGTGAACCAACAACACTTGATATATCCAATGTTAATTTATCACCATAAACCATAGAATTTGTAGCTGTTGACCAAAAATGTTGAATTGTTGGTTCTGGAATTGATGTTATACCATTCAATCCTGTAACATTATTTGTATTTATTTTAATATCGAAATTTGATGTTCCGGAATCACCTTGTACAGAAATACCAGATACTGTATATGGATAATACGCGTATAAATCCAAAATATAACTTTGTGGAAATGAACCCAAATAATCAATATCTCTATATTCAAAAGAAATTTCATTTAAACCCGTTCCACTTCCACCATCTTTTCCAGAACTACCGGAACTTCCACTTCCAGATGTTCCAGAACTACCATACCCACTTGTTCCCGAACTTCCAAACCCACTTGTTCCCGAACTTCCAAACCCACTTGTTCCCGAACTTCCAAACCCACTTGTTCCCGAACTACCAACTCCACCATTTGTTCCGGATGTACCATTTGTTCCAGAATTTCCAACAATAATTAAATCTACTTCATCTATTTGAAACCAATCATGTGGTCCACCAAGACTTCTTTGAGTAAATGTTAAATAGTAACCAGTGTAACCTATTGGGACAGTAAAATAAGCACTAGCGGCTTTTGCTGTAGATATATTAGTTGCAAATAATTTTATTCTATCCCCACCCGGTCCTACTGAACTTGTATCATAACCAACCCATAAATCTTGATTACTTCTATATTTAAAAGTTAATAAATAATTCGCCCCTTCAATTAAAATATGAGAATTTTCCATTATTCCTTCATATCCGGAAAAATAAGTTCCTAATTCTGTGACTTCTTGATAATCATCAACAAAACCATCTGATGCTGGTAAAATATGAAACACGTGAACATTACTACCATCATTGTAATTTTCCCAATCTTGTGCCAAATTATTGACTGGATTAATCCAATCAGTTGTACATGAACCGTCACCGTTCAAAATTAAAGAACAATTTGCTGATTTTCCATCAATACCGGAACTACCACTTCCAGATGTACCAGAACTCCCATCACCTGATGTTCCAGAACTTCCACTTCCAGATGTTCCAGAACTTCCATCAATTCCCGAACTCCCCGAACTTCCAACGGCACTTGTTCCACTGGTTCCGGAACTACCTTCACCGGATGATCCACTTGTTCCGGAACTCCCAATTCCTGAACTTCCAGAACTTCCATCAATTCCAGAACTTCCATCAATTCCAGAACTCCCTGAACTTCCAACGGCACTTGTTCCACTGGTTCCAGAACTACCTTCACCACTACTTCCTGATGTTCCAGAACTTCCATCAATTCCAGAACTTCCAGAACTTCCACTTCCTGACGTTCCAGAACTACCACTTCCCGATGTTCCTGAACTTCCAACAGCAGAAGTTCCACTAGAACCAATTGATCCATATGAATATGAAATAACAACATTATCACCATCAGAAAAATTATCACCTTGTATTATATAACTTACATTAAAAAAATAATAATCACCAAATGTAGACGGTAAACTATCTATTGTAAACGTTACGAATTTATTAGAATCTGTTTCATTAAATATTCTAAATCTAGAATAACCATTCGCTGTAATAGAATCTAACCAACTAGAAATATCAACATTGTTTTTATTATATTTATGAATATACATTTGTGTAACACTTGGATAAGATGTATTATTAAAAGCTATTCTATTTAACGCGGCATCGTATAAAACTTTAAAAATATAAAGTTGACTATCACCACCAAACACACCAGATATTCCAGAACTGCCAGAACTACCAGATATGCCGGAACTTCCGCTACTACCAGAACTCCCCACACCTGATGTTCCGGAACTTCCAAGAGCAGACGTTCCAGAACTACCACCACCATTTTTACCAGAAGTTCCACTGGAACCTTTTCCACTTGTACCAGAACTACCACCAACACCACTTTGACCTGATGATCCACTCGTTCCATTTGATCCAGATTTACCATCTAATCCACTTTGTATAAAAGATATTAGATATTTTTTATTATGTGTTAAAGTAATAAGATTTGCAGCATAAATAGTAAATCCTGTAATATTCATAATATTAATTGAATACCAATTAAAAAATGTTATTCCTGTTATAACTGAATAAATTCCAAAATTTGCCGAATTTCCCCATTCTTCAATTTTCAATATTCCAGATGAAACACCAGACCAACTACACAACCAATTTTTGACATCAACAGTATAAGAATCATAACGATTAATAAGTAAATATTGTAAAAAACCAAGATTGGAAGGACTACCATAAAAACATCCTGATTGAGGTGAAACAGTATCACCGGTTGAAAAAACCCACATACGAGTAGCTGCACCCAAACCACCATCAATACCAGAACTTCCAGATGTTCCCCCACTTCCACTCCAACCACTCGAACCAGATGTTCCACTCGATCCATCACCACTCGAACCACTAGATCCAGACTCACCCGAACTCCCGGATGTTCCATCGGTTCCGGATGTTCCAGATGTTCCAGATGTTCCAGATGTCGCACTAGTTCCATGCGTTCCATTTGTTCCACCATATCCTGATGTTCCACTTGAACCAATTCCTGATGATCCGCTCGAACCAAAACCACCTGATGTTCCACTCGAACCAGCAACACCAATACCTGAACTACCACTTGTTCCAGATGTACCACCAGTAACACCATCATAATAATTATAATTATTTATAGTTGTATTTCCAGTACCATAACCAATATACCACCATTCACCGGTATCTTTCATTTCCCAAGTTCCAATACCATCATAACCTAAATAAATATTACCCGTTTCCGGTGCTGATATTGTATTTGGATCTATTATCTGGATTTTCTTAAACGACATGTTTCAATGATAATTTTTCTTTTATATATTAAAAATTCAAATCACAATAAATTATATATAGATTTAATATGGCAATATCAATAGTAAATATGGTTACGAAAAGTATAGGTTGTACATCTGGTTCAATTGATATCCCAACTGGATCAACTGCTGGTGATTTATTATTAATGTGTTATAGTGTCGAAGATAGAAACTGGCCAAATGAATCTGGTTCCGTTACCGGATTTACAGAATTGTTAAATCAAGGAGATGTATTTGGTGGAACTGGAAGAGTTTTATATAAAGTAATTACACAATCAGAGACAACGGGTGGTACAACATATACCATAAATAATCTAAATAAAAACTGTTGTGTTATGTTAATGGTATTAAGAGGAGTTGATACATCAAACCCAATGGATAGATCAATAATGGTTGGTAGAGGGAATGGTGACACGACAACAGGTATAACAACAACAGTTAATAATTCTTTAATTTTTCAAATGGTTGCCAGTATAAGAAATACCCCAACTTTTTCCAATTGGGCAAATTCTACCAACCCATTAACTTGGACAGAACAATGTGACTTTCTTGGAAATAGAGATATTTCTTGGTGTGCAGCTGCCGATGGTGTTGCTATTGGTATTGCAACATCAACACAAACAACCGCTGGTAATATCGGTAATACTTCATTCACATCAACACCGAATGCACAAACCAGTGATTTAATGTTTGTTTTTAACATTAAACCAACCTCAACAATCACAAAAAATATTGTAATTAGGAAAAACCCCAATGGTGGATTATTTTATTTCAGTACTTAAAAAATAATAAATTTTTATGAAAATAGGAGATATTTATAAATCAAAAAATGGAACAAATACAAATCAAACATTTATAATGATGTTAAATGAAATTGATAATTGTGTATTGTTATTTGATAATATGACAAACTCAATTATTGGTGATACCACAATGGGATTTAATATGAACGATTTCGAATTATCATCCATAAGAGAATTATCAGATTTTGTAATTAATAATAATTTATGAAATAATAAATATTCTTCTTACTACTGTTTCTTCCGATAATAAAATATTAAAATTTCCATCGCCCGTTTTTGATGGATCCCTTAAAACTATATTAAAACTATCACCCATATAATAAATTAATTTTTAAGCTGATATACCATCAGCACTTCTACCAACCCTAGTATCACTTTCACGTGCAACTGCATATAATGTATCTGTATTATCAACCCAAGTTCCCGAAAAAGAACCACCAGCTATTGTTGTCAAATTCAAAATCAAATCATCGTTTGTTACTGAATTTTTTCTATAAATTTCAATAGCAATTCCACTTCCATCACCAGCATACCCACTACAAACACCAGATATTGTAAATGTTATAGAATTATATGTATACCAATAACCCATGAAACCAGTCCAAAGTGCACCGTTTGATAATCTATAATTTCTACCTGTTTTCAAATTTAATCTATCCGGATCCGGATCACCATTCCAACGAGTGAAACTATTACGGGCAGCCGCAAAAACCCAACCATTCATATTTTCGTTATTCGCTCTTGATGTCCCCTGATAAAAAGATTGCCACCCATTACCACCTTGTAACGGATCTGTTGAAATAACTTCAGCATCTACTACAAAATTATTATCTGTTGACGCACCTATATTATAATTAACCCAATATAAAAATCCAATCAAATTATAATATGTTTCCGGTAATGATGGTGTTATAGTTGTACCTGAATTAACACGTGCACCAGCTGCTGTCATGTTACTCATTACATGTTGATAAACTGTATGTGTATGAGCACCAACACCATATGGATGTTTACCTGATGTATAATTCAAAATTAAAAATCCAGATAAATTCCAACCAGCTTGTGCTGTATTAGAATAAAATATAACTCGATATAGATTCTTACCTCTTTTTAAATTAATTCCCGCTTGTCCTTTTTGACCGGCAGCATCTATTCTATGTACCATTGAATATGTACCACATTGAACTCCACCCGCTGTCATAACATAAGCTTGAACTGTTGTTTGTGTTGATGCCGCTGTATCACCAGAACATCTTATATTAAATGTATAACCAGCACTATCATTTTGAAATAAACATAAACCGCTTTCTTTTAATGTTATAGTATCTGGTTCTTCTATATAAATATTTCTTTCCCATACACCACCATTAGCTTCAGTCAAACCACCAATCCAACCCTGTGTATCAACCGCACCTAACATTAGACTATTATAAATAGTTGTACTTGTGGTTGGATTAAATTCATAAGTGACAACTATCATTCCACCTACTGTACAATATCTATTAGTTGTAGTTAATGACATCATTTCTAATGATGTTGCACCTGTTAATCCTTGATTTGTTATATCTATTATAGAATGACACCAAATAGCTGAGTTCATAGGATTAAGATCTTTATGTGTGTTTATAGTAACACCACCATTTATTCTTGTTTGCCATATACAAGTTGTTGTAGCGTTTGAACCAGAATTCCCCCATACTTCTAAAAATATCTGTCTTATCGTAATTCCAGTTTCTGGTAAATATGGAGATGCTCCGAAATTTTTTATAGCTGGTATTGCTGTTGTTCCACCAACAGTTTGCCATGATGTGGTTAAAAGTGTTCTTGTTGATTCAATTGGAATACGAATTGTTTTTACATGATTGGACGGTGATAAAGTATCATCATATTCGTATGTTATAAGAAGTTTGGCAGCATGATTAGCTGTATTCATACCAGTG
>Ga0247842_10007383_pt1 | contig 11941 bp, 15 predicted proteins | sample LaCruzMarch2015__3_FD_192411 | JGI IMG/M metagenome (GOLD analysis project Ga0247842, IMG submission 192411) | Freshwater microbial communities from meromictic Lake La Cruz, Castile-La Mancha, Spain - LaCruzMarch2015_19m | ecosystem: Environmental > Aquatic > Freshwater > Lake | place: Spain...
TTATTAAATTATAATAATTTTTTAAATGAAGTTCATCTACCTTATGGTAAAAATCCATCTGGAGTTGGTGGAAATGCAACACCAACCGGTGGAACTCAATCATCTTCAAATACAGTGCAACCAACCGGTGGGACTCAATCATCTTCAAATGCAGTACAACCAACCGGTGGGACTCAATCATCTTCAAATGCAGTGCAACCAACCGGTGGAACTCAATCATCTGGTGGGACTCAATCAACCGGTGAAACAATACAAGTACAACCAACTGGAACAACAACTGAAAAATCTACTGAAAAATCTACTGAAAAACCAGTTGATGCAACTGAAATTAAGAATAATATTGTTTCTCTTATAACAAATTTTGTTAATAAAATTAAAGGTAAAGTGACAGGTGGTGAAACAAAACCAACGGAAACAAAACCAGCAGAAAAACCAGTAAACCAGTAAAATAAATAAAATATGAAATGATAACTAAATTTTTAGATTTTTTAAATGAAAACAACGCTGATGATATTAAAAAAAGAATATTACAGAACATAGATGATGCTTTCAGAAAAATAAAATCTGGTGAAGTTAACAGAAATCCGGTTCCAATAAAAAGTGAAACATCTCCTGTTATTGGTGGTGTTACAGGTGGTGGAAGTGGTAAAGTTGATAAAGAACCAAAATTTAAATCAAAACCATCAATGTTTGGTGATAAAAGATTAGATGATGCTTATTTAGGGTTGGTTGGTTTATATGGTGACAAAGCAACGAAGGATTATTTAAATGATATAGATTTGGAACCAGATGATTCGACTGAATCTATTGTTAGATATGGTATGAAATATCTATCTAAAGTTAGATAATTTTTTTATTCTATTAAACTTCCGTATCTTTGTGTTTTATAATAGCAATATTATATGGATGAATTTTTGAAAAATAAGTTTTTACAGAAAAAATTAGAGGATCTATTAAACGATACAGGTGGTTTTTTACCAACTATTATTTGTGAAAGAGATGACCCTAAAATTACTGACATAGTAAGAAGAAATGTTTTTCTAGCTATAGAACATGGTGGTTTAGTACCATTCACATCCGATAACATCAGACCCCAAATTTCAGAAAGATTGGATAGAAATAAAGGACAAATCCAATGGGGTGAATTATATATTGATGTAAATATCAACTAAAAAATCTTAATTAAACGAATGACCATATCTTATGATGTGGTTTTTTGTTATGCCCAAAAAATTATATATACTGAAAAAGAAATATTTCAAAATGAAAACAATTAAGACTTTTGAACAATTCGTTAATGAAGAAATAACACCAATGAATAAACCATTACAAACAATTGGTAATAAAGAACAAAATAGAAAAGATATAAACGATGATAGAAACAAAACACCACAACAAAAAAGTAGTGAATTGGATAAAAATCTTCAAAATAATAAAAAAATGAAGATTGATGAACTGGAACAAGTTGCAAAAGGTGAACAAGAAAGACTTGGAAATGCTGGAAATGAAATAGAAAATATTAAAAACCAAACGGTTAGTTTAGCACCGGATCCAAATTTAAATCCAAATGCCGCCAAAAATTTTAAAGAAGAACAGAAACAAAAAACACAAGTTGTTAGTGATGAATTAAAATCATCACAACAAAAAAGAGATTTGGTTAGAAAACAAGTTGATAATATTAAGAAGAACTTCTAATGAAATCAGCTACACTTAATATATACTTAAAAATATACCAACGATTCATAAATGGCAAGAATAGATGAAAAATTCACAGAAGCATTAGGTAATTTTAATAAAGCTTTGGAAGGTATTGTAGAAACCCTCAAAGAACAAGTAAATAGGAAAGATACCGATATTCTTGAAGCCATGCTCAAAAATATGGATGAGAAAAAGATTGGTAAAATCGTTGAAGATTTAAAGGAAATTAAAGAAACATCAAAAAGAATAGAAACTAAACAAGATAGAATTCTTGAAGAAATTAAACAAATAAAAAAAGGTAAAGAAGGTGGTGTTTTCGGTGAAGTTTCAGATCCAAAAAGTAAAGGCAAAATAATTGATGGTATAAAAATCATAACCTTAATAGCTGGTGGTGTATTAGCTATAGGTTTGGCCTTTAAATTAATAGGAAAGGTTGATGTCTTATCGGTTATTGGATTAGGTATATCAATATCTTTAATGGCTGTTACATTCTCTTATCTAAATGATAAATTAAAAGGTGTAAGTATAGGAAGAACTTTTGCCATATCTGGTATGATGGTTATTATGTCAATGGCAATATTAGTGTCCAGTAAAATCTTACAATTCACCGCACCAATGAGTTTAAAAACAATGATTTCCATATCATTTACGGCTATTGCTGTTGGTGCCGCTTTATATTTAATGACAGAAGCGGTTAGTAAGATAAAGTTTAATATGAGGACAATATTTGGTTTAATCTTACTACCATTTTTGGCACCAATTGTTTCAACGGCTATTGTTGTATCTAGTCATATTTTAAAACAAGCGGCAACAATGGATTTTAGAACAATATTGAGTGTTACATTCACATCTATTGCTCTTGGTATTTCACTTTATGCGATAACAACCGCTATTTCAAAGATGAATATGAAATCATCTGTTATATCATTCTTAACAAGAGGGGCTATATTTGGAACACTTATAGGTGCGGTTGCGGGTGGAATAGTGTTGGCGTCTTGGTTGTTTAGTAAGATAACTCCTATATCAGTTATGCAAGGATTAACGGCTATTTTTACAGCTATTACATTGGGTATTGTAATGTATGCGATGAGTAAAGTGATTCAATTTGCTGAAGGAATTTCTGTTATGAAAGTTTTAGCGATTGGTTTATTAATTCCTGTTGTTGCGTGGACTATTGTTAAGGGTAGTGAAATATTAAAGAAAGTTGTACCTTTTGGTTGGGGATTTGCGGTTGGTATTGTAGTAACATCCCTTGCTATTGGGTTAGCTTTATTGGCTATAGTTCCAGCGTGGAAAATGTTATCAAATTCTTGGTTTAGTAAGGCAACTGCTTGGAGTACAGCAAAAAACATATTAATTGTTGCTGGTACTATTGTTGCTGTTAGTTGGATATTTAGTTTAGGTAATTTCAGAGGACCGATTCCAGATTTTGAATGGTCTTTTAAAGTGGGTATGTCATTAGTAGTATTTGGTGGATTCATGGTCGGATTGGGTAAAGTTATGGATGCTGCCGGATTTGCTCAAGGTTTAGATATTAAAGATTTTATGAACATAATGATAGTTGCTGGTAGTATTATGGCAACTAGTTGGATTCTTTCTATGGGAAACTACACTAATTTTCCACCTATTGAATGGGTGACAAATGTTGGTATTTCTATGGTATTATTTGGTGGTTCTATGGCAACATTGGGATGGATTACAAAAACGATAGGACCGGAAAATCTTACTTTTGGAGCTTTGGCAACAATAGTGGTATCCGCGATAATTATGGCATCAAGTTGGATTTTATCAGTTGGTAATTATGGAACTTATCCAACATTAGAATGGTCAGCTGGAGTTGGTCTTTCATTATTAACATTTGGAACCGCGATGATAGGTCTTGGTGCAATAATGTTCTTCACCGCTGGATTGGGTTTCGTTGGATTAGCCTTAGGTGGATTAGCAGCATTAATGGTTGCTGATACAATAGTAGGTGTTGCAAAAGTATTATCCACTGGTAGTTTCGGTGGTGGACCAAGTTTAGAATGGGCTATGGGAACCGGAATGATGATAACAACAGTTGGTGCTTCAATGTTAGTAATGGGAACACTTATTCTTGGAACATTAGGTTTAGGTTGGGTTGCATTAGAAATTGGTGCAGCGGCAACATTATTAGTTGCGGATACGATAGTTAATGTTTCGAAAAAGATAGCTGGTGGTAATTTTACCGGTGGACCAACAATGGAATGGGGTATGGGAACTGCTGCGTTGATGACAGGAATGGGTGCATCTATGATTTTACTTGGTTCTTATGTAATTGGAACTCTTGGACTAGGTTGGATTGCTTTGAAAACGGGTGCTGCCGCTTCTATAATGGTTGCACAAACGATAGTTGATGTCGCTGGAATTATAGCTGGTGGAAATTTCACAGGTGGACCAAAAGTTGAATGGGCAGAAGGAATTGGAATATCATTAAAGGCATTTGCAGATACTTTAATGACATTAGAAGAAGTTGATTTATCACCAGAAGATTTTAATAAAACAGTTAAATTATTAGTAAGAGGAATAGTAACTGCCGCAGAGGAATTAAATAGTGTAACTACAATAGATTGGAAAAGTCTTAAAAATTTCCCACAAAAAGAATGGTCGGAAGGTGTTGGAATGGCTTTATCCGCTTTCGCTGATACTTTTGTAAAATTACAAGATAGTAGTAATTGGTTAGGTTTCGGTGGCGTTGATGTTGAAGATTTTGAAGTATCTGTTGGATATTTAATTAGTGGTATTATATCAGCGGCAAGAAGATTACAAAACGCGGGAAATATTTTTACACCAATTCCTATTAATGAATGGGTTAATTCTATAATGCCGGGTATATCCACATTTGTAAATGATGTAGTCAAAACAAAAAAATTCGAAACTGAAGATAAAAATAGATTGACAACAATTGTTGATGGTTTAATATCAATTGTTAATAAATTGAGATTGTCTGGTAATATTTGGACACCAATACCAGTTAAAGATTGGGTTGAATCAGTAATGCCGGGTATTAGTCAATTTGTTAATGAAATTTCAAGAAATCGTAGTTTCGGTGATGAAGATATACAAACAATAAATTTCATAACGGATGGTTTAATATCAATGGTTCAAAAATTCAGATCACCGGGTGATATTTGGGCACCAATACCACTTAAAAAATGGACCGATTCTGTAATGCCGGGTATAAAATCATTTGTTAATGGACTTATAGAAGATGTTCAAAGAGCACAAAAATATAATGTATTTGCAATGTTACCAATCATTGATGTGATTATTTCAATGGCTAGAACATTATCAAATCAAAAAATTTGGCAAGAAATACCTATTACTTGGTCAGACTCTTTAAAGAATGCAGTAAAACAATTTACAGATAATGTAATTTTATTAAGAGATTTAGATATTGGTGTAATTGATATGTTTAGATTTTGGGCAACAATATCTTCTATAACAAATACCAACGATGAATTAAATGGTGTAACATGGTTTGAAATACCACCATCTTGGACAATAAACATCAATAATGCAGTATTTGGTTATATGATGAGTGTTGTAACTTTAAGAGATATGTCTATAAATGAGCCAGAATTACATAGAATGGATATGATGGTAAATTCTATGATACATACCGCAAAAACATTCAATAAGAATAAAGAAATTTGGAATAATGCACCACCGAAAGATTGGGTTGATTCGGTTGTATATTCAACAATACAATTAACATCAGCTGTAAAATTATTATCAGATAATGTAACGGAAGATTCATTAGATTTATTACCGAAATTAGCATTTAGTGTTGTTAAATTTTCATCTATTTTAGCTGGTGCTTCATTCTTTAATTTATTGGGTAAATTATTTGGTAAAGAATCATTTATATCTAATTTCACCACAGATTTATCTACATTAATAAAAAGTTTACCAACCGAAGATCAAGTTAAAGGATTATATATGTTGGGTGATGCAATTTCAAAAATATCAGGATTCGGAATCAGTAATGCTATAGCAATTAGTATGTTATCATCATCAATCAAAGAATTGAGTAAAACGATGGGTGAGGTTGATTTAACGACATCAATGGATAATTTAACTAAATTTTCAAGTTCATTCACAACTTTATCTTTAATTGATAATATGAAATTACAAGAAACTATTGATATTATTAAAAATAAGAGATTAGACATAAAAGCAGTAATGGATGATAGTTCTGGTTCATCCAGATTTACAGGTGTTGTTCCATATCTTCCGGGACAAACCACACAAGTACAATCACCACTTTTCGATTCCACTATTATTTCGGATCCATTGAGTGATTTAATTGGTTACAACAAGAGTATGGATAGAAATATTAAAGAATTGTTGGATATTAAAAAGGCTGAAGCTGAAGAAGCAGGAACATCATATTCAACATCAGCTCCAACTTCATTCAAAAAATAGTAAAACAAACCTATAATTTTTGATATATAATGTAAAAAAAGTAATCTTATGTTTAGAAAGATAAGAAATTTTTTTATTTATAAAAGAATTATTAAGGAAAATTTACCGTCTTTAAAATCCAGATATAGATTGAAATATAATCCATTTTCCGGAAAATTAGGTACAATTTATAATTTGCCAGAAGAAAATCACGAAACCGCTAAAAAATATGGTTATAGGTATCTGGATGAACAAGTTAAAAAATATTTAGATTCCTTACAAAATTATTTTTTCAATATTGGTTTGGGTGAATTAATATCTGTTAGAAAAATAGATGCTTTGGATGCAGTTAATGTTAAAATAGAATTTAGATATCGTTATCATTGGGTTGTATTATTTTTATATTCGGTTTCAACCTTATCAATTATAATTTTATCAGGTGTCTTAATTGGTGGATTGGTAAAATTAATTGCTTTTTTAATCAGTTTAATATTTTAATTTAAACAAATGATATTTCTAATAATATACAATAAAAAATAAATTTGAATTTATGGCAGAATATTTAAAAACAAATGAAGATGTAGTTTCCTATTTCAAGAAAGTTGCAAAAAATTTCGCTCATCCATTCGATGTTGATTATGTTTATATAACAAACAACAAATTAAAGAAATTAGTAAAAGTATCAAAATTACCAGATCAATACGCTTTTATTTTGGGTGCAAATCTTTTAGTTACATTTAATGAAGTTTTCTATGATAATTTCGATGATGATACAAAGGATCTTCTTATTAGTCAAGAAATTGACAAAATTGAATTCAATACAGAAAAAGGAACTATTTCCTTAACAACTAATCCATTAATCAGTACTTCAAGTGGTATTATTGATAAGTTTTCAATTGAAAATGTTAAGAATGCAAATCAATTAGAACGTCAATTTTTCTCACAACTTAAAGATAAGGAAAAAGAAGCATCTGGTGAAAACAATGGTGGTGGTAAAAAAAGAGGTAGAAAAAATTACTAAAACATATACACTATGAAATGGAAATCAAAAAATGAGAAATCAAAATGGGATGCATTAGTGGATTTCATGAAAGATAATATAGAACTTGAATGGGATGATATTATCAAATATTTAGAGAATGAACATTTAGATTCATCCGATAAAGATGATATTTTGAAAGCCATTGATTATGATGAAGAAGAAATAGATTTTGATTCAATTACAGAATATATTGAACGAAAAGGATTATCTTCAAATGAAGAGAGAGAATTATTAGAATACTTGAACGATGATAAAGGTTTTAATGTTAAAACATTAGAAGAAGAAATGAAATTAGAAGTCGTTAGAAATCTATATAATAATATGACATTACAAGAACTCGAAAAAATCGAAAAAAGTATAACTATAAAAATACTTTAAAAAAATAAATAAAGATACAATGGAAGAAAAAGATTTAAAAGAATTTGCATTCACAAAAGAACAATACGATGCATTTAAAGATGTTGATATGAAATCACTTGAAGAATTAGAAAATTTCGATTTCATCAATGGTGGTGAATTAAAGGTTGACAATTATCACGATATGGTAAGTGCTTTAAAAGCTAGTAAAGAACAGACCGATGAAAAGAAAGAAGCTTTACAACAATTAGAAGCAGATAATATCATAAAAGAAACATCTGTTAAATTTTTGGGTGAAGAATTTACTCAAAAATATAATCTACAAAAAGATAATTTATGGGCTTTCCTTCGTAAATACGACGCTAATGGTGAATTGGTAAAAAATATGTCGGAAGATGATAAGAATAAAATCTATGATATAGCCGAATTCTTATTTGATGATTATCAAATGAATTTGAATCATCTTAACTTTATTTTTCCATTAACCTTTGAAGAACATAAATTCTTATATGATGTATTATATAAGAGATTGGAATACAATCAAGATGAAGTATTTCAAATGGAAGAATTGAAAGAAAAATTCTTGGATTTCTATAAGACTTTCAGAAAGGAAAGTGTTACTGAAATGAATATGAATTGTATTATCAATATTAATCATCTTGTTATTTTATATCATATTTTCAGTAAATATAAGGTAAAGGGGGTTCAATCCGAATTTGAAAATTTCAAGGGTGTTCTCAGGAAGATTGGTGAAAGAACAAAATTATATAACGCTTATAATACAGTAGTACAGAGATTAAGTGCTCAATTTATGGTGTGGGGTGGATCTCTAACTGTTGACGAAAGTGATTTAACAACAACGGAAGTAAGTGCTGAACCTGTTATAATTGATGAGAAAACAGGTGAAGTGAAGTAATTTGAAACAACAACTTTAACACACACAAAAGCCCCAAAAATGGGGTTTTTGTGTTTAAAAACAATCGTTTAATATGAAAGTAAAAATTAAATATCACAATAAAAATTGTAAAATAGAATCTTTTGGTAATTGGATTGATCTTAAATCAGCAGAAAATATTCAAATGAATCTTGGTGAACACAAATTGATATCTTTAGGTGTTTCAATGGAATTACCAAAATATTATCAGGGCAATTTGGTTCCACGTAGTTCAACATATAGTAAATTTGGTTTGATTCAAGCTAATCATTATGGTGTTGTTGATGGTCCAACTAATGAATCACATGGATATTCCGGAAATAATGATATATGGAAATTTAGTGCGATATGTTTGTGTTCCGGTGAAAAGTATAAAGTGAATGAAGGTGATAGAATTTGTCAATTTGAAATAAGACTTTCAATGAAAGCTCCTTGGTGGGTAAAATTAAAATGGATATTTGATAACAAAATTGAATTTGTTGAAGTGGATAATTTAGAATCAAATGATCGTGGTGGAATAGGTAGTACTGGAAAATAACTTTCATTTGTTTTTTTGATATAAATATTGTATATTACGAAAATATGTAAAATTACAAATTATGATAATAGGTAATAATAAAATTATAAATTATACAAACAATAGTGGTGGTGCAATTGGTTCAGATTCAGAAATAGAAAATGAATGTGAAAAATTTAATAACATTAAAACTATAGCTTTTTCATTTAAAGAACATAATACAAAATCAAAAAATAAAAAAGAATTATCACAAGATGAATTAAACGAAGGTTTTGAACATGTCAAAATAGCAAATGAAACATTGAAAAGAGATATAAAAAATATTTCAAATTATGTTAAAAATTTATTATCTAGAAATTGGTTTCAAGTGAAAAATTCAGATGCCATTTTTGCAATTGGAATTTTGAAAAGAAATAAAAAAGAGGTAAATGGTGGAACCGGTTGGTGTGTTCAACAAGCAATAGATAATAATAAACCTGTTTATTTATTTGAACAAAATATAAATTCTTGGTTTAAATATGAAAAAGAAATTGGTGAATTTGTTAAAATAAATTATATTCCAATTTTAACAAAAAATTTTGCTGGTGTTGGTACTCGACAATTAAATGAAAATGGTAGAAATGCAATAAAAAAACTTATACAAAATAATCTATCATAAAACTTTTTGTATTTTTAGATGAATTAATATATCTTTTTGTTATACATAAATTATCATATCCACCTATAATTTTTGGTAATATATTATTCAAAAAACCATAATATATAGATATTTTATGATCTAACGTTGGATAATTTCTATCTCTGAAATTTAATTTCAAATTTTCTTTAATATATTTATTATCATAATAATCGTATCCATTCCAATTTTTAAAAAGAATTTTTTTGATATTATTTGTTAAAAATCTGACTTCAAATAAATATTTTTCGTAATCTGTTTTTAATTCATCTGGAATTTTTGTTCCCATTTTAATTCTATAATCTTTTGATTGTTTTGATTTATTATAGTTATCCACACCATATTTTTTTAAACAAGTTTCTTTCATTTTATTTTTTATTAATTCAGATTGAGCAGCATTATCTGTCCCATATCTTTCCATGTTCGTTATTTTACTTTTTTCTTTAAAATTATCCGATTGTGTATGATAATCAACACCATATTTTTCATTGTTTTTATTAACAATTTTATTTTTAATATCAGTAGTTTGAAAAACATTTTCAAATCCATATTTATCTAAATTTGTTTTTTTATTTTTTATTTGAGCACATATTGATGAACAACAATATATTCCTCTTTTATTAAAAGATTCCAAATATTGTCTATATGGTTTCATTGATTGTTTATGACAGATATCACATTCAACTAATATTTTTATGTGACTTGTTTTAATCAATTGTTTTACATCAATATCATATTCCTTATTTCTTTGAATATTGGGAATTATATTTTTATAAAATCTAATAATACCACTATTTGCCAATACCTTTACTCTATCCTGTATTATCACAATATCATAAAATCTTTTTTTAACAAATCATTTTCTTTCATATCTTTATATATTAAGTATTCAACATATTTGGATTTATTTTCAAAATTATCATTTAAAAATTCGATTATTTGTGGTTCAAAAGTAAAAACCACTCTCCTTTTTGTTATTTTCTTTTTCATTTAATTTATCTTTTATTTATATATATTAAAGTAAAAAAGTCATATTTTTCCATTTTAAACTTTTCAATAAAATTTTCATATAAATATTATGATAGGAAGACCCAAAATAAAAAACAAGAAAAAAAATACATCATTATCTATTAATATAGAATTAGATGATATTTTAGATGATTTTCTCAAGGATAAAAATATGACAAAATCACAATATGTAGAACATTTAATTAAACAAGATATTGAAAAACGAATAAACATTCAAAGTAATGGAAACAACAGTTAAAATTATTAAAGATACAGTAGCTCATAGGATTCCTATTGGGAAAATTGTTAAATTAAGAGGTAATCCCGAAATCAGAAAAAAGAAAAAATGTTACAACGTAGTTGATTTTTGTTGTTATATTTCAGAAGATGATTTTGAAATATTAAGTGAAAGTACAAATACAACAATAAATCCGAATTCATTAACCCAAGAAAAGGATAAAGAAAAAGCAATGACTGATTGGTTTGACGATTATGCAAAAAATCATTCTGTAACAAAATATAAAAAAGGTGAAAAAATAAAAGTTGTTGGTGTAAATAAATTAACACCCAATGGAACAACATCAAGAGCTAAAGATGGGACATATTTTATTAATGAAATAGATAAAAAAGGTAGATATTGGTTAAGGAGTATGGATAGTGGTGATCTTAATGAGTATTTTTGTGTTGAAGAAAATATTATGGGTATTGTCAACAATAAAATTTCCCCACCACCGGCACCACCAAAAAATAGAATTTATCATATGAAAGAAGAAAAAAATGATGATAATTTCGATATTGGTGATTTCTTTAAAATGGAAAATTAATAAAAATAAATATAAATATAAATTATATGTGTAAAGGATGTACTCAAAGTATGATTTCTAGATCTCTAGAATTATTGAAAACAGATGAAAATTACAGAATTGCAATGTTTTTGAAACAATACGGTTGGAAAAAACCAACAGAAAATAGTTATGAAGTGTGGTCAGGTGGTGCACTTTTATATGGTAAAACCGTACATTGTAAACCAGACACAACAGTAAACGCGGAATGTTTCGCTCCAACATTAGAAGAAATTAATGAAGAATTAAAGAAATTTCCTTCAGATGAAACCACCGATGAAGTGGAAACCGATGGTATAAATATGGTGGATCCTTCTGTCATGGAAAATTAAATGTTGCTTTTTATGGACAAAAAGATATTAATCAATTAGAAACAGCTGCAGTGACATGGGTTGTTGAAAATCTTTATAAACAACATGATGAAATATTATTGTGATACCAA